>Ga0008109_10000781_pt1 | contig 13453 bp, 9 predicted proteins | sample HigsolmetaGSP18D_FD_59306 | JGI IMG/M metagenome (GOLD analysis project Ga0008109, IMG submission 59306) | High solid enriched microbial communities from the Joint BioEnergy Institute, USA - SP1-8-D | ecosystem: Engineered > Bioreactor > SSF (Solid state fermentation) > Aerobic > Biomass ...
TTTTTAAGAATAAGACAAAAGTTCAAGTCGATCCCCTACCTGTACTCGGTTCCGATGAGGGAAAAAATCGGCGAATGTCATTCGGGGTTGTAGCACTGTTCTCTTTCCAGCATGTGTGTCTGGCCCACTGTGGCCTGGGAGAGCTAGCAGCTTGAGAAAAGCTGCAGTCTATATTTCCCCTGCGGGAATAACCAAAACCAGATGCTGTTGATCCTGGAAAGTCTCCTGGCTTAGTGCATCTCTTCTTAGATGGAACTGATCCGCTTATATGGATCAAGACGCAACCACTGAAGGAATTGTCTTTTATTAAAAACTAGCTCTCTGGCTTCTTTGGAATCTCTGGAATGCCCTCCTAGACGCTTCAGTTGCTACCTCTTCTCGCGCGGATTGCCTATATACTTGTCAAGCAACTCCATTCACAGGGCTTTGTACAGAAGAACTCGTTTCCGGATACTTGCGATACATCGTGCATATCGATGCAGATATCACTGTTGTCTTTAGCAACTGGTTCACAAAGTCATATACCTACATTTTCAACCGCCATGTCCCATTAGTGAGACCTGGAATTGTGTTCGAGAGCCTTGTCAATTCCTCGCAGGAGTTCCAGAAGAAGTCGTTCGATGTTTATCCACAACACCTGAAGATCGAAGATCTGAACGAAGCTCGTTGAGCGTGGGCCGGGGTCATTCAAGCCAGCTAGGAAGCATCAAGAACGGATACTAGCTGGCTGTGCGGGCGAGATGAGAAAGGCAACCTATATATAGCTTGCGAAATCGATATTGATGAGCAGGCAGAATCGGCCGTGTGGAGGATTTACTGGGCTCTTCAAAATCCCCAAGGAAAAATGGTTGTGGGTCTTGTTCCGGGTGTCGGTGCATCCAACATATATATATACACCTAAATTGGTATACTCATTTTCAGGAGACGGACATCTATGGAAGGACTGGACGCTTTTGAAGATCCACAGATCCGGGAGTGCCCGGATGTAACCTTATAAAGAAAAGGACAGCAGATGGAGTCTTCAAGCCAGTCACACATTGCGGAACAGGAGACTATCAAGTTGTTTTACAGGACGCAAACAGACAATACCTTTTTTAGACGTCCTAACTTCAGTTACCACAGTGCTGATTGAATACCATCAACATCGACAGACAACGCCGCCGAAATGGGCGAAAGGAGTGATCAAGATGATCTACCGTATAAGAAAGGGGACATTACTGGCATCAAAAAACTATACACCTCTTCGCATGAATGACAAATACAAGAATTGACCAGTGCAATAATTGCGGAACAACTTATGGACCCAATCCAATCAGTGCTTGGGAAACATCAACCAGGATTCATGAGAGGCGAACAAATGGTTGTAGCAAGCCTCGGCCCCTGAAGGAACTTGTCACCCTGCGTCTGGCTCGACCCTGCCTCCCAAGGGCACACAAAGGCCATGGCCGGCGTGTAGTCATCTCCCCACACTGGTAGATAAGGCACGTTGAACGTGGACTCGAACTGAGCAATGGCCTGCTAGTGAGCCGTGCAGAGGACTTGCAAAGAGAGACGCGGGCCGGGAGCAGGGGACCATTTGGAGCATCAGAGCGCCAGCGTCGACTCCGCAAAGCTCTTCTGTTTCAGACGAATCTGCCTCCCATAAGCGCACTTTCCAGGGCTGTTTTAGGCCAGGTTGAACATAGTCTGACAATGTCAAGCTGGTCCAAGCCTGATTGATAAGGCAAAGCAAAGGGACATCCTGTTATATTTAGCCTTGCTTGAGGAGGAAAAGGCATATGACTCAGTGGACCACCATTTCCTAATGCTGGCACTTGAAGAAATCGGGGTGCCCTGGTCAATGCGAGAGTTGATAAATGGTTGTTACCAAGACTCTGTGTCGACTGTCATGGTCAACAGGACAGAGTCAAAGCCATTCCGATTGGAACTGGGTGCTCAGCCAGACGACACACTCAGAAGCCTGGAATCTTCTTCGGCTGAGGAGAGATTTGGGGGTTTCTCAAAATACCAAAGGAAATAAATGGTGAAGCGGTTCGTCGCGGGCATGACATTGTCCTGTCCGATATATACATCTACTTTCCAAGGAAAATTACCCAAGCAAAGAGACCCTGCGGGTGGTTTCCAAATCCCCAAGGAAAACAGCCTTCTGTCTGCAGACGTCAACACATCCCTCTGTTTATGCTTTTTCCCGAATTGGTAATTGGAACGTGCAAGATGACCGGAGGGAATCACGGCAGTTGTCTTCAATCTTTCCAAGAACAACCAATCCGCTGCGGGGTTAGAACGAGTCATTTAAGTGCTTGTGACGCGGCCGGGAGAAGAAGAAAATCAACCTGTTTGCTTCGAGCCCTCCGTTACGCAATCCTTGATCAACGGCGGATATCCTCCGCAAACCTTCCTGCCCCCGCTCCCTTCCCCCGCCCGAGGTGCAGAGCGCTTGCGGAAGTTTTCGCTCTTCTTCATCACTCCGGTGTCCAACATTAGCAGGACTTTAGAGATTAGGCCCCGGGAAGGAAGAGTTCTCCTTCAAGGAGAGAAGCCGTTGTCAATTCTACGGTCAAGAACCGTAGATGCTGGGACTGCAGCAAAGAGAAGTGTAAGAAGAAGTTATCGGAAGCCCGGATATCCCTATGTGAAAAATCTAATCAACCGGTCACTCCCTTATTGCAGTTTCTACCACCATCTCTCAGCCGGCTTGAAAGATGTCGCACTCCACCTCTGCAAACACTCGGCAAACTCCGACCCAGCTGGGCAACCTCGAGGACATCCTCAATCGAGGGCAGACAGTCGTGCTGGGACGCATACGTCTCGCCGAGTCCATTCCATGGATTGTTGAGCGCGTCTATGAAACCCACATGCGCGAGTGGTCCCATAAGCATACCGGAGGGAGGCTTCAGCCTGAATTTTACACCCGACCGGTGGACAAAAACTACGTGGAGCTCCTCTGCCGTTACTATTGGCTTGATGATGGTGATGATGTTGCTCTTGACGGCGACACTTGCCCAGAGGCAGAGAACAATGACCGCTCCAAAGATCAAGAAAGTGACTTGGAAGTCGCTTTCCGGTCAGGTGGACAGACTGATGCTTGTGAGAGGAAGGCTTCTTGAAGACTCTATACGCTCAGATGCAGACTATACAGACTATTTTTTCCGCGGTCGTCCCCGCGTCCAGGTGCCGGAGAACTTGAAGTTTAGGAAATTATACACCTTGACGGCTCACAGTATTAGCCTTTGGGTACCAGAAGACCCAAAGGAGCGTTGGCCAGTCAGGAGTGAAGCACAGTACCTAGTACTGTACATATGTACAGTAGGCCGCCAAAATTTTCGTCACCAAGGGTCCCCTGTCCAAGTTGCATACCTTGCTGCTTTTTCCTTATTGCGATCTGGACTGACTTAGCAAAGTCTGCTTAGAGTTGTTTACCTAACATAGTGTATGATTAACTACCTTTTGATCGCTCCAAAATCATGTGGGTATAAAGTAGCCATCTGCCCAGCCGCTAGACAGGGATGTAGGTGTAACGAAAATTTTGGCACTGTAGGAAATGAATCGAGCTGGGATGCCGTTCTGGAACCATGCCACTTGAGCGCTCCCCCAACAGGCGGCATGGCATTCCTAGAGCATATTCCTTTCTCTTTTCCAAAGCAGCTCCCTTCTTCCAGATGAGCTTGATGCGAAGGATTAGCTGCTCTTTTCCACTCACCCCCTTGGGGACGCCAAGGCCATATGCGCGCACCCAGGGTCATCGTACAATGGATTGGTGGCATGACGTTGACATTGGCAATTTCACTGTGGGCAGTGCAGAGAATCCAGACTTCTTTTGTTATATCTCCGCACGATTCCTGTACAATGAAGATGTGCGACTGAAGGAGCGATACGTGGAGTTCAATGTCGATGCCCTACGACAGGGGGCCGCGAAACATTTGGGTTCCAGCCATGGCAAGGTCGCCTGTCTCACGAAATTCGCCGAAGGGGGCTTCAATCGGGTGCTTCTCCTTACAATGGAAGACGGTTTTCAGGCCGTTGCGAAGATCCCATACCGGACAACAGTTCCAAAACATTAAGCGACCGCGAGCGCAAGCCGCAACGTTGGAGTACCTTCGCTCGAAGGGCATCCCAGTACCCAGAGTCTATGGATACTCTTCAACAACCGATGATCCAGTTGGAGTCGAGTATATTACCATGGAAAGAGCTCCCTGCGTCAGTATTGAGGCCAAGTGGCCCAGCATGACAAAGAAAGAGAGACACACGCTTTGCCTCTAGCTTTGTGGAAAATGAGAGGAAATTCTTCGATATCCCGTTTGGCTCCATAGGAAGCATCTAATTTCAAACGGGACGTCCCTGTCGATCTCCAAGCTGCGCTCTATGCAGATGGCCATGGAGGGAACGAGGATTCGGAGAAGTTCTGCTTTGGTTCAATTGCTGACTATATGTTCTGGTACGGGAAGAGGGCTGGGCCTGACATAGACCGTGGTCCCTGTAAGTCTGCACTTGTTCGTCAGAGCGCAATAAACTTTTGATCTGACTAACTTTTTCGTAGGGAGGGATCCGAAGGATTACCTCCTATCAATCGCCAAGAAGGGATTAGAATGGACCAGGAGATACGGAAAGCCTCTGAACTTGACTTCCCTCACAATGGCGCCTTTCCGGGGAAACAACTTGCCGGAGGAATATATAGCTCTCTTGGAAAAATACCTATCTCTGGCGCCATATCTGCTTCCTCATGATATCAGAAGTCCACTGAACCAGCCTACCCTGCGTCACCCTGGTACGTCAATATCATGCACCTTTAGTCGGCCCTAACCAACAATACTTCAGATTTGAATCCGAACAATATCTTTGTCTCTCCCGGGTCTGGTGCAATCTCCTGCATCATCGACTGGCAGCACACCACTGTTGAGCCTCGTCTTCTTGCGGCGGGTTACCCCCGTGCATTTGAAAACCCAGACAGCGAAGGTCCCTCCTGACCTGAGGGAACCATCTCTTCCGTCTGACTACGAATCGCTGACCCCAGAGGAAAAGGCCCAGGCCGAAGAACTCTATCGGAGACGACTTCTCTTCTACTACTATCGCATATTCAATGGTCATCTCAATAAAGCACACCTTCAAACTCTTCGTGATCCGCTACTTCTTCCCCGCCAACATCTTGTCGATAGAGCCGGCCGTCAATGGAGCGGCAACCTCATGACTTTGAAGGGGGCCCTGGTCAGGATGGTTGAATATTGGCCCCATTTACCGGATACGAAAGGTATTGAATGTCCGGTGCAATTCACAGAGGCCGAACTGAATGATTTCTCCAATCAGGAGCAAGTGTGATTCAGGTTGAATACCCTTGTAAACCACTGGAGGGAAGAGCTTGGTGGTGTGAGCGAGGAAGGATGAATCAGTAACGACGGGTACGAAACAGCTGTCAGAAAAGTAAAAGAACTCAAGCAGTCGTTGGTAGATACTGCGGAGGGGGATGAGGAGGATTCCGAGCTCTTAGAACGAGGATGGCCGTTCAGAGATCACGCAGAGAACTATTAAGAAGGCGAGCAGTTGATCTGCATCGAGTTCTGATCATCAAGACACGCAAGCTTCAAGCTTCCCTACTCAGCCGAGATACCGGGAAGCGTGGAATATGACGTTGACATCATTTTGGTTTCTCCAATTTCCAACGGCACTTGTCCTAATGCCCCTCTCATAGATCAGGAGGGCTGTTTCGAAAAGAGATGAACAAATAGGTCTTTCGCACATGTGCTTGTCCCTGCCATTGACTGCTAACGGAGCATGATAGAGCTTCAATGGTCTGCGTGATAGTGACAGAGGTCTCCGCATAGGAAGAAAGGACCTTGGACGGGTTGCCAAAGAAATACGGCATCCGGTGAAGCTCCAGGTGGGCCAGTGCGGGGTGGTGAGCGCGTGTTATTTCCGACTCTCATCCCACTCGGTACCGACGGTCGGGAGCGACGCGATGCGCTCTTGCGACGTGCATCCTGAGAAGACAGCCAAGATGTGGTTAGAAGCTTCGTGGCGAAGATAGGTCTCAAACCCGATCGATCAAAGCCAATGGCCTTCGGATGTCGGAACGTTGCGTCGTTGGCGATGTCGCTGGGATGACGTCTGCGCCGGCGGGGTTGGGGAGCAGCGAGCAGATCACTCCACCGCTGAGGAATCACAGAGAAAAGGCCCTGCGAGACCGCGGAATTCGTCCAATTCCCGTTCCCACCTCATATCAATTGCACTGCACTGCCTTGCTCTTCGCCCGCTCTCTTCTTTGCTCCCTCCTCCCGTCTTCCCCGTATGCGCTTTCAGCAGCTCCTCAACAACTCCCTTCGAAGACCATATCTCGCTCCATCGTCCCTGAAACCGTACCACGCCAGCGCGTTCAGGTCCATCCATTGCAGCTCTGCAGCCATGTCGCAACCTAGCCAGGCTTGCTGCTCGTAAGTCTTTTTCCTTATACTGCAGAACGATTGAGGGAAACACGAGACGCTGACGCCAATGCCTGGGCCGCAGCATCCCGCCCGTCGTGTCCAAGGGCTACCAGACCAAGGGTGAATACAAGACCATTGGTGGCCTGAAGACCTGTAAGTGCTCTGATCTCATCCTCAGACAACTTGGATTGTCGAAGAATATGTACAGACAGCAACAACAGACGTTACCGGCCCCGAGTCCGCTAACAAGGCCATCCTGATCATCTACGGTGAGCATGACCTGTCTCTCAACGATGACGAACCCCCCGATGCTGAGAGCGTCCCAGACATCTTCGGCTTCTTCCCGCAGACCCTCCAGGGCGCTGACATCCTCGCCCACTCCGACCCGGAGAAGAAGTACCGGGTGTTCATGCCCGACTGGTTCGAGGGCAGCCCCGCCGACATCTCGTGGTACCCGCCCAAGACGGAGGAGCACAAGCAGAAGCTGTCCAACTTCTTCCAGACCAAGGCCGCCCCGCCCAACACGCTGTCCAAGATCCCCAACGTCATCGCCGACGCCGACCGCCAGGCGCCCGGCAACAGCGGCTACTCGTGGGCCATCCTGGGCTACTGCTGGGGCGGCAAGATCGCCAACCTGGCGGCGGGCCAGGACAACAAGGCCTTCCGCGCCGCGGTGCAGTGCCACCCGGCCATGCTGGACCCCAACGACGCCAAGCAAGTGACGATCCCCATGGCCCTGCTGGCCTCCAAGGACGAGAACGTCGCCGACGTCAACGCCTACCGCGACAACCTGAAAGTCCCCAAGCTCGTCGAGACCTTCCCGACCCAGATCCACGGCTGGATGGCCGCGCGGTCCAACCTTGAGGACCCGGAGGTCCGCAAGGAGTACGAGCGTGGCTACCAGACCGTCCTGAACTTCCTGCACCAGCACCTGTAGGTGGTCCGTTGTCTGTCACACACATACGTCATGTGACGGCATGGGTAGGAGGAAGCTTTTTTTTCTCTCTTTTTTTTATAAAAAATCTCTCGGTGGTCAGCGATACGATCTGAAGATGGTTGCAGTTCGCTAACATACCACAGGAATGGCGCGACGTCGAAGATCTGAAGGTGCGGGATAATAGGTGGATGGATGGAAAAGACACAGACGGAAACGGGATAGGTAAAGTGTAATAGTGAGGAAGCTTCAAGCTGCCCTGTCATTCAGAGAGAGGATCTGAAAAGAGGAAAAAGGCTTTAATTCTACTTTTCAACATCGAAACAAAAAAAAAAAAATTAACAAGCGAGTAATTGCATGAAGTCAACCGCTGTCCTTATTCAAGTATTTCCCACGTAGTCGTCCCGTCGAGACAGTACGGGAGTAAAGCCCCCGGACGTAGTAGTAGCGGGAAAAGTATCTTATCAATAATGGCATGTCGTCTCTACGGCTAGACTGGCTAGATTGGACTATCTATATACGCACGGATCCACTCAACGCGGGGTAAACGATAATACTATTAAGTACATACTATGTATACAGTACCTGGTACCTGCGTCCCGGTGAACGGACCTTTTTCAAAAGGTCAATGTTAGGCGGCTACCTAATAATCATGTAGTCTGTATTACACGGATGGATCTACAAACCGACATCTATCCGGGATCTCCATCCTTCCCGTCCCGTCCGAAACCCGCCACCTGGCCCGTCAAACGGAAGCGGAAGCGACATCAGTCAGCCAAGTGTAAGCAGGTGGCCGTAGCCGTAGCCGTAGCCGTAGCGTAGGGCGGACAGATCGCGGCGGCAGATCAGATCGACCCATAGTGTACTGTTAGCCGCAGTTATGATCTGGGGTCGGGAATCGCCCGGATCAACCTTTCAGATGGGACCGTGACTGTAATAAGGTGGCCCGAGTCCGAGTCCGGAGTCCGGAGTTAGTTATACGGGTACGTGTTACATCGAGTCTAGGTCTATGTATAGGTAACCTTGTTTGTTACCAATAATAACTAAATGAAATAGAGGAATAATAATCCGTCGCGTGCGTTGAAGGAACCCTGAAACCGAAGAATTTTTTTTAAAAAAAAGGAGAAATCGTCAAGACAAACGACATCCTTGTCCGCCGAGAAATCGGAACAACCGCGAGCGGAAAATCGGCACCGCGGCGCCGGCTGCAGAACACGTTTCTCGGGACTTGGCGTACGTCAGTCCCCGGCCCGGAACCGGACACGCCATTATTATCGTTATTAGCCCTCGGAAGGCTAGGACGAAAAGAACCTGTTGCAGGAGGTTATTGAATTTTAAATATCAGATTCATCCCTGTCTCTAGGGGTCCTTGCGTATTTATTGGTCTGGAGAGATGCATCTGGGATCTGTCTCTGTCCGTCTTTGGGGCCCGCTTTAGATAACTACCTCCTGGGCACTGTACCCTACCTGCCGAAAGCGCCACGACTGCGCGGGTGCCCGAGGCCGGAGCTGGGTTCCGGACTCTGCGCTGGGCTCGTTTTTTTCTCTTCTCTTCTTCCGTTCTCAGGTTCTTTTCTCCTCTCTGGCTTTATCTTTGTCTTGGCTTAACAGGAGCTGAGCTGTACATAATACGGAAGATCTGGTGCTTGTCTTTACCTTCCCGACCTCCCGAGGCTTGATCGTGCTGCCGACCACGACTGCTTCTGCTTGATGGCCAGCTACTACTAGTAGGTAGACAGGCCCATGGCGCGTGGAATCATGGATCGAACCTATATCGCCCTTCAAGTATTTGACAGCTAGGGTCCAAGTGTTCTGAGGGCGGTGCAGGAACGATGCCTCTCTTCCATGGACTCCATCGGTCTCCGGCCAGCAGGACAACACCGGTGCCGGCCTCCACGTACGATGGAACGGGGGATACAGGCTCTGCAAAGGAGATTCCTCACTCTGCGGAAGAGACGAACGCTTGCGGGGAACCTTCTACAAGCCGACACACCCTGTTCAGCCGATTCCGCAGACGCAGCAGCGGAGGCGAGAACTTGAAGCAGGCAGGTGTCCCGGAGACGGCAGAGAGGGAAGAAACTGCAAAGAAGGAGGATGTGCCTGTACGTCCAGTGTCCGCTGGGTGTTCTCAACGGTCCCTTTCTTGGAATTGGCATTGTTCCCATAAGACATAAGATCCACCATCGTTTCCCAAGAAATCAGTCGGAAGTCGATCAGAGACCGCGCTGACACTCATAGATAGAACCAAGCAAAGGTCCCCAGATCTGCTCCAGTTCCGATTCCAGAGACAAGGCCTCATCACCACCATGCTCCTCATCATCATGATGAGCATACTGTGCCGTCGCCTGAATCTCCAAGGTTCTCCCCGCGAGGCGAACCCAGACAGCCCGAGAACATACCGGACGCCTTGGAGATTGCGCTAGAGGCTTCGCAGAAACGCAGCGAGACTAGAGCGAAAAAGAAGGACACTGACGTCTATAGATGCGCTGAGTCCCTTCTGACAAAGCAAGACTTGATGCACGTGTTCTCAGGGGCGCCGCACTTTCTGCTCGAAAAAGGAAGAAACGGCCTTTGGTATCCGCAGGTTATTTTTCCTTGGGATCGCCATGATCCAATTATTCAGGATCTATGGGACAGGCAGCCGCTTTCCCATGTGTCGTTTACGCTGTCGACGCTGCACGCGCATCTCCCGGTTCCGGATGAGTGGGCAAGGAGAGGCGACAGCAAGATAGGGACAACAGATTGGAGGAAGAATGGTGTAAAACGGGCGACTTTCGATGTTGGTGTCTTCGAAGTGCCCAACATGTTGTCCATGAACGGGAAGGAACCGGGCTGCGTCGGATTCGCTCACTTCCTTGAACTTCCCGTCGCGGATGTCGTCAAGAATAAGGGCCCCCCGGCTCCCAAGGCATCTGCAGATTTCCAGCGACTTGCGAAGCTGCCGGTCACGGAAGCATTTCGAATCATAGAGCACCTCAATGACCCTTACTCCGAGTGCGACCAAGAAACAGTACATGATCGGCATAAGTTGATCTGTGAAGGGCCCGCAATGTGGAAGCGTATAGGCGTGCGGGATTTCAGTATCAAAGCTGTGGCGGAGCGTCTTGAGGAACTGAGAATATTCCGTGACGAGGTCCTACTGGACGGGAAGCCGAGTACTATGCTCGACAAGGAGTCGACCCGTCGGTTGTACGACAACCTGTTTACGAAGTTCCTTTATCCCCCTACCAAGACTATCTATCAGGACGACCCTTACAGTCTCAAGGTCCAGATCGAAACGCTCACCAAGGTCTTGGCTACGAAGGGCGCATGGTTTGACTTCAGCCTTGTTGAATGGCGCATTCGCATCGGCCAGATCCTCTGGGAGGTACCTCCGCATCCGGACGGTGATTATCTCGACCCGAATGTCTGTCAGGATGTCGATCAGAAGATCTCGGTTTATCGTGGCCTTGAGCGTAAGTGGCTGCTCCTTCAGATCGTTCTGGCTGCGGAGCTGCTCGTTCGTCTTGACGCCATCGTTCGGGTCGGAATCCTGCAGGAGTCCAAGGATCTGGCTATCTCCCCACAAGAGATCCACGAGTTCAACAAACTACGAACCGGCAAAGTGGACTGGGATCTCATTATGGTGCGGCGCTTTTTCGATAATTTGACCGTCAGGTACTGCCCGCCCCTTCCAGCGTCACCAGCCGCAGACCACAGTCCATCTCAACCACCAGACAGACCTGGCGGCAGGCCCAGGCTCTTGTCCATGTTTGGAAGTCTCAGGCTTAAAGACACTGGAGGAACAACCGCAGCTGACACGGCATCTGCATGGGACTGCATCCTCCTCCCGCGTCGAGCGGAGCAACAGCTGCACGGGCTCTTTGTCTTTGCAGAGAGCATTGGCTGGCCGGAACTTGACACGTTCAAGGAGGCGATAAAGTCCAAGCTCAAGGTTGAAGATTCAACCTCATGCGCGGCGAACATCTACGGCTCACCTATCCATAATGAGCTCCCTCCGGATTTTCCTCAGAAACTTGACAAGTCCGAAATGTACCGCAAGAGCCCGTCCCGCCGATTGGTCCTACTGCAATGGCCCCACGGGAACAGCTCCCCTGTGCCCGATGTTGGTGGCTGGATGTCTCGTACCTGGTTGTCAGGATTGGTTTTGCCAGGTGAAGCCATCAGTCATTTTCTCATAGCCACGGTGTTGGAGAACGACCCGAAAGCCATGGCGAAGCTGGGGCCCGTGGCTAATCTTTACGGCGGGTTTGTATATGGAGGCAAAAGCTGGTGGAGCAAGACGTGTATCGTGGGAAGAGTGATATCTTGCTTGAACGGCACTACTGGATGTATGGGCTGGATCAGGAGCAGCGTCGTTCCTCGCGACGCTGCAGGGGAGCCCCTAGGAGATGCATGGTTTGAGGTGGAGGCGAAAGATGTGCCAAGGACTTCAAAGAAGCCGCGCATTCATCATGGAACGAAGCTTGCGCTGCAGTCGACCCCGCTCGGAGAGGGGGAGCTGTCCGGAGAGACATTCTCACTGCCGGTAGATGAACCGGCAAAGGAAACAGTGGAGATTGCTTTTCTGAATCTGGTGTTGTCAAATAATGGGGAGCAACAATCATCAAGGCACTTTGTGGCAGTTAGTACGGCCGCTGTATCATTCAGTCTCACGTCGACACCAACAGCTGCCCCGACTGCTGTCTCCTTCCCGTTGACCTACAACGTTCAATTCATCCCCTCATATGCCTGTCGTCCGCCCATCGGATATGCGACACGCTGTTGCAGCACCTTTCCAATTCCAACACGAATCGAAGCGCAGCAGCACAAGTTGACAGCCAACTCTAAGTATGTGGCAGCCGTCCGTCTCCCAGGCCATCCTTTGCACATCTGCTACAGGTATCGTTATGTTCCGCTAGCCTCCCTCCCTGAGACCCGAGCACCACCGATATCATCTTGCCGATCAAGTGGTGAGACCTCGAATCAGGAACAACAGACATGGATCCTGGATGCCAGGGGCAGCCGGGATAAAGAGGCCTTTGCACGAGCGTGGTGTGCTGCTGTCGGGACCAGCGCGATCATAGGCAGGGTTGGACGGACATGCTTGGCATGCTGCATCAGGGAGGCCAGAGCAGTCGACGTTGGGGTTGTCATTCGTGTTGGAGGCTAAGGATGACAATCATCTTTTCGGGCTCAGGCGCCTAGCGGATGATAATGCCGGCATGAATAATGTGATGGTCCCTCCAACGCTGGGGCATGGCCATCTTGAACAGAGAGGTTAGACAGCCCCTGCTCTGTCTTCCTTTCACCAATGCCGAGTACAAGTCCCGGGCTTCCCAAGTCCACCCAAGGCGTTATTATGTTCCTGTTAAGTCGGTTCCACCTTTTCACAAGGATACATTCTGTTGAAGCCTGGCTTTGTGTTGATAATTGGCACTCTAAGCTAAGGCTGTTAAATCGTGATCAGCACAATCAGGAGCCTTCGGAAAAATTACGGCCCGCGCATATTCCGGACATCGTCCATCGACTGCATTCTAAAAGTAGAAGCAGCAATGCGATATAACTACGCAGCACGGAGGAACCCGCATGTTTGTTTGATGCAAAAAGAAAGAAAATTTAAAAAAGGGGGCGGGGGCACAGACGACGTGGCAATAAGCATAGCCACCTCCTTGATTTGACCTTCGGGTACCGAAGAATACAGCCAGATCGAAGGATCGATGTGAGGGGCAAATGAAACGTTGTGATGGATGAGAGAAAAGAAGAAGAGAGGTTAAAGCAAGCGTCCACGCATGAGACTGCATCTGGAATAAGGATCAGAATTTGGCAATTTGCCAATTTGGTGAGACAGCAGGGATCCAGGTACGTGCATGCCCTGGAGAGGCAGAGCGACCACATGAGACGCGAGGAGAGCGCTCCAAACGAACCAGGGGGTTGCAGATCAGCCGCCGCCACTCGAGCGTACGTCGGAGTCGTCCATGCTGAACCAAGGCGCCGCGCGGCCGGCGAGACGTAAGAGCGTACAGTGAGGCTTCAGCAAATCCGTGGTATCTCATTTACTCTCACCTTTCTCACAGTCGTACCTAGCTACTACGAAGAAAAAAAAAAAGAAAAAAAAAGGGGGGGG
>Ga0008109_10000786_pt1 | contig 13369 bp, 10 predicted proteins | sample HigsolmetaGSP18D_FD_59306 | JGI IMG/M metagenome (GOLD analysis project Ga0008109, IMG submission 59306) | High solid enriched microbial communities from the Joint BioEnergy Institute, USA - SP1-8-D | ecosystem: Engineered > Bioreactor > SSF (Solid state fermentation) > Aerobic > Biomass ...
GGTGTGGAAAACAGGGCTTCCCGTCCGCTCAGCCGTACTTAAGCCACACGCCGGCCGGTTTGTAGTTGGGTGGGTGACCACCAGCGAATCCCGGCTGCTGCATGTTTTTATCTTTTTTCCTATTATGTGCTTGTCTGCTATCTCCAAGTAGAAGAGAGTTTTGCGTGTTCAAGCGCGGTATGTGGTGTTGATGTCTCGAAATGTACTGTGACCAGAGAAACTCTCCAGTCTTTTATATATAGAGAGAAGCATCTCGAGCACTAAAGAGTACAAGTAATATGGAACATTTGCTGTAAAAGCCGGACAGAGTCCGTCAATGGATCTCTGCAGATTTATCAGAGAATTTTCGGTTCGTAAGCCTACTTGCAATGTTTAACCGCTCAGCGGTTTAGGAATACTCACCATTCACCATGGTATCAATGAACATCCCATATGTGAATTAGTTAGCGACGCAAAGCCACCCTTATTTTTTAACCTTCATATTTCACAAAAATCAAATGGAACGAAACCATGAAAAACACATACCAGGTACACCGTTCGACTCCGGTCGAAGCTTGGGCGAACTCCGAGATCGCAGATACTACCTACATTGTATTCATATTATGCAACTCGACGACGACCACGAGGTAGGTTTGAGAAACACCTTTCGGAGCTGTGATCACACCCATTATTATTTCTTCAGATGTTGTTACAGGAGTCCTTTGGAGTCCTCCGCCAGAGACGTATGGAGGGTAAAGATGAATTCATACTTATGCGTGAAGTCCCTTGATGCTGTACAAATTTTAATGATGCAAATGGATCGAAAGCTGGACGTCTCTGGATGCAATCGCTTACAAGGATGATTCCTTTTTTTAAGCATTCCTTGAAAAGCCTCAAGTGAGGGAAACGAAGACGACGGTTAGTGGTCTTTGATAGACGAAGACACAGAACATCCTGTAGAAAAAAAAAGCTCTTGGAAGTATAAAGACCCAACCTGACTATGATGACAAGCTACCGCCGTAATCTTAATAATGCCAGTTATCGAATTACTCCAAGTCCACTGTTACAAATAAGAAGAGAAAAGAAAAAAAAAGAAATCAATGGATGGTTGCGGAGTCACGCAGGATGTAAGCTGAAGTGGATCGACTGGCTTGCTTTACTCTTTGGAGCTCTTGCCCGAATTAATACACGAGGTTGTCTGAACTATCTATGACTGCAACTGTAATGAATTGATTGTGTGGTGTGGCATGAGGCGTAGCGAAACAATGTCTTTATTTCATATCGGCCACCTCTATGCTTTGATATATACACCTATATATAGAACAATGAAGAACAACGGACTGGAGGAGATAAAGGCTTTGTTGGAAATACAAAGAATCATTGGCCTATTTTGAGAAGAGCTTTCATATTGCTGCTGTTTGTAGTTTTGGAGGATTGCTCTCGAGTCATCTATAAGATCTACCATGTAGTCTCCGATTATTTCTTCCTGCTCTTCTTTTTAAGGAGTTTGTCTGTCTGAGTTTTATCATCATCATCATCCTCACATATCTCGTAATCTCCACCATTTGGTTTCGAGTGCCCTTTTTGGTCTATACCGTTGCTTGACCGTGTGCATTTGAAGGACTTACTTCTCTGCTCTCTCGATTCCATCTGCAATTGCCAACATGGTTCAGAGCTGGCGCTTACCCCCAACCATCCTCGCCACCAGCTACGACCGGACGAGCTGGTGCGAGCTGAGGGACATCAACGCCGACGTCAGCGGAGAGCTGCAGTGCGCCCCTCCGGCGAACCCCGACGGCCATCCCCTGGGAAAACTGCCGCACGAGATCCAGGATCTGATCCTGGAGAAGCTGCCGCGGCGCACGCGGATCAAGTACTGCCTGGTGAACCACGCGGCCTTCCATGCGGTGCAGTCCCGCACGGCGATCATCTGGCAGGGACGGAGGGGACTGTATCGCCAGGTGTTCAACCGTGAGCACAACGCGAACAGGACGCCGGTGATACTGTACTTGCCGATCGTCGGCAAGGAGATCGAGGGCCTGACGACGGTGGTGTGGCGGGGCGGAGCCGACGCTCCCAACCTCACGACCTTCAAATACGCGCTGATCGATCTGCTGAAGGTGTCGACCAGGATCCGGCACCTCGAGCTGGTGAGGGTGCATGAGATGTCCCAAGATCTCATCCGCGTGTGCCGGTTCAAGGACTGCCCTAATCTGCGACGGACGACGGTCGTCCGCTGCATGCAGTTCACCATCTCCAGCATCGGCCTGACGTCCGACTATCCGGAGAGCATCATCGACCTGAACAAGCGAACCGACCTGCACTTCACGTTGGAGATCCTGCCGTATGACGCGAGGAGCGCGCGGTCGTTCAACCGGGTCGGGCGCTTCCCCTACCTCGCTCGCCTGCAGAGATATCTGCCGTACCTGATCCGCGACCACCCCGAGCTTCTCGCGGAAGATGCGGATTTTCGACGGGAGATGCTCGACGTCGAGGGCAACGGCCGCGGGCGCGTTCCCGCAGACACGGTCCTGAATCTGCTCCATCTTGAATGGAAGGGACCCGTCCTCTGGACCAGGGACAACCGCCGCCGCATGGATCCCTTCATCGACATCATCAGGCATCTCTACCCGAACAAGCGCATCCGGCGCGGGTGTAACCTGACCAGCCTGTACGAATGCGGCTCCTGCAACGCCGTCCTGTACGGGGCGTGCTTCGCCGAGACGCAGATCGCCAGCTTCACCCACGACGCCGCGCAGCCCGTCTGCAAGGCCTGTCGGCGCGAGGAGATGCTGAACGATTCCAGCCCCCTGAGACGGCCCGCGTGGACGGGGTTCCGCACGCGGCTCAACGCGTGTCTCGCCGCCGCGATCAAGCAGAAGCTGTTCTGGATGCCGCTGCTCCAGCGCCGGGCGAAGGCCGGGGATCAGCCGCACGACGAGGGCTTCTATCCCCAGCCGCATCCGTGGGTTCGCGTCGTGACGGACGAGAGTGGTGACGACGACCCGGCGTTCGAGTACGTTCTGGATTTTGCGGCGCTTGGAAATAACAATAACAACATCAATCATAACAGCAATAACAACGACAACAACCCCGAAGACACCCGCGATGACGAGCGTCATCTCCGACGGCGGTACACATACGTCCAGTGTCCATCCCTGCGGGACATCGTCCACCAGCTCTGTCTCGAAGACGGAGATGACCGATCTCTGGACCCGTACCTGGCTCTGCCCAGAGGGCTCGAAGGGTACCCGGCGATGCTGGCCGACAACCCGTTCGAGGCGGACGAGAGGAAGATCATCGCCGAGGAAATCAACACGGACTGCGCGTATCGACCCGTCGTGTCGGACATGACCGAGGACCTCGAGCGCGATATGAAGCTCGAAATGGCGGAGCAGAACGAAACACAGCAGCAGTCCCGCAGTCGAAGTCCGGTCCAATAATCATAATAATGTACTGTACGGGAACGGCTGGTCCTCCCTTGATGTCGGTGTAAAATGACAATAACCCATGTAGATCTTTCTTTCTTTTGGAATATAATTCCCTTCCATGGATAGACTGACTAGGTTAGGTTAGGTGGCACGTACGAGTATCACACACACACACACACACACACAGACACAGACCTTTTTCAGGACACAATCATTATATAATATTAGGTGACTAATATAGTACCCATTTCCAAACCGTCCCTCTCAGAATCCAGAAGGAAGTAATAACAATAATAGAACGATCATTGAATCCCATCTATATAGGATGACAGGTATACGTACGTATCTAGACACACGTAGGATAAGATAAGAGAAGGTACGATAGGATGCGAGAGACAGATGGATAGATAGATAGATGCTTATTACTGCCTTCATCGCGATGTGATGTGATCGATGGATAGAGATGATCAGGTATGTACATACGTAGGTACGAATCGTTATCTTGATGATGTCCAATGGGATTTGGATACGAGATGGAATTGTTCCATTCATTCATTCATGGTTTTGCTTGATTCGTGCATAAAGTGCTCAAAATGAACTTTTTTTTTCGTCTGAGAAGAAGGGGGGAAAAAAAAGGATCTATTTCATGTCTGACAATATGTACTGAAAACTGCCGATTTTGCGTCGCGAAAAAGAAAGTCATAAAACTCGTCTAAGCTATATGACCTCAAAAAAACCCCCCTTTGAAAGGCCAAGGATGTATGTTCCAGTATGTAATGTATGTACCGTTCAAGCACTCGCCGCAGCCTGCGCAGCGGGCTTCGCATCGTCGCTAACCACCGCACCGTCAACCTGGGCCTTTGGCTCAGTCTGCTGCTGAGACTGCGTCTGAGACTGGGTCCCCTCGCGCTCGAAGCTGCGCATGGGGTAGTACCCCCACTTCTCGAACATGCGGCGGTCCTCGTCCCAGCCGTTGCAGTCGGTCGTGAGCATCTTCTCGCCGGTGAAGACGGCGTTGGCGCCCGCCTGGAAGCACGCGACCTGCTGCTCCTCGGTCAGCGAGACGCGGCCGGCCGCGAGGCGCACGATGGTGGCGGGCAGGACGATGCGCGCGGTGGCGATGGTGCGCAGGAGCGTGTCGAAGGGGATCATCTTGCGGTCGCCGAGGGGGGTGCCCTTGATGGGGACGAGGGCGTTGACGGGGAAGGACTCCGGGTGGGAGGGCAGCGTGGCCACGGTGTGGATGAGGCCGACGCGGTCCGAGTCGGCCTCGCCCAGGCCGATGATGCCGCCGGAGCAGACGTTGATGCCCGCGTCGCGGACGTGCGCGAGGGTCTTGAGGCGCTCGTCGTAGGTGCGGGTGGTGATGATGGAGGGGTAGAACTCGCGCGAGGTGTCGAGGTTGTGGTTGTACGCGGTCAGGCCGGCCTCCTTGAGCTCGCGGGCCTGCTGCTCGTCGATCATGCCCAGCGTGACGCAGACCTCCATGCCCATGGCGCGCACGCCGGCGACCATCTCCTTGACGTTCTTGAGGGAGGTCTTGCGGCCGCGCATGTCGCGCCAGGCGGCGCCCATGCAGAAGCGCGTGCTGCCGTTCTGCTTGGCGACGCGGGCGGCGGCGAGCACGTCCTCGACGGAGCTCATGCGGGTGGCCCTGAGGCCGGTGTTGTGGCGCGAGGACTGGGCGCAGTAGGCGCAGTCCTCGCTGCAGCCGCCGGTCTTGATGTTCATGAGCGTGCACATCTGGATGGCGGCGGGGTCGTGGAAGCGGCGGTGGACGGTGGCCTTTCTTGTCAGTCGGAGTCCCCAGCGGCTCACACGAATAAGATATCATACCGCAGCAAAGGTCAGCTGGCTCAGCGGGGTGTCGTAGATCTGCTGGATCTCGTCGCGGGTCCAGTCGGTGCGCGGGGCGGTCGCGGCGACGGCATCCTGCAGGGCGCGGGGGAGGGTCGACGTCGGGGACTGCGCAGGAGGAGGGACGGCGGACTGGACGGTGCCGTAGGAGCGGCGCAGGACCCTCGACAGGGCGGAGCGCGGGAGGGCGAGGGCCATGGTGAGAGTCGATGGAAGAGAGAGGTCGATCGAGAGAGGGAAGAGACACGACAGCAGAGGGACTTATCCCGCCCGGCGGAGCGGCGTCGCTCTCCCGTTCCGCTGCGGGGTTTTGTTGACCCCAACCGCCCGGGCCAACGAGCGGCCGTGTTTTCCCCGATATAGGAGCACTCCGCCTGAGCTGGGGCCAATCGCGTTGGGGCCAAAAACAAAGCCCGCCAGACCACGTGCGGCGCCGTGAGTCAGATCAAGATGCCACCAACGCGTGCCCAGGTCAAGAGACCTGGCTCTGGCGATCAAACGGGCAGAGGAAGAGCCAGGTGGTACAAGTGAGTCACTCGGTCCCGCCCGAGGACGACACGTGACGCGCTGCCTCGGTCCGCCGGGCGGGACGGGTAGGCACGGGTTCGGTCCTCGGCCGGTCCGGGCGGTGGATCGGTGTGTCGTCACCGATCAGGTACGGGGCCGAGATGGGTGGATGGCATACAGCATACAAGACAACCTTTCTGTACATGTATTCAGGACGGTACGCACATGCAAGGGAAACTCCCGAGATCATATCTTTCCGACAGGGTCATGAGCCGCGGTAGATCCACATCCATCGTACATCAGCCAAGACACAGAAATGTAGAATCCCTGGACCGAAAGAATGTGGTCGACAAGGCAGACTATGTACGGCAGAGCAGAGCGGAGCGCAGCAGCCCCTCCAGCTCCCGCAGCGTCTCCGGCCTCGACGTCACGCTGGCCATCAGGTACAGCACGTTGCCCAGCACCCGCGAGTGCACGTTGAAGCGCGGCCCCGCCTCCGCCAGCTGCTGCTGCAGGCCCCTGGCCGCCGTCGAGGTGTAGCCTGGATCAGACTCCAGTCAGTTGTGTTCGATGTGTACGTGGGCGGGTTATGATCGATCAGGGCTACGGGGCTGCAAGACACCTACCTCCTCCGTGCTCATCCCGCAGCGTGATGCCGAGCACGGTGCCCAGCGCGAAGAGACCGTCGACCGACTCCGCAAAGGACAGGTCGCGCACCAGCTCCTGCGACCAGCTGCTCCAGACGGGCGGGTGCTTCTCCGGTGACGACGACGCCCAACCCCGCTGATACTCCGTCCACGACCCGCTCCGCTCCATCGCCATCATCGTGGTCAGCGACTTCTCCGCGACCTTGCATCCGACCGCGTGGGCGGTGTAGCTGTGCCCGTGGAGCAGGGCGTCGCTCTTCTCGGGGCCCGCGAACGCCTGGAAGATCTCCTCGCTGGCCAGCGTCGTGCAGAGAGGCACCAGGCCGCCGGTCAGCAGCTTCGCGTGCACCGAGATGTCGGGGTGGATGCCCAGGAAAGACGCCGAGGTGAGCCGTCCGAGCCGGTACAGGCCCGTGAAGACCTCGTCGAAGATGACCGGCAGGCCGGACCATGATCCGGGGGAGAGGGGCGTGGAGGCCTGGCCAAAGAGGCCGGGGTTCTCGCGGACCACTTGGGCAAGGGAGTGCTGGAACAGGGGGTCGCTGCGGGTCGTGTTAGTGAGGAGAATCCATGTAGAATTGTAAGCGAGCTTACTCACACGAAGAGCATGCCACCGGCGCCCAGGATCACCGGCTCCATTATCAAGGCGCCGAACTTCCTGCCCTGCCGCTGGATGAGGTCCTCCAGCGTGCTCTTGATGTACGCGCGGTAGCGTTTGCCCGCATCGGACTCCTTTCTGCTGTCCAGGTCGAAAATGGAACTCAGTGACTGGAACTCCAGATTCGATCCCAGGGCGGCCTTCAGGGTCTGCGGAATCTCAACGCGCCACACGCCCTGGGACATCTTGACCTGAGGAAAGTCGAACCAGTACCCGCGTCCGCGATACCATTCCACCTTCTTGTTGTAGGTGGACGGCTCCGAACAGTCCATCACGCCGATCGTGTCACCGTGATAGCTTCCCTTGAGACCGAGGATGCTGATCTCCTGTTTGCTCGCGTCCCATCCGTACCTGGCGCATGCTGCCCTCAGGCCCATCTTGACGGCAACCTCCATTCCGGTGCTGCCATTGTCCGAATAGAATACCCTTCGCAGTCTGGGGTTCCCGGTGCTCTTGAGCAGGAGCTCCGCCAGTGAAAGCGCGGGCTCGTGGACGGCACCGGCGAACATGACATGTCCGTAACGCCCGGCCGCGTATGCTGCCGCGAGGGAGAGCTCGGGGTTGCCGTGTCCCAGTCCTTGAGTCCACCACGAGGCGGAGCCGTCGAACGTCGGTTGAAGCACGGGGGAGCCCTTGTTGTTCTCCCGGCCATGGTCCGGCTTGAAGGTCTGGAAATAGTCATCGTGGGCCGAGTCGATCACCGTGATGTCCTTGCTGGTCATGCCGTGATGCTGGGTAAACGGATACCAGATCACGTCACGCGCTCGACTGGCCATGGACTCCAGGCGCTCGATCCTCTCCTTGTTCTTGGCGGACATACCGTCCAACAGAGCCTCTACTTCCGGATCCTCTGCGATCCGTCGGTAGTACTCTGACATGTTCTCCTCGTCCCTCCTGAGAGCATCCGCATCCTGGGCGGACGGCTTCTCGGGAGGCTGCGGGAGCGAGAGCAGCGGGATGCCTCGCCTCTGGAAGTAAGTACCTAGATATTCGTGATTCTTGTAGTGATCGTCCTTGAACAGCAGGACCCCATGTACGTCATAGCCCCGTATCAAAAGGGACTCGAACGCAGAGATGGAAGACGAGATCCCTCCCAGACGGGAATCCCCGACGAGGACCACTGGCAGCCGCAGAGGTCGATAGAGATCTGCCTGTGAGTTTCCGTTGGGTCCTGGGGAATGGACGCCGCCGGCGGTTTCGACGAGAGCGAATCCCACCCCGCGGTCTGCCCAGGCGGACAGCGTATCACGCACGGTGCCCAGGATCTCGTCATCACGGGGGATCTGGGTGGTTCGGGTCCAGTGAGTCGATATGCAACGAAGTGGCAGATTCCATGCACTTACCGTCTTCTCCCGGGCGGCTATATGCGGGCTGACGGGCTTGTCGAAGCGGAATGGACACTCGGTGACGATCCCCGATACGAAGCGTTCGATATGCCTGCCAAGTCAGACACCGGAGAACAAGCTTAAACAGGACTGCACACGCACCTGTCGTCCGCCTCCTCCAGCGGCCCGGTGGACACGGGCTTCAGGAAGGCCACGGGCCTGTTCTGCCGCTGGACGGCGCTGCAGAGAACGGTCGAGACGATGGTCTTGCCGACGTTGGTGTTGGCACCGTAGACCTGGTGCGCGCTCAGCGCTCGCCAGAGCAGCGCGCCGACGGGAGCCATGCTTGCTGGTCAACCTCCGCTCTTCCACCGCACGGCGGGCGAAGCAACAGGTTCCCTTAAGTGCGTCAGGCGTCCAAAGAGGGCCTGGAACTGCGGCCGCGGGGTCGTCAGAGCGTCCGGGCGACGATGGATGCTCTCCGATCCTCGCTTCAGGCCCAGGCGCAAATTTTCGTCCCGTCAGCTCCGCTCCACCTCCACCCACCACGTCGTTGAGCGCGGTCGTCCCAACACGATTCGTCGCCCGAAGCTTCTTTGTTCCGGCTGCTGTGGACACACGAGCTGGTCCTGCGGGCCTCGTTCCTGGATGCTCTCCACAGATCGCCCGCCACGCGCGGCCAATCCTCGGCTCCGCGGTCCGCCAGACGGCCGCTCCATCTGCTCTAGCGATATGCGATGCTTCGTCATGGCTCGTGGCCCCTCCCGTTCACCGGGGTGATAAAGTCATGATCCGGTCCGACGGTCCTGCTGCTGTCGCGGACATGGTATGAGGAAACTGAAAACAATGGCGTCCAAGAAGACCCTTCTGAGCTCCTTCCAGGAGGCCCTGGACCGCAGAGAGTCCAAGTCCTGCCGCCGGAGACTGACTGTCCTTCCACCGGACTCGGTCGACTTCTCGTCGAATGACTTCCTGTCTCTCTCCACCTCGTCTGATTTCCGTTGCCGTTTCCTCAGTCACCTCAACGGTGTTCCTGCCTCGTACCCCTTTGCCAGCGGTGGGTCTCGACTTCTGGACGGGAACTCCACCTACGCGGAAGACCTGGAGAGGTTCATTGCCTCGTTCCACGATGCGCCCAGCGGACTGCTGTTCAACTCGGGATTCGATGCCAATGTTGGTGTATACTCGTGCGTACCCCAGCCGGGGGACGTTATCCTTTACGATGAGCTCATCCACGCGAGTGTCCATGAAGGCATGCGTCTGTCGAGGGCGGGGAAGCGCATCGCGTTTTCCCACAACTCCCCCAGCAGCCTGAGAGCAATTCTGGAGGAGCAGCGGGCGCGGGATCCGTTGATTGCGGACGGTACTCGCAATGTTTTCGTCGCTGTGGAATCCATCTACAGCATGGACGGAGACATTGCGCCGGTGAAGCAGTACATTCAAGCTATAGACGATCTACTGCCCAACGGGAACGGTTATCTTATCGTGGACGAAGCGCACGCGACAGGCGTTTTCGGTCCTCGGGGCGCTGGTATCATCCAGGAACTCGGAGTTCAACGGAGAATCTTCATCAGGATACATACTTTCGGGAAAGCCCTGGCGAGCCATGGAGGTATCAATCCCCAAGCAAGCATTCAGACGGAAAGCTGCAGGCAGACCATACTGACACCCATTACTAGCAATCGTACTGTGCTCCCCTCTCACGAGAGAATACCTGATCAACTACGCCCGCAGTTTGATCTACACGACGGCAATGGCATTTCCCTCACTGGTGTCGATCCGCACAGCCTACGAACTTCTCCACGAGGGGAAAACTGAGCCCGTAAGTCTTCCCCATTCCAAGCTGTACACGGACGCAGAAGTCACTGACAGACCGATGAAGCTACAAGCCAACCTCAGGGCCCTGACCCAGCATCTCCGAAACCGCCTCAAAGACTACCTGCACGCCGCCGACGGGTCAGTCCTCCAGGTCGACCACGTCCCCAACTCCCCGATCTTCTCCCTCCGGACCCCCTTTCCCCGTCAGCTCGCGAGCGCCTGCCAGCAGCAGGGGTTCGTTGTCCGCGCCATCATGCCGCCCACCGTGCCCGCGGGAAAAGAGCGGGTCCGGGTGTGTCTCCACGCAGGGAACACCACTGCGGAGATCGACGATCTCGTGCGGACGATTGAGCGGTGGGTGAGGGAGGTCAAGGCGAAAAGGGAGGCCGTGCCTGCACGACTGTGACGGATGCAATTCGCGGTTCTTCTTTCTCCTTTTTCCTGTCTCGGACTTGCTTATTTTTTTTTAATGCAAGCGGGCTTCGGGGGATAAGAATGGGTGTAAATTACCGTATCGGAATCAGCAGCTGCTCTTCACGATTTTTTTTGTTCCAGGGTTGTCTGTACTGTACGGTATATCTAGTGTCCTAGAAGAAGAGGCTTGACTATTCCAATAACAACATACGATGCATCATACAGTATTCTCTCCGAATCACATTCCACGTCAGCGATGTATGCATTCCCAAAGAAAAGGCTCCGCTTAAAAAAAAAGCTTGTTGCATAGACGAGAATCTCGGTCTCGCTGTGAAGAAGAGCCATGAGTCATGTCCGCGTTTCTGGGGTAAGAATTATTTATCAATTTATATACCCTATGGGGGTCACTGCCTCGTCTCTCTATGACTCAGGGAACCATTTTGAGGCATTCACAAAAACCTCGCTCATGAAAGAGAAAGTGACAGTACCGCGAAATGCGACCGCCCATTCGGACTCTTCCGCCGCGGAGGAAAGCAAGGAGATCTCGAGAACCAGACAAGCCGGATATCACCATGAGCAAGCTGAAAGGGCAGGTTTGAGAGGGTAAGCTCATATGGAACTACAACAACCAACCTCCCAGCAAGATTGAAAATGGAGATTTGGTGCATTACACTCGAAGCGCCACGAACGTGGGGTCTAGCCCTGTACATCTGGTGTCATACTTGATGAGCACATCACAGTACCTACATCAATCACCAATCCGACCCGCACCTTCCTTGACCGTTCCCATGTTCCTAGCGCTCCTCTCCAATTTCCGCTTCAGCTGCAAGCTTAACCATTCTTTCCAAACAGCCTGCTGGTCACCCGCTCCGAGTTCGCTGGCAAGATGGAGCAACCTTCCGACGGGAAGCAGCACAGTCCCATATAACATTATCTGGAACACAAGTGCCGTACAATGATCCGCAGCCAGTGATTATGCTAAGCTCGGGGAGACCGGCCAATGGATACATGACATAGTTCTCATTTGCAGAACTCGGGATTACGCTGCGAGGCTCGTGAGACGATATATGCAAATCGATGGCATGGCAAAACCCATTCACTCTTATACACAGTGAGTGCATAGTATTGAGACAGATTTTCATACTATCACAGGACGAACAGAGAAGCCGTCCTGACCCAAGCTGTTGGCAATCATCAGCGGCAGCAGTGCCAAAGCTGCGAGAAGGGATACGGCCCATTTTCGGTCTGTGTTACAGTCAAAAGACAGTCCAAAAGAATCGTGTGCCAACTGTCATTTCACCAGCTCCGGGACCAAGAGAAGATATCGTGTCAGAGAAGTCTTTGTAACCGTGATTTCAAGACAATGAGGGCAGTTGCAACGGATTCCTGACTTAACTGGCGTGTCAGTAGATTTTGTTTCTCTGAGAAAATTTAGATAATATGTGGCAAGAATAAACCTGGGTTTCTCCATCCAACATCCAAGAAACTGTGGTATGGACAGATCATCTTAGAGGAGCCCATTAGATTCAATCCCAAGTTTCACAACAAGAAGGCATGGGCGGAAGAGGCCCTCTGTCTGATTAGGTGTAGGAAGCAGCTGTTTGGAGACAGATTCTTCTGGCATTCAAGCATTGGCGGCATACGCATAGGACATATAGCTACATCGAGGTCTTGGAAAGCCCAAAAGTGCGAAAAGAAATACTCGGTCAAAAACCAACCCTGGAGAAAGATCTTCCACAGCAACCCCTAGCTGAGGTTTTAAAACCCATCATCAGGGGAGAAAAAGTTATGGGTTTATTTTATTTATCCTCTCTAGCTGCTACTATTATCATCACATTTTATATGCGTCATTGGACAAAATTAAGCAGGTTTTACACCAAAGCAAGACATTTAACAAGTCACAACATCCGCAATAAATCAAGCAATGTCATCTGCGACACCTTCCAAAGTCGAGAAGTGTCGAGCGCTTAGAAAAAAAAATTTCGGGTTATGTCAACGACTGGAAAATTAACTTACCCACAGAAACGATATATCATCCCAGGAGAGAAAAGTTCAGCCCATGGATATATCATGTTTTGAGAGTCAGAATTCCTACGGTCCTCCTCCATGAAAAAAAAGCCCGCGTTATCTTTGGTGAGTGTGCGGCCACCAAGTACGGCAAACGCTTTTTTTTCAGTTTTGCCGTGGGAGAGCGAATAATCATTTCGGCGAAACGGGAGGTATTGAAACAGCGGCAAAACGAAGCAAGGCAATTATAACCAAAAGCGATTCTCTGATCAAAATATTGGAGCCCTGGAGCAAAGGAGAGGAGTAAGTGGTGAAAAGCGAATTTGTGGTATCATGCCAATTAATTAGTTAATTAAATCGGGTTTTTCAGGAGTAAGGACCCGTGGTAAGTGGTTCGGTTGAATATATATTCCAAGAATGCCATCCACTTCATATCCAGAGCAAGTCGAAGAACAAAGCATGTGCAATCAACAACTTCAGCAACAATAATATATAAAAAAGGAATAAATCCAATTGACCAGAGAGCTCTATTCCAAACAAACAAAAAAAATTCGTCACACATTTCCTGAGCAAGTACAGACCACACGCCGCACCCGGCCTTCCATATGTCACTGCTCCAACAGAGGCTCCTTATGTAATTTTAGCACCCGTCCAACAGACAACCACAGGTTCCGTAGTGTAATGGCTATCACAGCGGATTCTGACTAGATGCTTCGGCCTAGTCGG
>Ga0008109_10000790_pt1 | contig 13347 bp, 16 predicted proteins | sample HigsolmetaGSP18D_FD_59306 | JGI IMG/M metagenome (GOLD analysis project Ga0008109, IMG submission 59306) | High solid enriched microbial communities from the Joint BioEnergy Institute, USA - SP1-8-D | ecosystem: Engineered > Bioreactor > SSF (Solid state fermentation) > Aerobic > Biomass ...
GCTTTTGATTCTGTATGACAAGCTACCATAGTTTCAGCTAATAATACTATGACTGGGCGCTGTCACATCTGCCGTCACTTTCATGTCCTTGCGAACTGTGTCAATCCAGGACTTCAGGGAGATCATATATATCTGCTTTCCAGAGCATGCAGATAATGCATTGGTCACCACCAGCCAGATTGCATCCCATGTGGTAGGATGCAGGCTCAGTGGATGGAAGACCTGAACCTGGCTTGCTTCTGCAGTTGCAGTCTCAGTCTCTAGGGCAAGGTCCGCCAGGACTTCCGCCAGTAGGTCAATAGGGACCCAATTGATTTGACCCACAGTCAGTCCCAGCGAGTCTGGGACTGCTCCTATGTGCAAGGAGCTGATGACCAAGCTTGGAAACCACTTGGTCTTGTTCCACAGGCCCGGGGAGTGGACTGCACCGGCAATCTGACTGACTTGAGCAAAGGATGTTGGAACTGGAAGCCTCCAGGTCCATACCGCATAATTGAGAAGCTGCTCCGCCAGATATTTGCTTTTGGCGTACCCATTCGGAGCTGGCTTTTCGATGGTAATTACCTCTTCAGGGATTTTTTTGTTGGAAGCCGCCTGATGCGCCATGATGGAGCTGATGGAAGAGATGAAAAAGAGGCGCGGTGGGACTAAGGCAGCTGAACAGAACTTGATCAGATTGACAAGGCCCTCAAACTGCAGCTTAGACGAGGCGAGCGAAAGATTGAAGTTCACGGGCCAAGCATTATGGATCACCAGGGTGGCCGTCTCTTGTAGTTTCTGGAAAGTATCAGGCTGCAGTCCTAGGTGTTCATCAGATAGACTAGTTTTGAGAAAGCTGACACACCGTGGATCCAAAGAAGTAGGATCCAAGTTGTAAATCTTGTTCTTCTCGATTTGGCTCGCGACACTCTCAGATTTGGATTTTCGGTTCAGACAGTAGACATGCGCAACAGATGGGTTAGCCAGTAGCACATGGAGAAGATATGACCCCAGGATGCTGGTAGAGCCAGTAAGAAGAACGCTATGTTTCTCGGGCGTCTTCCATGAAATGACTTTGGATGGATGGGTATCTGATTGATTTTGGCTCAATATTCTTTCAGTATACTGCTCTGTTCCTGGAGGAGTGCTCCCTTGTCTGCTTTCTGAAATTCCTGTCCATGTGTAGGAGCCGGAGGATAGCATGGGTCAGTTGAGAGACAGATAGGTTGGTGTAGACCAAATTTAATATAATACCAGGCATGCGCAGACCATGTCTTAAATGCCGCATGATGGTGACTGCTTGCAGTGAGTCCATGCCCAAGGTGAAAAAATTGTCTGTGTCATTAATCCCGCTCCACTTTGTGACAGAAGAGATAGTATCTTGAATAAATTGAGAGATCACTGGGGCGTCATGAACTCAGCCTGGACCGGACGCTTCATCAATTTGGGTCGCCAGTGTCTCCACATCGGCATAGAGTGCGTTGAGCTCTTTCTTGTATAGCTTCAGGGTTCCTGCTCTTTGCATGGTGCCCTTGCCTGCCCGGAGCATGGGCCTCTGGGGATTGGTGAATAAGATATGTGTTTTGGCGATTTGGGTGTGGGCCAGGCAGTCTTGGTTGGCCTCTTCAATGCTTGGCCACATCTTCTCAATGAATGCAGCGCGCTCGGCTGGAGTAGACAGAGACACCTTGGGCACAGCTTCAACCAGTAAAGATGCTTGAAACCGCTGAGCACTGGCAACCAGAACAGCCGAGACCTGCAGATTGCGAGCAGCGATATACTGCTCCATGGAAATGGGATTCATCTTCTCTCCATTCAGGAACATGATGATGTCATCCGCGCGAGCATGTTCGCGCCCAGGACGCCAAGTAGAGGCGACTCGTCACTTCCAGAGATTCGGCTTCGTGGGGTGACGGACGAACAAGTCCCGAGTCGAATATTCCTTCAAGTCAGAGAAGAAAGTAAACGTCATCTGGTGTCGTTCATGTTCCACGTGCCGGACAATATACAGCTCATGCTCGTTCTCCGTCACAGGGCGAAATTCCGCTCCGATATCCGGGTGGAATTGAACGTATTTCCAATCCTGTGGATCGGGATCTTGATCTTTCGACTGAATCAGAGCCACCAGTCCGATTTCCGTCGCGCCGTACTGGTTCACCAGTCTGATCTTCGATGCGACCGTATCACCGATCGACTGGGGAAGATCGCCACCGCAGTGAATAATCGGCTCGAGGTTTTTGGCGCAATAGTCCAGGAGCTCCGGGCTCTGGCTTAGTTCCTGGACGATGGACGGAAAGATAAAAGCGACATCGGCACGAGTCTTTTTCAGGCCTTCCACCAATCCTGCTGCTGATGGGATTGCTCCTGATGTAAGAGTGATCATGACCGTCCCGAAAGGAACGGCGTTAAACAGGTGGCTGGCTAGGTAGGCCCCCTATAGAATTGTTAGATCGGTGGCATTCGCTCCCATGTCAACGAGCCCTACATGAAATGGGGGGAACATCAGGAAGACTCTTTTGCCCAATAACATCCGGTCCTGACTTTCAAAGCCCTGCGGGGGATCCAATGCCACCATTTTCATGTGCCTGGTGGCGGTCTCGTGGGTAAAGACGATGGGCTTAGGGATCCTGGTGGAACCCGACGTGTGACTGTCATGATTAACATGGTTCCATATATACTTGGCATTGAGAACGGAGCTTACAGGGCCACCAGCGGTTCTGTCAAGGCTTCTGAAAAGGTCTTAGTGTATGGAAAATGAGGATACTTTGTATTCAGCAAGTCGTCGACACTGGGAACGTCGAACACCTCCAGTCCATGGGCATCCCGAATCGCCGTCACCAGAGGTGGGTGCGGCGTTGGGGACAAGATTTTTCTGCAGTTGAGACGATCAAAGAGACTCTTATGGGCGACGATGCTATTGCGAGGTGATGTAAGGAGAATTATGTATGTTAGAGATGCCTCGTCCAGAGAGCGATTCCACATACGCAGTATCCAGCCTTGGCCGCACCCAGAACCAGAGCCGGTATCTCAGATCATTGGGACCAATGTATGCCAGGTTTTCAACGTCTTGATCTTTGCCAGGACCGAGCTTTTCTTTTAGCCACCAGGCAAGGCCATTGATTACATTTGCGAAATCACGGTATGTAATTTGGCGATAGCCTTCCTCGTAGGTGAGTGTTGAAACCGGATATTCGGCGTAGACTGCGTCGGGCTTGACCTTGGAGAAATGGTTGACGATGTTGGGGAGCAGCTCACTCCGAGGGTCGAATTCTGCGTCGAGAGCGGCGGCCATGGTCGTCTATGAAGTGTATGATCGTGAGCTTTTAAAGCAGCCTGTAGGGAGACGACTTGATGATCCTGATGTGAGCCAACTGTCGCTCTTAAACAGTTGATCAGTAGCTGCACTTAAGGCCCCCCATCCAACACACCAGGGTACATCCTTGATTGATTACAGAGTATCCTGGTAGATAATAACTGTAAGAATTCTAGAATCTCTTCTAATGTCCAAACTCCCCTTATCTTTTTATCCTATACATTTTATCAACAAATGACTCAACAGAAATATATAGGAAGGGACCTGGAGGTGCAAACTTTTTATGCTGTCAGAGTCAGCCTTGCAGGGTTGGTCCTCACTCTGCCTGATCATCTTCAGATTCACCAGCGGAACTGACATGAAAGCCACGGAGGAGACCGATAGAGCGGATGCATCCATCGATCGGGTTTCTTATCTCAACCGACGGGAGCCGCTCCCCGCCGACCCCGCGGCGCCGACGGTCGGAGGCGTGAGTCATGTGCGCTCCGCCCGAGCGTGGGATTTTTTTCCACGCTTCTGGCTCAGCGACATCTCCAAGTCCCTGCTCTCTTCGGCACCCCGTCTTGTCCCCCTACGCCTTTCCTTTGCATCCTCTGTTCCCTCTTCAAAATGGCCAAGGAGAAGGTTTGTCTCGGTAAGACTACCCGTTGTCCGTTGCCCGCACCCCGCGCTCACCAGCAAATCCCAGCCTACTCGGGAGGTCTCGACACCTCCGTCATTTTGGCGTGGCTCATCGAGCAGGGCTACGATGTTGTCTGCTTTATGGTATGGATCGCGGACCCTCGGTTTCCTACTTGCTTGTCGATTCAGTCTAACTCCCTCTCATTGCAGGCCGACGTCGGGCAGAACGAGGACTTCAAAGCCGCCGAGCAGAAGGCCCTCAAGATCGGTGCCACCAAGTTTGTCGTCGAGGACCTGAAGCGTGAATTCGTCGAGGAGCTCTGCTGGCGCGCTATCCAGTGCAATGCTATCTGGGAAGACCGTTATCTGCTCGGAACCTCCCTCGCCCGCCCTGTCATCGCCCGGGCCCAGATGCGGGTTGCCCAGCGTGAGGGCTGCGTTGCCGTCAGCCACGGATGCACTGGCAAGGGCAACGACCAGGTCCGCTTCGAGCTGGCCTTCTACGCTATCCAGGTATATAGCATCCTCGTGTTGGCCCCTGAGAGGACTGCGTGACTTATGCGATTCTTCCGCAGCCTTCGATCAAGGTCATTGCCCCGTGGCGCATGCCCGAGTTCTTCAACCGCTTCGCTGGCCGCAACGATCTTCTTGACTATGCGGCCAAGGTTGGCATCCCAGTCACTTCTACCAAGGCGTAAGACCCCTCAAAATCTTTGAATTACAGGCCGAAACTGACAAGACAAAAGTAAGCCTTGGAGTATGGACGAGAACTTGGCACACTGCTCTTACGAGGCTGGAATTCTGGTTAGTCGGACATTCGTTTATTCCTTAAAGCATCCTCACTCACAGAACAACAGGAGGACCCCAACCAGACTCCCCCGGATGACATGTGGAAGTTGACGGATTCACCGCTCACAGCGCCTGACACCCCGGAGGACTTTGCAATTTCCTTTGAAAAGGGCTTGCCCGTCAAGTTGACCCTGGCCTCGGGTGAGGAGCTGACGGACTCACTTGAGATCTTCAAGGCCTTGAACGCCATCGGTCGCAAGCACGGCATCGGCCGTATCGACATTGTCGAGAACAGATACATCGGTATCAAGAGCCGAGGATGCTACGACTCCCCTGCCATGACCATTCTTCGCCTTGCCCACATCGACCTTGAGGGTCTGGTCATGGACCGTGAGGTTCGAGCCCTGCGTGACCAGTTCGTCACCTTCAACTGGTCCAAGCTGCTGTACAACGGCCTCTACTTCTCGCCGGAGCGTGAGTTCATCGAAAAGAGTGTCATTGCCAGTCAGGAGACCGTCAATGGTACTGTGAGACTACGTGCCTACAAGGGCTGCGCCAGCGTCCTGGGTCGCTTCAGCGAGACCGAGAAGCTGTACAGCGCCCAGGAGAGCAGCATGGACAGTCTGGAGGACTTCAGCCCCGTTGACACCACTGGTTTCATCGGAATCACAAAGATCCGCCTTGCCAAATATGGACAGAGAAAGGCGGAGCAGGGGGAGAGTCTCAGCCGAGCGTGAAAGATGTCAGATCAGCAGATTCGTGATGACATCGATGATACACTTACGGCGTTCTAGATACAGGTCGGCAGTGGCACTGGTTATGAATTACGAGACACACCAATGTGGAGTGCATCTAAATTCCAGCTTGCTGCAGTTAATCGCCAGGCTTTCCCTGTCTAGGCTGCAGAGCAGTCACACTTTTTGTACTAACTCTTTGTGCTACGAGTTATCCTTGTCTCCGGCGGGATAAACGACACAGCCACTTGCTAAAATACCATGACAAGTGATGAATTTGTTATGAATTATGGATTCAATCTTGACTCCTACACTGTAAAGCAACCATGGAGCTACTCTCAGCTTAATAGACTATCTAGAAACTCCAGCCTTGACACATATGTCTGTCTAGGAATGTTTTACGGGAGTTATTTCATTCATGCTTATAGTTCGAAAATTCCAACCTGATTCCGCTCTCCAGCCATATACTATTCTCCACTTCTTTTCAGGGTTATTGATCTGATGTGGAGTCAGATATGCATCTAGAACACGAACACCAGACCGGCGCTCCATCACATACATGATGCCGGCCATGAGGTCCGAGTTATTTGCCCGACCCGTGATGCTATTACAACCCGCCATCAACTTCTGCAGGGACATGAAAAAAATTCGCAAAATGGTATTGTCTGATCCTTCACATTATTGACAACAAGGAATTTTGTCTCAAGGATTGTTCGACGTCTGCAGGACTGCAGACGGGACGGCAGTTCCGACGAGCGTCCACCGCTACGTTCTCGCTGGCAGATGACGTGATATCGTCTGTCCAGAGGGCTTTAACATCATGGAAGCAGACAACGTATGTATAGTGGATGAAGCTTCTCAATTACCGCTGATATACTCGAATCCGTGCGGGATGAGATAGTTGTCGCCATGATCACTGAAACTGGTGGCAAGAATGATTGGATTTGGGGCAAACTTCTCCGGCCGCGACCCTCGAGAGAGGTAGTATCAATGGCCAGCCAGGACAAGGCTGACATTATTCCGAGCCTAGTTACTGGCACAATAATTTGATAACAATGGATTCAGACGTTGTCTTCGGGATATCTGGTCAGCCACGAGCTAACAGACAAATATAATCCAATACGTCCGAAACTAATGCAAAGGAGGCCTTTACAAATGAAGATTTTCCCGCCGGGCGATTATCGATCCCTATGATATTCTATATTGATGTCATACCCCTCTCGCCATGGTCACCTGAACTCAATACCATCCTAACTTTGTATCTAGTAGAAGATTAAGCAATCATCAAGTAGCCGCTCCGCTCTTTATTTCATCCTGGAAACATAGAGACCGCAGACCTCACAGATAGAAAGGTCACGTAATTGGATTGCCATTCTTGTCTCTTGCATCCCATGGAATATTCCAGGCTGGCAAGTTCTTAACCTCGTTGAGGAGGATTTCCATGCTCTTGACCAATTGCTGGTTGTTTTGTTGAGGGGGGCGATTTTCATTGTACATCTTATTGGCATACTCCTCCAAATAGGATTTGACACGAGCTTGAGTGACATCAAACTGCTCACGAATCCATGAGCGCCAGAGTTTTGCTAGATCTTGTTTGATGTAGTCCTCATCGACGTAGTCGCCTTGTCGGGGTAATTGATGGTGCCGAATCTGGTTATAATCAACGGCCCGGGCTACGCAAGATCAAAGATAGTCTGCCACTCACCACAGTGGGGATATAGTTGTCCTCCTGATCGTCACTACAGATTTCAATCAGTTACATCATCGGGAAAATAGAGAATAAATGAGGCAGGTTTAAAGCGTACAGCGCAGCAGCTACCCGATTGGCCTGCTTTACAAGTATAGTTGTAATGGAGCTGTCGAGAAAGTATCTGAAAAGTGATTAGACAAATTTCCATGGCTTGCTTGTCACCGTCACTTACTTCCAAACAAGTATGTTCAATTTCATTGCCTTCAGGGCATCGGCCCATTTCCTCGCCTCAATATATTTTGGCATACTGCGACTGTAGGGCAGAGCATTGCCGGCGAACCACTAACAAAATTGGCATCAGTGTATGCTAGGGTATAGCAGCTTTGATTGATATACCGCTTGTTTGATATTAGAGTTAAGGGATGTTTCCAACAGAACCTGGTGGGCAACTTCGCTCAGTACAGTTCACTGACTTGCCAAATGCCTTAAAGGGGGAAGTGGATTTACAAGCTCATCATCATAATTCTGGTCGTTAGGGTACGCCAAGGCAACCCTGTCATTCGCACGCAGCCCGTCCAAACCCCACCAGACTTTCATATACTCACACCACGGGATTTGGCCGCTACCTTTACCGGCTCGGGGCTCAAGGAAATATTTTGCTTGAGGATTCTTAGGCGCGTTCGGCGGGTTTTTCAGATTCGACCATTGCCGAGCGAGGTAGTTGAAAAAGTTGGGCAGCTACGGGGTCAGTAACAATAATTGCACGAGTAAAGGTTCAAAATACCATTTGATTCTCTAGAACATGCTCCGCTATAGCAATAATTAGCACTTTCTGGAATCTATAGTGCCAACAAGTGGATAGCGTAGGCTTGATAGGATGGTGGTAAAAGAGACTCACAGGCAAACGTTCGGGGTCCAGTCGTCGGATCCTTTGGTGTGGGGATTTTTACCAGGTTGTAATTGTTGCAGTCGTTGGCATTTTCGGCATCATAGGTGTCAACTTTGGGATACTTCTCTACAAGCTTTTTGGCTGGGGGGAAACCCCTATACACGATATCCCCCCGGTTGGCCCGCGAGGCACCTTCAAAGTTGCCGACAGCAAATGCCCCTGCTGTTTTTGTCGCGCAATATAAACGTGTTTCTGGATTACCGCGTTTCTCAACGACATGGACTTCGAAGACTTCGCATAGATCCTTAAGCTCCACTGGGTCGATGGAAGAGCTGCGCCGCTTAAGGCTCGAATCTCCGCTCTCTGGTGGAAGACTGTTGAGATTACAATCTGGATTGGGATCATCCGAGCCATCAGGACCTAGGCAGTATACTCCATGGGCGGCAAAGGCACACGTGGAACTTGAACTTTCTGGTATCGGGAGAGGTTCACCAGGGCTTTGTCTGGGGAGCAACGCGCCAACCGGGTGGAAATCATCGACCGTAGTGTTGTCACGGCTACGCCTGGAATCTAACTGTAATCGGAGAAACGGCAGACAGTCGCGAAAGATCTGCCTCTGATTGTTTGGATGGACAGTGTAGGTACGGCTAGCCCATCCAGGAAGCGCATTCTCCACCAACAGCTGGGCTCCCACTTGCCCCTTGATGCTGAGGTCGAGACCTTTGCACTTTGAGCCAATGGTTGCTGGGAACTATCAGTCAATCGAGCCAAATTTCTAAACACACAGCCACGTTGCACGGTAGATAAAGTAGAAACATACCTGCAACTCCGAAGTCGGTGTCAACTTGAGCGGTAAGTTTGACGGACGTGTCAACCTGCCGCGTGCCTCGCCAATCTAGCTGGATGTCAAACCCGACTGTTGGTAAAATTGAGAACAGAATGTTGCCGCCGACGCTGGATGATATGTCTCCCATTGCAGTTATAGGACCTGTTCGTGCATCAGTCGAGAACTGTCCGGTAGGTTCGGTTGGTATGTTGCCCAAGCTTTCAGGTAGATAGTACTGGAACCGAGAATGGTGCAGAGTCATCTCGACCATTGCCTGTGCAGAGATCGTGGCGTCTGCCTGCACTCGGGCCTTCATGTTGAAATATGGATTTATTCGCAGGATGCCTTTAATATTGTAATTGGCTCCAAATACGTCAAAAGAGCCGATGGGAACGTATGCGCTTTGGAATCTCAGTCGGGCCCGAGCCTCTATGCCGGCAACAATCCGGCTCTCGAACTCCTGTTGTCTGAAGTACGCGAACGCTTCGCTAAATCCAAAGCCTTGCAGCGTTCCAATCAGTGATAGCCCAAAGTCCATTGTCGTGTTGAATGACCCAGAGACATCAGCTTTTGCCTGCACGGAACCCCTACCGCACGTTGCTGATGCATCAAACAAGCATAGATTGAACTCATAGTGTTTCTTAAGACCAGTGTCGTCTTTGCTCAAAAGCGCGTCAAAGCGTTTGCGCCAGTCGTCGGGGTTGTTCTCAGCAAAGAAGCGTTTATCGAATTCTCTCCAGTTCTCGGCGCTTCGTTTGATCGGGGATCCCGCAGGAGGAGCAACAACCTCATCCCAATACCCTGAAGGCTCGATAAGCAAACCAGTACAAGGGAGTTTGAGAGAAGAGATGGAGCTTACCCGGATGGTTGGAGACATCGATTCGGACATAAACCTGTCCCCCATCTCGGCGCAGTCGCTGAAAGTTGTAGTCATAGTGGAAGTCGTAGACCTTAGATGTTAACGTTGCCCGGCGACGCAGATGAGCTGGCAGCGTCTGATTGAGTGACTCTTCAAAGCTCACGGCCCTGACCCAGGTGTCGGGCCCGCAGTGAGGAGGAAGCCGCACGACAGTGCCTTCGACGCCGCCGATCAAGATATCTTCGCAGTTGTTTTCCGGTGAGTCACTCAAGCAGACGGCTCTGGCTTTCTGCACCCCATAATCATCCGGATGAGTATGAGGACAGTCAAACAGCTCCAGATGCGAATTGTCCCGCTTGTCAAAGCTTTGGACATCGGCTGACTCTCCAACCATGATTATCCATGCGAAACTTTGTCGGTTTGGGTCTTCGCCTGCTGGAGGTTCAGGAGTTTGATCTTGATTCATATCAAAGGCCTCAGCAAAAACAGGGTCAAAGTCAGACGCGAAGTTTTTAGCCTCTGGGAATAAGTTTTCCAGGGGAACTGGAAGGAAAGCAGAGCCTCCTGAAAGGGGTGGGCGGCAGCAGAATGCTTGCTGTTGGCCCCTGGTGCATCCAGTGGACTCTTTAGGTGGCCCAGCATGACTTCCCTGCCACCTAAAGAGCTCTACTTGACCCTGCAGCGGTGATGATGAGATACAGGAAAATGAATAGCAGGTGAATTGTACGTACAAGTGGGCATACGCTATCATTGCAATAATAGTTTTCTCCCTTCCAAGCGCAGTCATGGAACACCTAGGGACAGACAATTTATTAGCGACATATAACAGTACCATAGAGATAATCTCTGCAAGGTCTCCAATCTGAATCATTGCTATGTGTTTCACTGGGAGCAAATTTCTGCCGCAGCAAGGTATCCAGAATAGAATGGCAATGAACTCATTTTATGGCTGCTACATACCGGTTCGGCAGGACAGCAGAAGCCGTAAACATTGCGATCTGGAAGAAAACCACCAATGTTGAAAATAGTCTGATAGACAGAGGTCAAGTGCTGCGGTTTGTGGCTGGGACATGAGGCCCCATTGCCAAGTGGGATGAGCTCACACTGCTGTATGGCTTTTTGACCATTGGTAGCCGGACAGCACCCTACAATCATCAGTCCCAATTCCTGCTGTTGTCTGTGAAAAGACTGATATACTTACAAACTTTCTTTCCTCCATTGGTACATCTCTTGCTGCTGTCGCCGTAGTCATCAAGGACCATGCTTACCTCGCCTGGGGCGCATTGACCACGGCAATTGGCAGGGCCACCTGTCCAGTAGCAGGTGGCAGGATCCGGCGCATTATATGCAGGGCAGCAGACTTGTTTTCTGATTAGTGCCACCCGGAATTGACATATACAAGAGACTCACGGGATCTTTGGTTGTGATTCGAGCCGTCACAGCCGCGCGAGCTTTCATCCTGGTTTAGGTGCGTCATGGTGGTGTCTCCCGCACTGCAGTTGGCTCCGCAATCTGTGATGTAGCATTTATTGATATCAAAGGCTCCAAATCCATCGGTCGCTAGAGGCGGCACCTTGACATCACGACCGGTGACCGCTTTAAGAGCATCAAATGTTCTGTCATCCTGATCAATGGCCCAGATGAAGAGCCCGCCGAGGCCCCTATTATTTGCCAAATCTATCTTGGCTTGGAATGAGATGGCATCATCGAACGATATCCAGTCGCTACCGCGATTATAAGTTGTGTAGTAAACAGCTGCACTTTCGTCGTACGGCACATCGCGTATGTTGTTCTCTTGCAATATCCCACGTATCTCCAAGTATGAGAGAATACCAGCCTTCTGCGTGCAGGCGCCCTCCTTGCCTGGCCCTTTGAACAAGCAACCAGGATCGTGGCACAAGGCCGTGTCAAGTTGAAAGGAGCGCCCGTAAAACTGGACATCGTATAATTAGTTTGTTGGAAACCAGCGACAGTAGTGCGATGAAGCTTACAGCAAGACCAAGGTTGATTTTGCCCGGTTCTACGCCGTTGCGCCAGAAAAGATCAAGCGCCAAGTCTATTTCCGTCAAGTTAGTATGCGTGTATACGTATGGACCAATTGGATCGTCTCTATCCCAAATCCCGTGCAAGTCATAGGCCATCAAATTGATTTCATCGACGTATTTTTCAATGTTCGTCAGGTCGAACCATCTATATATATTTACGGTCAGTGGATGAACATGGCATGTTTTTCCTTAATATGCTTACCTGAGATACCAGTATGAGGTAGGTGCGGTAATGGAAAGACCATATTTCTTGCCAGAAGAATTACCGGACTTGAATCGTTTTTGAATGATGCTCAGCATGCGAGGATAGTTTTGGACATCCTCACTGTGACCGCCTCTGTCATCTGCACCGGGATATTCCCAGTCAAGATCAGCTCCGTCAAATCCGAACTGATTCATGAAGTCGATTATATTTTGGGCGAAGACCTCGCTAGAGTGCACGTCCTTTGCTATATTGCCAAACACGGACTGATAGGGGCCCGCGTCATTAAAAGTCCACCCTCCGACACTGATCCAGACTTTAAGATTTGGGTTGCGCTTCTTCGTATTTGCGACCCTCTGATAGAGGTTAGCTGCTACAGGGCCATCCATATCGATGATCTTGAAGGTAGCAGGATCTATGTATACAAAAGCAAGATTAAGCTGGTCGAGAGCTTCAACTGGAATTGCTTCAGGGGCCATGGTTCCGCAAGGGGCACCGGAGCCCCTCCAAGACTCATAATATCCGATAATCTTCTTGCGAACGTCATGGCCTTGGCCTGGCCGACTAGGCTGGCCACAGTTAGACTGGCAGCCTGTCTTTGATATCAACAGACTAGCTGCCATAGCCGCGCGGAGCAATACTAACCGCCATTGCAAAACTCATCTGTAGTTCCTGTATCATAGCTAGTAACGACAAAGCAGAGTGAATAAATATATGAATTGCATACATACCGCAGAAGCCGAATTGACTATGGCCAATGTTAGTGGGCATCGGTGGAAGAACGTGGCCTATGTTAAACCAACCTGCAACAAACTTTCAACGGACATTCAGCCCCTGGAGGGTTGGCATACTGGCCGCATTCAGCATGTGCATTGCAGTTAGACTGGCAGCCTTCCTATTATCAGCATATTCACAAGTTTGCTGCCAGGGCTGAATCATACCATCACCACAATACACAGGCCCATAGCTGTTTCGATGTTAGCCCCCGCAGTTTTCGATGATAATTATCGTAGAGTAGCCTGCCCGCAAATGCCTTCCTTTCCACAACAAGCCTTATTCTCGCATGGCTTGTTAGGACCGCAAGTGTAGTCCGGACTCTCACTAGCATAGCGGCGAAGAGGGTTCAGTGATTGCGAGCTAGATCTTGGTTGGGATAGGTGGTGCGACAATGACGAAGATAGAAATGGATACAGGCTCCATATGAGCACGACCAGAGAAACGGCAGATATCTTCATTTTTGCTACGAAGATGTATTGAAACGAGGCCAGCAATTTGAAAGGGACCACGCAATCAAGCATACAGAGATGAGACAAACAAACAGTCCAGGAGCTAGAGAAATCTGATTCTTAAAAGGACACGAGGTCAATTGAGCAGTCTGAGCAGTTGGGGGGGGGGGGGGG
>Ga0008109_10000791_pt1 | contig 13343 bp, 9 predicted proteins | sample HigsolmetaGSP18D_FD_59306 | JGI IMG/M metagenome (GOLD analysis project Ga0008109, IMG submission 59306) | High solid enriched microbial communities from the Joint BioEnergy Institute, USA - SP1-8-D | ecosystem: Engineered > Bioreactor > SSF (Solid state fermentation) > Aerobic > Biomass ...
TGTGGCTTAAGTACGGCTGAGCGGACGGGAAGCCCTGTTTTCCACACCCTATGGTCGTAGATGCTTGTTCCTCTCAGAGAACGGGACTTTATGGAGCATGTCTGATACTGTATATATTACCGAGTATGTATAAACCCTCTGGGTAGGTAAGGTAGGTAGGTATGGATGCGATCATACCATACAGGCTTGGGTCTTGTGCCCGTGGTGAGTGATTGATCTCCATGAGGGGAGAACCAACGTCAACGTGGTCGATACTGCTGCCTTACCGGCGGTGAGCTCGGTTTTCACGAGTCTATGTATGTACAGCTTTATCACTAGATGGATAGATAGATATAAAAAGAGGTTCTTCTCCGTCTTTCAGGACGTTCCCTAAGCAACTAGTTATCCAGGTACCGTGTAAGTGGGCATCAAAGCCGCTACGCCGACAACATCCTTATTAATCTACAGTACATGGTTCTGAAAGTCAGATAGATATATAGGGTGAGGGGAGCTACTAAACACCCAGAAGCGCCACCTAGCTGGCCAGCTACCTGCCAGTCAGGGCGGTACGTCCGAGGCCTGTTCAAAATCATTCTCCCCTGTGTTTGCTTGTCAGCTCAGCTGCAGGGAGACAAAAATCGAATCTGTCAATTGAATCGTCCATCCAATGAGACGATCTGTTCCCGTTTGCGGGAGCCGTGAGGAGGTTGCCCCTGTTGCCAACTTTTAAAGGATAGTCACCTAGGTACTTATTACCTAGGTCCACTATTCCAGAGACTAGCTAGCTAAGTAGTAAGTAGGTAGTCAAGGCAAGAACAGGGACAAAACCTTGGAAAAAGAACGAGATATATGTTGAGCATGTTGCGCGTCCCTGTGGATCAAGTGCCATCCGTCAAACACCGAAGACACGGCACGGGGCCGCGCGTCTACTCCGTACTTCAGATAGATCTATTTTAGTCGCTGGTGCCTGGGTTAGCCACCCACCTATCTTATCTATATTTAGGCGAGATAAGATTCTCTTGAGAGGGATTGGACCGGTTTCGAAGTCAAGGTCAAGGAGGAAGCCTCACTGTGTACATACGGTATGTTACTCCAACGGCGCGCGCGGATATTTCTCTCTCTTCACAATCCGGATTAGCCGTGGGACTCAGAGATAGGCGGCAGACCCTTGAAGGACAGGGTGTAGATCATTGCGCTAGTTTGTTGATCAGTTGGTCCGAAACAACTGGCCTGTTTAGCAATCTGAATAATGGTAGTAGTGGGCGGGGAAAGGTTCCTACATGGTACTGTGAACCAGGTAATGTGTACGTACTACTATGCCTTAATAGATAGCCCCTTTAGCTGAGCTGTCCTTATTTGGATTTGGATTTTACTTCCATCATATCGATGTGATATGGCTGGCATTGTCCACATTGAAATTTCCGACAAAGCTTCTGCGCCTTTCTTCTAAAGTCTACTTTGGAGCCCCTGTACGAGGGAGCTGGGAACATGGGATCGTTTTCTGAACACCATGAGGATACGCACGGGGGTAATCAGAAATTGCTTAATTGACCATCGACGCTGGGTAGTAGAGGTGTTGGCGGAGAGAAATCGGAGAAGGCTTTCACAAGTTCCCCAACTGCCATCCTGATGCGATATAGAGAGTGGTTCCATGAGCGGTCGAAATTCCCCACTTCGATAGTAGACCTAGTTGCTGTAATTATGCAACTACAGCCTAGAAGAACAGAATGAAATGGGGCCAGCATGACTTCATCAACGGCAAATTCAACTCCTGGTGAACCCTGTTCTCAAATCGATCCCTTCAGTACGAGGGTTACTTGACTAAAATGGAGGAAGCACAGACATGCAAATGTAAAATAATGGCGTCATTGGAGTTCTCAGTCCTGCCAGTCCAGTGTCTTATGCTGGAGACTCCAATAAAATAGACTCGATCAATTCCAACCCACTGATCTAGGGGCTGTAGTTAGTGGTAGTCAGTTTGCAGCCTCACCGTCTCGTAAAGCAGTGGGTATGATGTGCTCTTTCTGACGTGTCCATGAGGAGACTCTATAATGGCATATCAAAGCGTTCCTCTAGAAGCTATTCAGGACGGAATGGCAGAACACCTAGATGCAACTTCTGAGTAAAGGAACAGCGAGGCTATACATTCATTGAGACAGGCGTCCCTGTTAAATGGCACACCACAACCGAGTGACATAGACAAGCCTTTCTAAACCAGATTGGAGCCACTTGTATTCATTCTGAAGGGTATGCCTTCTAAATCAGTTGTGGAGCACATAGACCAACTAAAGAACTTGTCTGCGAAGTGACATATCCTATTTGGTGCTTGTTCAACGAATATGGATATTTAGACGGAGTGCGAGAAGCGTCGACGGAGAGATTTGACAGCATGCAGATCTCCTGAAGGCTCCAAAATGTCAACACCAAAGGTTCTATACGTAATTGGTCGTGCAGAAAGCCCAAGAAGAAAGTACCACTCACATGCAGAAATTGTGAGAGAAAACCAAAAACAGTCAAAATCGATTCTTCATCCCTGTCAATCCATACTCGGCTGTGTTCAATTAACTGGATCGTAATGCCATTTCTGAGGGTTTCAGTCTAAAAGGTCATGTGGGTTGAAAATGGGAAGAACGCGGCCGCGACGTGGACGCAGTCATCCCGTCTGGATCAAATCCGTGAATGCTCGAGGAGCCATCCTGAATGACAGTCGACTAAGCGGCGAAGGGTCTCTTTATGTACTGCACAGCCTGATTATTCAAACAGGGTCCCTGGATGATTAGGAGAAGAAAGGCAGCCTTCACGACAGAAAGGTAATCTGAGTAGGAGTAAAAAGCAAGCAGCCATGGAATGCAATGGTGAGATCGAACTTTCACTCCAGAGGCCCATTCTCCTCCGAAATCATCGAGAAAACATAAAAAAGGGTCCCAACTATTTTTTTTTTCCCTGAAAGAGGCGCACGCCAATTGCAATCAAGTGTGTAACGCAACGCATAGATCGAAGTCAGTGCGAGGATGTGTTATCCGCGCTGTTGCATCCGCGACCTCAGGTGGACCAAATCAACCAACCTAAATTGTTCTGGACAGCGTCTGTGGCTGCAGGTCATATGAGAGCATGCGCAGTTATTAAAGTTTTGAAACGAAAGATCGGTGGGGGGAGGAGGGGTGATCGTTTTGAATTCTCCGGAGTTGTCGAGCGATTCATGAATATTCCAATCTCTATTCATCAGAGCAGGGAAATCCGTGGCTGGGAAAGGCGGTTGAGTACATGGAACAGAAGTCACACGTCATGACGCCCGGACTCTCTTCGAGACCGGCTCCGTCAATGATAAATACAGAGAAGCTGCGTAGGTAGGATAAATAGAGAATGGTGACACACGGACAGACGCGCCATCTAAGATAAACTCTGGCAGCAGACGCAAACAAAGAGTCGAGGTGGCGGCAGCTGCCAGTTTGGAGCATACAGAGGTGTCTCTACTCGGTAGAAACGGGACGACCAGCAGAAGCAGAACACAAGAAGACCTTATCGACCCCGGAAGTGGCGGTTCCCTCTAAATCTGCTTGCAAACTCTGGGATTTTCCCGGGATCTCTCTAGATATTTCATCCACCGAGAGAAAACGGATACGTAAGCGGCGCCACGGCCAGCCTCTTTCTCCGCATTCATCACCACAGAGAGACATCCATGCCAGCCTAGCTTTTCGCAGGACGGAAAAGGGTCCGAACTGAAAGGGCACGAGGGGACCGTGCCGCTGGCGCAGCTTGCAGCGCAGCCTCTCGTGCGCTCTGGATTGGATTCACATCCCCCTCGGTTGAGTTTTCAGGGTTTCACATGCGCCAAGGACCTGTTTGGACATCCGATGCAGTGGTACTGTACTGTACATACATACATACAGGCAGCGGGAGACGGTCGAAGGCGGCTTGTTCATGAGACGGAGACGGTCTTGCAAGGAGGCCCCTGTGCGCTCCAGATAAAGTCAACAACTCAGCGGATGTGATGGACCCGGAAAGATGGTCGTCAATCCAGTCTTTTCCCTTTCACATCCCGATTCGCTTGCTTGTGTTTTTGAGTTTGCGGCCTTGCCAGATGGAGGCCCGGGAATACGGGGTATGGGACCCGGAGTGGATCGCGCCCCGTGCCGCGGATGGAGCAGAGTCTGTTCAAGGGTGTCGGTGCACAAACATCCCCACCGGGCGAGTTATGCGCGATTTGTCCACGGCGCGTTGCGGCGGTATTTCCACGCGTGCGCTGTCGTTTCCGTCTCCAACGTAATATTACTCTATTTGAAATCGTGAAGCATACGCTGCGTGCCTCCGGAAGTTGAACTCGTATATGGCCTCAGAGAAAATCCATTGCGTTGGTCGACGTCGGTGGATTCTAACGAGTCGAGGCAACCGGTTGAAAGTAGAAGATTTGTCACTTCCTGCTTCCCCTGATATTTGAATAAGTGAACTGGACTAGCTGTGCAGTAGGTCGTTTGAGGACAGCCAAATGATATGCCGTGTACAGGGTCAAGCTTTGCGTCGGGATTTCCTTTGTCGGCTTACTGCCAAAGATATTATTATTAGCTTTTGAACATCCCCCGTATATCTCTCACTGAAGGTCCGTAGTAGCCTGTCAAATAAATCAGTGGACAGTACCTAATTTTGGGCAAGCTAAGAAAACCTCGCAGACCTGAAAATGACCAAAGGCATGGTTAACATGCAATTCAAGAATAAGCAATATAGAAAAGCACTAGATCCTTCCCGAGCGTCACAGTCGTAAGCAAAACTTTAGTAATGATTTCCGAAGGCAATGATCGATCATCTTGGGCGCGATAAAAGTTTGAAGTGTCCGGAGGTTAACCAGGAAGAGTATATCTTAGTACTCCTTTCTAATAAGATTTCGGAAGTCTAGTTTATGCACATCTCAGTCCTCGGACTATGGTCCATTCCCCAACAATCAACCGCAATCGTTGGCATCGCGAATGTCGGGACACTCTAGATTAGATCAGCAGTCCACTGTAGGCAGAAGCTCATGGCATCAGCCGCAACAGAGATGTCCAGGTCAGGCCAGAATATGCGCCACTGAATATTGACAAATTGACAAATGTACATCTGTACAGTACTTTATTCTGTACAGCTCTTATGTACTGTACTGTAAAAGTCGCAGGCATCATGCTGACAGCAACCGACCAACGCCCTCGGCGCCCGTGTCTGCAGCGCTTTCGTCCCTGTACGAACGCACCTCGAAGCAGCTTCGGTCGGCCGGGCCAGTGAGACGGGAAAAGATGCAACGTCGGTTTTCTCCGCATCTGTCCCCGTCAGCAGGCGGTTTTGATCCTTTTCTTGGGAGGTTGAATGCAGGAAAGGTCAAAATGAGTTGTACCTATACACGGTATTCTCCAAGTGAGATTTGCTTACTGTACTGTATGTCCTCTGCGGTCAGCTCCGTACCCGACAGATAGATATTTTTGATTGAGAAGATGTTGCACCCGACGTCATGAATTGCCCTAGTCCACTCTGTCTAACGAATGACCGCAGAGGCTGTCGGCAATTCGGACCTTCAGGATGCATATTAAAGGAGCTGCGGTGTCCATTCTTGAGTACACCGTACTATTGCTTATTGATATTTGCCTCATCCAAGTATCTGGATTCAGAATCATCATTTCGTCGTTAGGCAGGTTGGTCTGTCGGTCGGTCGGTTGGTCTGGTTGGCCGGGTGAAAGGCGGGTGAGTGCAATGAAAAGTCAGAACGGGGACGGCCGTAACGTTACCGATACCACGGTACGGGCCGTAAGGCCGGGTACGACATCCGAAGCCCTAACTCCTGTAGAAGCAACTTGGGTACGGAGAAGATCCCGATCTGCATGTCGATTCATCTATTATCGTATGATTTTCCCTGTTTATACTGTGCAAGGGTTCTAGAAATTGTCCTTTTTTTTCCGTGGAGACTGCATGACCCATTTTCCAGGGCGGTTTGGTGAGGCGAGGTCAGTGAGGCGAGGCGATGTTCTTCTCGCGATCCGGAAGGGAAAGCTCCAGACATGACTCAGTGTGCTGTGCACACTCTTGATAATTAGTCACTTGGGTACTGTGCATGCGGGAGATATAGTCTTCTAGGGTAATTGACCGTAGCGACACTCAGAATTATTAATGGCACTCCCTTTCTGGTATTGATTTGTGGTAGCCTTGGCGCCTAATTACTGTGCATACAACTTCTACCCCCATGTTTACTAATCATGTGAGTTAGTACCTAGGTTCGGTGCCTGGATGTCATGAGATATCATGAAAAGAGGTATTGCGATGGTACTGCTGCTATCGCCAGAGTTCAGCCCTCGATGCCTCCCACGGTCTGACATTATACCTATGATTACAATTGGTCATAGATGGCCAGTCAGATTGGCGGGCATACAGACATTCAAGTTCAGACTGATGTAGATGAAGTGGTTGCTTGCTCCCGAAATTGTGCGATGATAAGTATCCTTCCAGTTCGTGTCTTCTGACGGGTCCAGAAAGAGGGAATCTTGATCAGGCATGTTTACTGCTCCATGCAGTTGGCCAGCTATTTTGTTCTGTACAATGTGTACGGACGGTCTGCAGGAAGCAGGTCAGGGCTGGTATAGAAATCATATAAAAAACAGCGTGAAAGTTATCACTGCGTTCTGGGATTCAGCTCTTACTGTGCGTGTAAAAGAAATCTACAATTAAAGGCTCATATTGAACGGGTGGTGATGGACATTGCAGATGTATGTATTTGTTCACGCTGGTACTGTGGTTCTGCAAAGATCCCGGGGACATGACGTACGTGAACAGTGACGAGAAATTCAGATGGAAAGGCTATTGAAACCCCTTAGAAAAGCCCAGGAGACCAACATCACAGCGTGCTGTCTCACTATGAGTCCATTCAGCAAGCGACATGGTTTGTTCCATATAGGAATGTTCGACAGAGTACTTGGGTATACAGTGCCTGTAGAATCTCAAGGTCCTTTGATGGCGCCGATAAGATACAGGAGCCTCAAAGGCCGCACGCGGAGATATATCCGGCTCTCTTGGCAATGACGTACCGGACGCTGGCCGTCAGCGCAAGACGCTGTTAACTCCGTCCGACGGGTAAAAAGAGGCTTGTAAACCGAAAACAGGGCTATCACGGATTTGCTCTAGCGACGGTGACGGGAGAGGAGTCCCTACCAGGCCGCAGCAACTTCCAATCGACCAGGGCAATACTGACTAGGGGACGACGCTTCTGCCCAGATCCTGGTCGCTTCCTGCGTGGTGCGTGGTACTTTGGGTTTTTCTGCCGTGCGGTGACCAGACAACGGGCCAGGTGACGGAGGTGCAGGACGGCTGCAGCAGCCGCCCGACGAGTTGCGCGATCCTGCGCCTCGGGGCCCGGCCGGCGCGCAAATGGTTCGAGGGCGAGCCGTGTCGTGCTGCATCTCTCCAGCTGCATATGGCGCGGAGCACTTGGACCGTACACGGTGGTACATCAAAGGTACACGGCCCAAGCGAACCGCGATGCATGTGCGGGACAGGGTTGGGCCGGGAACGGCAGGAGCCAAGACGTGCGGCAGGCTGGAACCGTTGGGATGATAGACGAAGGGGCGGGGGGTAACGGCAGTACGGTACGAGACACTCGGGCCACTGTCGTTTCCGGGCGCGCACGACAGGCGTTCGTCGGTGACGGTAGCCGTACATGGCAGGTGGCCGGGGCCGCTAGACCCATGTCAAGGGAGACGCATCCGCCCGCCAACCAGCACCACCAGCGCGTCGGCTAACCCAGCGCCCCGTGCCCGTCCTGGAGCTCGTCCGGCGTAGTCTTATTACTATCTCCAGGCCGCCCCCAGCCCAAACACCGCTCCTGCTTGCCTTGATCTCCCTCTCCTCCTCTCCTCTTTTCTCTCCCTCTCTTCCCAGCAACCATCTCCATCCGCCTGTTTTTTTTTTGCGTCCGCCCGGTGCTCCAGGTGCACGACGCAGCTGGTCGACCCGTCTGGACGAGAGTGTCTAACCCCCTCGCCGCTGCACCCGCCCGTCGCCTACCGCCCGGCCAATCGCCCGCCGTGACAGCCCCGTTTCCCTGCTGTCAGACGCAGAACCTGTGCCCCGGAGCCTGGCCGCCTCCATCCACATAATAATCTCCTCGTCCGCTCGCGTGGCTCGCCGTCTTGCTGGGACTCCCAGGGATCCGGGTTCCGCGCTGCCAGTCGCAGAATCCTCGTTCACCGCTTTCTCGCCCAGCCTGCGTCCCTCCCCCAGTGGCCTTGTATCCTGCGATAAAGCCCGCCGGACCTGACGCTGTCGTCGCTCGTGCAAGCGTCCTGTTGCTCTCCTTCGCCGTCCGCTCGCCTTCTGGGGCAACCTCCCGCCTGCGAGAGCAACCATCACTGCAGCCTCTGATACCCCGAATCCGGCCATCATCCCAGGTACATGTGTCGTCCATAGATCCGACAGACAGACAGACAGACAGACAAAAGACGCCGCAGCCATGTCTGAACCGACGCCGTCCAACAGCCGTCCAAGTGAGGAGAAGTCCGAGGGGCTCTCCAAGTATATGAAACGGATGAGGACTGTCCTCCGCAGAGGCTCCAGCTCCAAGAGAGCATCCGTCTCCAGCCTGAGCGAAGTTACCGGTGGCCAGTCCACCAAGCCTGCCACGTAAGGAAACCGTCGCAGAGGGATCTGTCAAGACAACCCGTTCATGCTGATCTTTTCGAATACAGTACCAAGCCCGTCGCGCCCGCCCAGAAGACCACCAAGCCGACGACCACGACCAGCACGACCACCATGCCGGCCGCCGCCCTGACCTCGCACTGGAGCGCTGTGCAGCAGGAGAGAGCCCGTGCCATGTTCGCCAAGTATGGCCTGACCCTCGAGCCCGAGGAGTGGATGTACCCCCGCAACCTGAACATCGAGCGCGTGGAGAAGCCGATCCGCATGAGGGTCCGTCGCACCTGCCACAACTGCCAGACGTCCTTTGGTGCGAACAAGATCTGCGTCAGCTGCAACCACACGCGCTGCAAGAAGTGTCCTCGCTACCCGCCGGCCAAGACCAAGGAGCAGAAGGAGGCCAAGGCAAAGGCCAAGGCCAAGGCTGCTGCTCCGACGACCGACGAAGCGCGCCCCAAGAAGAGCAAGACTCCCCTGCTCACCATTCCCTCTCGCACGGGTGGCCAGGACCTGGTCCGCAAGCCCATCAGGCAGAGGGTCCGCCGCACCTGCCACCGGTGTGGCACCTTGTTCCTTGGACAGGCCACAGAGTGTGAGAAGTGCAAGCACATCCGCTGCAAGAAATGTCCCCGTGATCCGTACGTGTGGATGGCCATGACCGAGATGGAGTGATATGCTGACGCGTTTCCCAGACCCAAGCTCAAGAAATACCCCGACGGATATCCCGGTGATGCCGAACCACCACGCGAGCCGCAACCCCGCGTCTGGAAGAAGCCACGCCGTAGGGTTCGATACATCTGTCACAAGTGCTCGACCTTGTATCATCCGGGGGAGAAGATATGCTCGAACTGTGGCCAGGAGAAAGGGCCGGACACCATACGGGAACCGTACGTCGAAAGCACACGACAGGCACCTGTTGGAACCCTGCTGACCCTTCACAGGCCGAAGAAAGTCAAACCGGAACCCGATCCAGAGATTCTCAGACGTGTCGAGGAAAGGCTGGCCCAACTGGATCTCAAGACCTAGCAGGGCCGTTTGGTTTGGTAGATACAAGTGTAGATACCAGCCGTCGCAAATTTCTCTCTCTCTCTTTTTTCTTCTGTGATTACAGCTTCTGCAGCATCCTCCCCCACACGACTCCTTTACGACTCTTAACGATGACGAGCGAAGCATTTTGCCGGCGAACCCAGCGAGCAAAAGACAAGCTCCTTGTCCTCTTTTTTTTTCCTGTAGTAATTTGCTCTGAGTAGGATACCACTCCGCATCGCTTTTGAAAGTGTCCCCTCGTTTTGCGTCCTCTGTGCTGCTCGTGTGCGTGTAACCTCGGTTTGAAGTGGTACTCGCGATCTGCCTGCTCGGTTTTCGAAGTTGATACATTGCAAAAGCTCTCTCATTTACTATTTGCAAATCTACCTACTGCGGTCGTGATATCCCCGATTGGCTTTTCTTCTCAGTCATCCTCATACACACGTTTTGATGATACACCAGATGTTGATAGCTTTTGGATACCATCTTCACCTTCCCGACCGAGGGTTGAGCCACCAGCCGAGTCTGATCTGTCTAGCTTCAAAGTTGGAAACATATGATTAGCGGATCTACATGATTCTCTCTCTCTCCCCCTAATTGCTGTCCGTCACTCTACAGGACGTACCGGGTAGTAGTTATTGACATCCGGGCCCCTAAAGCTGTCCAAAAAAAATTATTGTGGGGGGCCATCCCAAACCTTTGGGATGATTGGGAGGGAACCTGATTTGTATACAGTACTCTCACCCCGTAATTTGGGACGCACACAAAACTTGCCTGATCGACGCAGGAAACCGGCGAGGCGGAAAATGGAAAAAAGGTAGTGTCAGCATGGAGTTTGAAAGTCATGGCCCCTTTTGGTTTTAAGTCTCTCTGATCATCTCTGTACGGAGTACTCGCAGTCGCGACTTCATTAAAAAGATCAACGGCCAGCTAGCGTTAGCGGGCTCAGATCACTGCCGACTGCAAGCCTGTGTGGCTGGCAACGTCTCAATATTGTTTATCAACTTCACGATAAATGGCTTTCCCAAGACTGACACTCCTGAGAAACAGGGTCCGTGATGCCATGGCATTGCTGTCAAGGCTGTCCGGCCCGGCAGTGGAGATGAGATGCGTAGCCGTCCACAGTCCACTAGGACATTTAGAAGGTAGGTTAGGTGCGCGGGTCCTCCCGACGTCGCTACCGTCTACCGTAGGTTCTACCTGCCTAACCTGCCTAGGTTCCCGGCTGCTGGATAGACGACTGACTGCCGTCAAACGCAATTGGGGAAACTTGGACTAAAAACCGGCCCGGGAGCTAGGGCCTGGGTTCTGGGCCGCCGGCCCCACCACCCCCGCCCCGTCCCGCCGCCCGGGCCGCTGAATCATCTTGTCAAGTTGTCACGGGTGTGACGGTGCCTAGGTTACTGGGTAAGTGTGCCGCCGTGCCGGCCCCTGACTGGTCGACTTCCCCTGACTCCCTGAGTTTCCTCCCCCCCCAACCCCCCCAACCCCCCCCACGCCTGAAGTTCCTTACCGGGATAGTTTTAGTAGCCGTCGACCGTTTCATCCCTAGCGCCGGCAGTTGCTGTTAGTTAGGTTTCTTCTGGTTTGGAGACAGAGACTCACCCAGACCGGGGGGTCAGTGGAGATGGAGCGAGAGGATGCGCGGCCTGGGCAAGGACGATCCATGGACCATGGATCATCCAATTCCAAGGATTCTTCAGCGGCACATTTGGCCGTTGACAGGATTGACGGGCACCTGACACTGACAGTTTAACCGACAGCCGCAGCGGGACCCGCCACTAGTTAGCATCCAGCCATCCGCAGCCTAGGTACTTACTACCTAGGTATCCGAGAAGCCTGTACGGAGGATAGGCAGTTAGTCTGCATTGACAGGAACCAGGGGACCGGGAGGTGAGGGGGAAGATTGACGTGGTCAGGTACGCAATATCACTGGAGACCTGCCAATAATTTTTCTTTTTCCTTTGGCCCACCTGGGCTGGGTAACTCCGTACCCCGTCCCTCCTACCTCCTATCCTACCTACGAAGTACACAGTACCTATGTGTCAGTAATCAACTGAGACTGCCTCGTTCGTTCTTGTTTTTTTGTTAGGTACTCAGCACACACCTAAGGTCGTGCAGTGTGTACTTAGTACTAGCAAGACGGGGTACATACCCAGATAGGTAGGTAAATACGACTACTACTGTGGTACTCTAAGGCTTAGTAGGCGCCGGGGTACTGTACCCGATTTCAATTTCTTTTCTTTTTTGCACCTACCTACCTAAAATGCTAAATTAGTACCCCGCGCCCAACATCCATTATCCATATCTATATCCATATCCACGTACCCTGGTAGCCTTGCACTGTGTAGACTAGCATATCTCCATAAGACCTGTGGTCCTGTGGACGTCACACATGACATGTCATGGGGTGTATGTATACTTGTATACCAGCTACGCAGTACATGTTTCAAATCTCAATAATCATTATTACCTACATAAATCCATAAAATGGGCTACAGATAGTGAGTTCCGAGTCTGGATCAGGTTAACCTGCTCCATATATTAGGTTGTCATGCACTGCGACCCAACCCCCGTTGCGGCTGCTGGGCCGCTGGAGAGCCCCATGGGCACATGGGTGACGGGTCGGAGATGGTGGCGTCCGTTGACCGTTGCAATGTGGACCATATTATTCCGGATTTCGTATATGGTAGGCATCTCAGGCTTAGTACAGTACAGTACCACGGGGTAGGTAGGTAGGTAGGTGGGGTGGGTAGGCAGGGGTGTGTAACTGTAGGGACTGCTATATGCAGGACTATATGCAGGACTATATGCAGGGGTGTTTGTTCCGCAGCTCATATCCATACCTACGGAAAAGTGTACGGAGTATTCCGTACTCCGTGATCAGTAGGCCATGTCATGCAGTGCCGTGGCATGCCATGCGAAAACTGCCCTGGAAGGAGAAGGTATCAGATTTTTCCAATGTGGGTCGGGTACCTGCCTACGGAGCACAAGAGATGCGGAGTAGATACTCCATAGAAAGAGTGCTCCGTAGACTATCTATAGAAAGAAGTAAGAATGTACTGTACTGTGTATGTATGTGCGGACCCTGTACGTGTATTGTACCTATATAGAGTCGGTATATAGGGTCAGGACAGGAGCCGAAGGAGTACGGAGTACTCCGTACTGATATCGCAATGACCATTAACGACGAACAACAAGTCAGGTATCTTGATCACGTCTGCGGAGGTGCCTCTACATGTCTGAGCTCATGATAGTGGTATGTAGATATTCGGCGCACGTATATATAGAGTGCAGCACATGCAAGACATAGATTAACTACGTACAGTACCTAAGGGTACGCGAGGAGTTCAAGAATGATAATTCCCGCACCTCCATGCCGCATGTGGAGCTTCCCTTGGTCATTCCGGGCAGGGCTACCTAACTAACCTACCTATAATTGGGTAGGATACAGATGATATAGATAGATAGCATCATTATTGGAAACTTGATGTCTCACGCGACCTTTTAACCTACACAGTAACCTATGTACATACTACCGCGTTATGCGAAATCGCTGCTCCCTTCCAGCCTCCCAAGGACACACAGCCCGGGTGTTGCACCGTAACCATCGTACGATGCGATGTGATTCTGAATCCATTCCATTCCACTCTGGGATTTTCTTGCCTGAGATTATTAGATCGGGGGGGGGGGGG
>Ga0008109_10000806_pt1 | contig 12989 bp, 17 predicted proteins | sample HigsolmetaGSP18D_FD_59306 | JGI IMG/M metagenome (GOLD analysis project Ga0008109, IMG submission 59306) | High solid enriched microbial communities from the Joint BioEnergy Institute, USA - SP1-8-D | ecosystem: Engineered > Bioreactor > SSF (Solid state fermentation) > Aerobic > Biomass ...
GGGGGGGGGGGGGGGAAGTACCCGCGTGATCAAAAAGGAGACACTCGTGGATTTATCTAGGTATATCCATTTGTATTACTCTGATTCTAGCCATACAATCAACTCCGAATTATGGAGACTCTCCAACTATCCATTTTTTTTCCCCGCATACTTCTTTTCTAGTGGAGAAGTCTATCTAGTTTTCAGATCAATTATCAAGATTCCATCTCTTACTTCCTAGTATGTCTCTATCTATATATCTATATATCTAGATATATATCGCCAGTCGACTAATGGGGACGTCATGTGGATGGATTTTCAAGTGCCTCCGAATAAGAAACTTTGTATACTTCACACATTATCATTATTATTGCATTGGTGTATATCAAGACCTTGTAGAGCTACATTGGAAGGCTACTTACCTACCTACCCGTCTGTACTGTGCCTCCAAGGTACAGTACTTGAGTAACTTGGGGCAGCTTCCATGCAGGGTTCTTCTGCCCTTGTGGCTTTCGTGACTCGGGACTGAAACGAGGTGAGATATGAGAGATGAGAAAATGAGAACAAGCCCGCCCGCGCGCCGTCTATCTTGTCTATTATATCTCGTTAACTAAACGCTCGCGACATCTCCGCCTATGTGCCTTCATTTATGGAGGTATCGAAGAAGAGAGACATCACCAATTCCGCCGATCAATTCGACACCCCGTAAAGATGCACGGCTAACCGCAACAAAGTGAGGGGTCAAGTCGCACGTTCCGGAATTATCAATTATTACTAACTGCGCTACATCGCAATTACTAGTCATGGTCCGCTTTTACTCCGAACCCCGTATACTGACTGTAGTTACAGTTGTTCGGAGTCCGCTCATCCTCATTGGTCCTTCGGACATTGAACCTCTCAGCGAGGAGATCCTCCGTATGTCGCAAACCTCAACAGAGTACAGTAGTAGTGGTGGTAGTACGGAGTGTGATGGCGACATAGTTGGCCGACGGCTCCACATGGGGCCTGCTGTTATCTGCATCGGCCAACCTTGGTCCACTAGGTGACTGCGTCGCTTGTCCAAAAACAAACAGGAGCGGGATATGGCACTGCAGTCACGTAAGATGGCGAGGTCGCGGGAAGGGTCTCATGAGGGGTTGTCTTCCGAGCTTGCTTATCTATGGATGTACTATACATATCTAGGTAGTATTCCGTGCTGGGCCAATTGCTCCGCTGATACGGATGAGCGGGGAACACAGCTCGGTTCTCTACCCACCTAGATAGCTTGCCCATTGAGCAATATATCTGAGTTGCTTTGGCCGTAGGGTCATCTGGACGTTGTCACTCTGTCAAGAATTGGAAGTATAGGTCTATCTCTGAAGACAAAAAGCTGATTGATATCTACTATATATCTCGCAGAAAGGATATCCCTCCAAAGCAGGGTTGAATATTCCAGTCTAATCGAAAATGAGCTTTCAAGAGCACGCGCCCGTCGCAACCAAGGCCAGTGCCTCCTCGTCTTCGACTCTTCCCCTCCCCATCATCGACTTCGCCAACTGGCGGCCGGGCAGCACGCCCGAGCAGCGACTCGCGATCGCAAAGGAACTCACGGACGCCTGCCGCAATGTCGGCTTCGTGTACATCATAAACCACCAGGTTTCACCGGAGCTCCTGGAGGAGGCGTTCGCGTGGGCCAAGAAGCTGTTCGATTTGAAGATGGAGGAGAAGATGCTCGCGCCGCATCCGGACGGACCCGCCGTCCACCGAGGATATTCCTGGCCGGGCCTGGAGAAGGTATCGCAGGTGATGGGGGACGAGAACGATCCGTCCACTGTGGAGCAGCTGAGGAAGGTGACTGATTGCAAGGTATCTCCGTTATTTGGAACGACGATGGTTGAATCGTTTTGAAGGCTAATTTCACTGTCGACAACAGGAGAGCTACGAAATTGGAAGTGAAGAAAACCAGGACCAACCCAACGTCTGGCTGCCAGAGCACGTGCTCCCGGGCTTCCGAGCATTCACGACAAAGTTCTACTGGGAATGCTGGAAAACCGCACAGGATATCCTGCGCGCGTTGTCGCTCGGTCTCGGGCTCGGAGATGAGGACTATCTCCTCAGGTTCCATGACGGTCACAATAACCAGTTGCGCCTGCTTCACTACCCCCCGGTGCCTGCTTCAGCCCTCGAAAGCCAGTCGGCTGCGCGCATGCCTGCCCACACGGACTGGGGTTCAATCACCATGCTCTTCCAGGACGACTGCGGGGGACTGGAGGTCGAGACGCGGCAGGGAAACTTCGTCGAGGCTCCGCCGCTCAAGAATGCCATCATCATGAACATAGGAGATATTCTCATGAGATGGAGCAATGGTATGACCAGATCCCAGATGATTTGTATCCTGCAGATTAGATTGTGGCGCTAAACTTGTCCTATAGATATCCTCAAGTCGAATCTCCACCGCGTAACACTCCCTCCGCTCGAGGACCGGTTCACCGGAGAAGAGCGCCTCACACGAGCACGTTATTCCATTCCTTACTTTGTCAGCCCCAACGTAGACTCGGTCATCGAATGTCTGCCTTCCTGCACGGACGCGGAGCATCCAGTCAAGTATCCGCCCGTGGTGCAGCGCGAGTACCGTCTTATGCGTGCGAGTGTGCAATATGAGACGAAGTCCCAGAAGCCCATCGCGGTTGCATAGTCTTGGAGGTGCCAAGCGTCGAAGTACCGATAATTTCTCATTGCAGTTGATGTCAACTCAAGCATGGCTAAAATAGCATAACAATGGACAGACTAGTCCAATGGCTGTATGAGATTTCTGCTCCCTTTAGGTCACCCTTAGAGGGGTCCCCATTGCGATCATTGGCCTGAAGATAATGAAACTGACTGTAGAGTTCTGTTTGTTATAACTCCGGCTCTTTCCCGAGTTATTGCCGATTGAAGTTATCACGAGTTCATTGCTCCTCCCTTCCGCATAATCTCAATGGCCTCCTTGAAGAACGACTCCATGCGGAGAAGAGCCGATCGTATCATGGCCACGCTGGTGTCGTCTGCTACTTTAGCGAGACATCGTAGTGCATGCCTATATCTCTCCAAGAGGGCATACGACTTCCCAACTTGTTCTGCTGTTGACGCACATAGAAACAGGTAAATCCGGAAGTTTCCTGTATGAACCAGATGTGTCCTATTCGTAGATCAACTGATACGTACGTCGGCCCCAAAGGCACCCAAGTCCGCCGGTTGGATACTGGATATCAGCTTGGCAAAGTATTTAAATTCTTCCAACGCAGAATCGAAATGGGTACGGAGGTTTGAGAATGGGTTCGACTTCGAAAGTGGTGTTGCTGGAAACATCATCGCGCGAAATAACAAACTCTTAACGGCAAAGAAAGCGAGATGAAGGGGCCCTGGGGATATTTTGTCAGTGAAATCGCGTAAAGCTGGATCAAATACAATATGAAGTGGATATACCATTTGTACAGTCTCCTATGCCAGTTGCGAAGTCCATTGTCAGCCACTGAGGGAGCATGGAGTACCAGCTCTCCATCTCGGCCTTGAAAACGTAGAGTGATTGGTCTATCACTCCAGATGCCGCAGGAGACGACATTGACGGGTCACGGACAGTGCTGAGGGCGGTTAGCAAGAGGCAACTTGGGATATCTTTTATATACTTACTACGCGTAATCGAGCAGAGTACTAAGGAGCCTGGCGAGCTTGACCGTTTCGAGGAAGTTAACAGCTCTTGCGTGGTTCGGGCCTCGATCCGATTCCAGAAGGATTCGACCATACGGTAAGCCAAGCACATCTTCGTCGACGAGAAGATCTTCTAGAGTAAGGTCCGTCGTATCAAAAGAACTCTGTGGAATATGGGAAGGGTTTCCGCGACCCAAAAATGACCACTTATCTGTGACGAAAGTTGCCCACCACAGCTTCTTTTGAAGGCTTTTTCTCCCATGCTGGTATGTCCCAGAGAGAAGGGTCTTGGTGTAGGCCGAGATTCTGCGCACATGAAGTAGCCTGACAGGCAAAGGTCCAGGTGCGAGGGCTCTCGGTTGTCCCTGTCAGGGGTGGAGTCTCGTGCAAGACCAGCAAGCACGCTTGCAATGTACTCAACTTTGGAGAATCCAGCTCCCTGTTAAGAGCTGCATGTGCCTGTTCAAAAACTTCCGCCTGGCTGATGGGAGCCATAGGTCGTAGACTCTCGTCCCGAGCCGGAAGGGGCAGGTAAGCCCATAGATCATTCCTCGCAGCGAAGCAGGAATACTAAGTCTATCCTGGCAGTAGGCCTTCAAGAAACGAGCCTTGGATAGAATTGGAAAGGCGGGATGGACAAAGTGAAAGTATAGACACACCAATGAGTCGCCATGTGGTCCTACATGAGCCTCGATGTTGTCTGACGCTATTTCTTTTGCTCTGTTATTCCGATCAGGGAACAAGTCGTGGACAATGTTGAAATGAACGGGCGGTGTATTGTTATTGCTGCTTCCGGCGCAGACTTGTCGTATATTGACATCAACATAGCCCGTCTCATTTAGTATGTTCGATCAAAAAGAAGAAAGGAGGTTTGCATCCTGATCGCTGGACAGACCCAGGAAATGAGCTGTTAACCCCTTGACGTCATCGAGGGTCTCAATGGGCCCCTGAAAGTCACTGAGACCATTTGCGGATGGGATGCTCTGCTCTGTCCGATATTAAAGGAGGCTTAGAGAGTGATGCGCATGGCGCAGATTAGAACTTGCTAGTGGCCGCAGCGTCCAAGAATGAGGTGTGTGAAGAACTGGAGCTGACAGTGACATTGGACCCGGCGATGGACCTGCAACCATGCGATTTGAAGCCGGACAAATGAAAATGTCCCGATGATATGTATCGACCTGTGCAATTGGAAGTACAGGTTGCTGGCCACTCTCAGAGACGGCCTCCACGAATGCATTTGCGGTATCTGATGCACCATTTAAAGGGACAATCTCCACAACCTCATCATTGAGACCTTTCGGCTTTATAGTAGTCGGTGCTTTCCGCACCCTCTGTTTGGAGCGGACGCAAAGGTACAGTCCTGACCTTTACTTTCGAAATATCTACCTATTGAAGCCATTAGGTTGTATGTACTTTTCTGAATAGGGTGGCAAAGGCCTACATGGCGGCCGCACAGTAATGACACATGCAGACTTGCGATGACGGCAGGCATCGCAGGGGCGATCCTTGCGACTCCGCAAGCGTCGTGCTCTTCCAAACCGTGTTTCTATATGAAGTTTCCGAGGACTAATGTCTTCCTTTTTGAAGGTGTCATTCTCGGACATTTCGACTTGCGAAAGTGAAAGACCAAAAGAGAAGTTCGCAGTGCGAGGTTTCTCTCACCTGATACCGCATGATGAGCAGTTCCCTGCCCGGTTAACATTACTATATACAGGACGGAGACGGCACCAATTAACAATGTCGACTAATAGTTTGTAGCGATCGCGGAGAACGAAGTTCCCCCATCTTGATAGGAGCAGACAATCCTGCAGCACTTTGCCCCACCGGCGCTTATCAGTCGCCATCGTCTCTAGCGTCCGAGCGCAGGGGCCAACCCAGTTGCTATCACTTCCTGATGGAGCAATATGGGAGGGAATCCAAGTTGTGCGTTGTTCGGATGGTTAACCACGATCTGGACTTCTCCGGCCGTTGGAGTGCAACGCACGTGTGTTCCAAGTGTGATCAGTGAGTTTTCTTGTTCCCCGCCATGGTAGATTGTTACCCTGATCAATATCAGCACTGTCTAGCCATGTTCGGAGATATGTACACTAGGCCCGGGGTAGGGACTTGGAGTTTCCAGCACTGTGAACATCTGAACACCTGGCAATAGTCAAAGCACTCTTGAGATCCATAATTTATAAGAAAACACCAAGAAGGAAACGAAAATCATATCCTGGGTTTCGAGATCACCGGAGCAGAGAGACAGGAGGCCAAGGACATCTCGTGCAGTTGGAGAGTTGCGCGGGTTGCCCGTCCTGCGGGCCGTAGTTGATCCTCCGGAGCCGCGGGATCGTCGCTGCAAGGCACCGAGGACAGCTGCCTCTCAAGCTACTTTTGCCACTTCTGACAGAGCAACTGCTGCTGCATAACCACAGAGCGTTATCGCATCACCAGTTGCCATGGCCTCACCTCAGAGAGGTGCTCTAGCACCGGATCGCGTTCTGGAAATTGCAGCCACTTCTCTTGGTCAAACTCAAGTCAGCCTCAAAAATGCATATGAGGCTATCGCCATTATTGGACATGCCTGTATGCTTGCGGTGGATTTCAGGCTGATCGGGCTGGGAGAAGAGCACAGATTAGGTCTGGCAGGTTCCCTGATCTGACTGTTTCTGTTCAACTAACTGGTGTAGTAGATAGCTCCGCCGAGCCTTCCTTGCTTCCCTCAGAGTGGAATAGTAGCTCCACTTATGCCTTTCGTTATGCTCACTCACAGTCATCGATGGAATATCTACTCAAGATCAGTCGATTAGGAAACAATGCAGTTGTGTTTGCTTTGGCCCTGGGCCACGACAAAACCACTTCCTTTGACGTTCCAGTGAAAGACTACGTCTCCGAATCCGCTCTCCCTTTGTCAGAGACCACGAACGTTACGGGCGCCCTCAGAGACGTTTTTATATCCACGTCCCGGCTGAACGACCTCATCGGGCTGTTCAAGGTAAATGTGATCCAGAAGTTGGCTCCTGGTATATACAAAGAAGGATATGAAGAAGAGACCGGCGAAGATTTGCGAGTAAGACAACAGGAGCGGCCTCCAGAGCGCGATCCACTACGGGATGACCGTCTTCCAGAGCCAGCTCGTCCATATCCATTCGACGATCCTTTGGCAGCAGCTCCTCGGCGACCTGTCCCCCCCGGCGACTTCCCCCCGCCAGGGTTTGAGGACGAGTATGAGATAAACAGGGGGCCACGAGTCTATCCACCGCAGGGTAGGAATCCATTGAGCATTGGCGACCGAGACCTATACCCTCCTGGTCTAGGGCCACACGATCCTATAAGGCCACTTGGACCTGGACTCGGAGGCCCAGGTGGTGGCATGCACCCGACCTTCGACGAACCTCTGTTTGGCGGGCCCAGGGGAGGAGGATATGATCCACAAGCGCCTCCCGGGGCCAGATATGATCCAGTCGGACCGGGAGCCGGGCCTCCGTTCGGTCGAGGACGAGGACGTGGTGGGTTTGGAGGTTTCGGGGGCGGGTTTGGCGGTGACATCATTTAAGCCGGCGCGAGGAAGCGGGCGCGACGCTGACGGATGCATGGATGGATTGAATGTAGTGTACGAAGTAACGAGAGACGGCTGCAATACGATATGGCCATTGTGATGATCCGGTAAACTTGATTCAGTGTGCTCCATAGTATCGCAAGATGCGTAGCGTTCAGCTTCAGTAGTGAATCGCAGCAATTAATAATCGACGCGACGTGTCGAGGTCTGCAGCTCTCCCCATCTCCTCGGGGTGTGGCTAGGGCGGTGTGGCGCAAACATGTTTGGAAATGTCCAACCCAGACCCATCCACCTTGCGTTTCAGCACCGACGGCGGCCCTCCGCAACGCAACCCTCATCTCCGCGACTTAGAACACGGCGCGAAGGGGTTTTAGGATCTTTATTGTCATCTCTCTTGCTTTCTTCCTTTCTGTTTTGACCACCGCCTGTTTGTGCCCGCTCCTCCAGACGGATCTTGTCACCTCACGAGACCCCCCGTTTCCGCCCCTCCCCAGCTCCAGTCGTCCTGAGCTTTTCCCTTCATCCACCGATCAATGGATAACAACATGGAGATCGACACCGCGAGGACGCCAGAACCACCTCGCCTCTCTCCGGCCTCTGACCCGGGGTACATACCGACTCTCGATGGATGGATTGAGAACCTTATGAACTGCAAGCAGCTGTCAGAGGGTGATGTGCAGCGATTGTGTGATCGGGTGGGTTCTGCGCTCTATCCAACGGTGCAGAGGGCGCAATGATTGACGCGCTCCCCGGCAGGCGAGAGAAGTGTTACAGGAGGAGTCGAATGTGCAACCGGTGGTACGTGTATCTGCTCTGGTCCGGAGACGCGACCGTGGGACGAAGAGGTCGATTGACATTCTCATTGCAGAAATGCCCCGTCACGGTCTGTGGAGATATACACGGCCAGTTTCACGACCTGATGGAGCTGTTCCGTATCGGAGGGCCTAATCCAGACACGAATTACTTGTTCATGGGTAAGTCCAGCGGGTGTTGTTTTTTGCGGCCGCATCTCCCTAACAGACGTTATCTCCACTCCAGGGGATTATGTCGACCGTGGCTATTACTCCGTCGAGACAGTGACCCTCCTTGTTTGTCTCAAGATTCGCTATCCCCAGCGCATCACTATCCTCCGTGGTAACCACGAGTCCCGCCAGATCACACAGGTGTACGGCTTCTACGACGAGTGCCTGCGTAAATACGGAAATGCAAACGTCTGGAAATACTTCACCGACCTCTTCGACTACCTTCCCCTTACTGCACTCATTGATAACCAGATTTTCTGCCTCCACGGAGGTCTCAGTCCTTCCATCGACACACTCGATAACATCCGTTCTCTCGACCGTGTCCAGGAAGTTCCTCATGAAGGACCCATGTGCGATCTGCTCTGGAGCGATCCCGATGACAGATGTGGTTGGGGTATTTCTCCTCGTGGCGCAGGATACACGTTCGGGCAGGATATTTCGGAGGCATTTAACCACAACAATGGCTTGACTCTGGTTGCTCGAGCACATCAATTAGTGATGGAAGGATATAACTGGTCCCAGGACCGAAATGTCGTCACGATCTTCTCAGGTACGTGCATACGTGCCAGTTAACCATGGGCCTGCATGCTAATTTGCCGCTTCAGCTCCAAACTACTGCTACCGATGCGGTAACCAAGCTGCAATCATGGAGATCGACGAGCATCTCAAGTACACATTGTACGTCATGTCCTTCTATCGTCCTTTGCTTAAACCGATTCCTATGCGACATTCTCTGACCTTTTCTCTTTTCAACAGCTTACAATTCGACCCGTGCCCACGAGCCGGGGAGCCCATGGTATCGAGGCGCACACCGGATTACTTCCTCTAAATAAATCCATAGACTTAGTATCCTTGTCCTTCACGACAGTTTTGTCCTTCATTTTCCTCCCAGCCACATAATAACCTTAACCCCCATTTCCCGCTGTTGAGGTTGCTGGCTGTTGGCAGGGAACGAAGCATACAGAAGAGGCGACCTCACCTACCTTAATTTGTGCATGTTTCTAGGCTTGTGGCTCTTTGTTGATACCATCATGAAAAGAAATAAAGGAAAAGGTCCTTTCGAATACCTCAGATAAAGAAACTTCGTCCGTCCATATAGTGCAAGAGAAACAGTTAAAAGACTACATAAGTTATTCCTCCATATCGAGACCATGCGTAACTAGACGGCTGGCTGGAACATTTACCCCATGGTAAGATGGGTAGACCGGTATGCCAAGCAGACATGGCAGAAGAATGTCGTAGGCATATCAAATAGGAATCGACCAAGTCCCATGGCTTTTTCTTTATGCCTTTGATACCAAGGTCCTTCGTTGCTGATTGTGTTTCATCCTGAACTTGATGATTTCTCAAAGAACCGTAAGTCTCGATGTTCGTAGAAAAAGGCCGTTTTATACCATCAAAGAGTCTTTAACAACAGGACCTGAATGGTTCTATATGCTAAACAGGCATGTGGATATTAATGTGTGCACAATTCTGGATTACGAGTCACCAACGGTGTTGGATCTGTGAATCGTGGATTTTGGATACCTTTCACTGCAGAACATGCATGACGATGACTCTAGAGGCGGCTCTTCACAGGTAGGGCATCTTATATTCTCCACCGCTCCGGATCTATCCAGCACATTGTCTGATCTCGTGACCGTGACCACATTGTTAGGATCACAACCAAAGAAAAAGAGTAAACAAATAGACCGGAATCATGAAAGATATCAAATTGCTTATAAAGGATGGGTCAGATTTTTACTAGTTGTCTTTTCTTTCTTCCCTTCATTACTGGGACTCATTCACATCCTACCGATTGTGCAATTCATCTCCTTTTGATCTTCGAAGATGGCTTTATGCTATAGAATCTATATATATCTCCTATTCCATAATATAACTGATTATGCTTCAACTTTTATACTTTTCTTTTTTATAGGTGGATTCGAGGTTTCATTGTCGTTTTCGAGAAGCGGCCCAACTCTGTTGGAGTGTAAGGTTGAAACCTTGAGAATAAAAGTGTGGCGTCACGCTTTTTAGTTCAACAAATTCTCAGCACTTTGTTCCCAGTTTGGAGCCCTGTCGATATCTTCAGATAACTCGAGCAGCTGTGGGAGACTTGGCGCTATATATATAACTCAGAAATGGATACAGCGCAAGGCGATATGGATTTTTATTTCAGGTTTTTCCTACCCTGCAGATGTTCGCTGGCAAATGCTCTTCTTTACTGTCGAGCTCTATACATGCATTAGGACCTTGGTGGATATAAGGTATCGAGCTCCCTGAACGTGGTCATTGGATTCGGGCATAACAGCTGTGGACTACGTATAACGATATGTTGAACAGACTCCCTACTGAGCTCGCAGAAAAGATTGTGGAATATGTAAGTTCTCCTAGGTCTTGCCCCTATACTTACTTGAGTGTCTAAGATCTGAATAGATTGATGACCCGATCGATCTGAAGAACCTATCCGAGGTCTGCTGGTTAATGTACGATGTGACTGTCAAGAAACGCTACGAAATCTTTACACCTGGACCAGACAGCATGTTCGATGGTCGAAAGTGGTCAGGTCACTTCAATATAGAGCCATTCCTCAAGCGTCCACGGTATCCAGCTCGGCATCTTCAACACGTCAGAGAACTCCATTTCAAGGCCGACTTGAGAGAGGCGTTGCTGAGAGGCATCACTCACTGCTGTAACCACATGAGATATGTAGAGCAGAATCTCGATGGTCGGGGGATGATGGAGGCAGAGAATGCCCTTGAAAGGGATATTCGGCTTATTTTCCAAAGACTAGAAAAGGGTGCGCTGCGTAGCTTCAGGTAAGTTAGTTCAGTGCACATAAATCCAACTGCAATCTATTTCTTCTTCTTTTTCTAACCCCGATGCAATAATCCCAGCTGGTGTATGGGGGCATGCCCCCCTAATCGAGTTCTAGGTGCGCTCGGCTACGTACACCGTCATCATAGTCAATTGGAGTCAATATCTTTGATCACAGACGGCACCTGTGAGTGGAACACAAATGGAACTGCGCCCGTATGGCTCCAGCACTTGACGTCCCTAAAGCATCTGTCCTGGAGAGCCATCTTCTCCCAGTCGGATCTCGGACACCTCCGAAACTGCCTGTGGGTAAATTACCACAACCTCGAATCCCTTGAGCTGGAATTCTTCGACTTCGCAGAAACGAAGAGCAGATGGGCGGCGGGGTCCACGCCGGACGCAGCACCGGGCAACTTTTTCGCCCGGGATATACTGCTCGTTCAGCAGAACGCGCTTCAAACTCGCTTCCCCAAGCTCCATACGCTCTCACTTGGAACATTCAACTGGGAGGGCCACACGGCCGAGTTGGCGTGGGCCTTTAACGTAGCGGACCTGCGCACCCTGAGGCTCTTCAACTGTTCAGAGACCGACGTTCTTTTCGCCAGAGTCTACAATGCCTGCCAGAGCTCGGGAATCCGCTTGAAACTGACAACGTTCGAATTCCAGGACCATAATCGCCAGCTCCATAAGCTCTATGGACGGCCCAATTATTTCAAAGGCTTCCTGGACATGGTCAATTCGGGAACTGAGAATCTATATATTTATATTCCGGATCACGCTTTAGCTGTCATCGAGAGCCTAATCGCCTGCAGGGACAGGCCCAGGCGCTTCGTCTTCCGGGTGGATTCCTGGGACGACAAATTCAACGATCTACTCAACAAACTGCAAGAATACGTGAAGAATCCAGTTTTGGAATTCCTGGGACTGCCCGGTTGTTTACTATTGCCAGTGGTATGTCACACCCCACTCACATTCTCCGCCAAAAAAAAGAAAAGAAACAAAAGAAAGAAAGCGGCTTGATATGATAAACTTTTCTAATCTATATACAGATGAGACAACTAGGCGAATCCCCCCAGACTCCAGACGAACCACAGCTCAAACTCAAGCTCCTCCACGTACGACCGGACGAAACTACGCGCGAAGCTGTCCTATCCTTCGCCGACTGGGCCTTCCGGAACCCACGTTTCGCCAGGACTCTCAAGGTAATCGTGTGGGGCGATTTCAACGACTCAAAGCGCAAGAAAGACCGCGTGTATCTCTGCAGGAACGTCGCGTGCCCGCTGGCCGAGACGGACAAATCTTCCCGTTGCGATTTTCCTGACGATGAACGTGCTTACCGGGAGGTGAACGTGAACGGCGACAACGCGCTGTGGGCGTTCATCAAGGACGAAATGCCGTTTCTGGAAGCCTGCGATAGGCGGAAGGCTGAAACGGACACAGCTACAAATACAGAAACAGATCCTCATTGATTCAGAACTTGGAAACATTATCTTCTGTCTTCCATCTATTTCTATGGGCTGTCTATCTAGGATCGAGCTCATTCAGACTGTTGAATCCTAGAACTGACCAATCATATCTCTCTGTCCTATATACTGAAAGATCATGGCCATATTATTATGAGATTGGCAGTGTCCAGTGAGAATATTGGACTTGGAGGATATGAAGATATTATATTCCAATTTTTTATCTAGACTCATCCATTTTTGTCTAAATTATCTGATTTATTACTCTCAGTGTTACGGACTAGGAAGGTTACGTGATGGATCGTCTATGATCCAATTCTACAATCCAACTCTACAAACCAATCCCACGATCCAACCCCATGATCCAAGGCTATGATCCCATTCTACGATCCCCGGGAATCCAGGATAAGCAGCATGTATATAATGATGCTCCTTTTAGACAGATTTCGACCCTCATGGTCAATTCACATAGCAACCTGGCATATAGGCATTGCTAGTAACACAGGCTTGTTCTTACTATTA
>Ga0008109_10000814_pt1 | contig 12789 bp, 13 predicted proteins | sample HigsolmetaGSP18D_FD_59306 | JGI IMG/M metagenome (GOLD analysis project Ga0008109, IMG submission 59306) | High solid enriched microbial communities from the Joint BioEnergy Institute, USA - SP1-8-D | ecosystem: Engineered > Bioreactor > SSF (Solid state fermentation) > Aerobic > Biomass ...
TTTTTTTTTTTTTTTTTTTTTTTTTTTTTTTTTTTTTTTTTTTTTTTTTTTTTTTTTAATGAGGGAACCAGTTGGAATCACGACTTGAGGTGATACTACTCCTGCCGAATGAATAAAAGTGTAGGCAATCAGAGCTGATGTTTCAGGCGAAGGGGCATTTATCAATTGAGATGTAGTTGGTTTCTAATGTACTCCAAAACCTGTGCGAGAGTAAGAAAATAAAAGGTCATGGCATCTGTTTTGCTCAGCACTCGGGGGAATGTACACTGAATGTCCGTTCCCAGTATCATAGCTTTGGCATTCGCTCTTTCCTATCACTTCAAGATAATCACCTAATTGTCACCACGAAATTTTAACAAATTCACTCCTCCTTAAGCCTCCTAAAATCAATTGCCTCGCCAGCTTCTCTCACCCATTTTTCCCCACCGACCTCCAGTTCCGCGACTCGACGTGACCTACTTGTCTATCCCCAGTCGCGCCACGAAGCCGTCTAGGAGTCAACTATCTGCTACCTTTCTTCTATCCGTTGTCTCCTCTCTCCATCCTACTTCAAAAAGTTAACTGATCGCTGACCCCCTCCGAGTCAATTGCCTCGCCAGATTTACTCGCCTATTTTCCCCTAGTTCAACTACTCGACACGAACCACTTCTCTATCCCCAGTCAGAGGCGACTTTTCTATCTACTACATACACATTACACGAGATGGTTACCAGGAGATAACACCAAAACAGTGCCACGCACCGTGAACGAGTGGAACAACGCGGTTGCAGCAGCAGGTCTACGCGGCCGTAGTGTTCATGGTTTCAGGGGAATGCGATCCGGGTCGAAGCTGACGATGGAACAGTATCTTCTCATGCGGGTCTTATGCCAGCAGCAAAGGAGCCTTTTTCTTTCGATCCAGCAAAATATGACTTAGAGCGGACAATTGGTGCTGCTGGAAATTTCCTCAATCAGTTCCGGCCTTTTCAAGACTTTCTCCGGAGCATCAGGCAGGGCGCTGAGATCACACCTTACCAGACAAATGATCCTTTCGATCTTGGAATTTTCGAACTTCCAAGGTCAGACCAGATGCTGATCGACAAGGACGTAAAGGGGAACGTCGCGTCAAATAACGTTCGGGTGAACACGGTTTCCGCTCCCATCTCTTCAAGACTTCGTAGTGCCGGAAAAGTCCCTACGAATTCATCAGCCCAGGCAGGTTCAGATGAGGAAAGGAAAGGAGAACAGAACCACAGACGAAGAACTGGTAAACAAGGCGCTTCTTTCATCCCCCGAGCATTAACACTCAAGATTCCAAACATCGGAAGCGAGTGGACTGGGCACCGCATTGCACTGAAGGCCAGATTCGCAACTGACGAGTATGAGGCGCGGACGGATGGGTACCTAGATTCAAAACAACTAAGAAGACACAGGCAATCATCGAGGAGAAGGGAACACGTAGGGACAACTGCATGCCGCACGTGAAAAGGCAAGAGGCGGCCGAGGTGGTGGGCTGGCTCATGGATCCAACAAACCGCCCATTTCGCTCCCAAGGCATTTAGGTCCACAATTCTCATATACTTCATGAAAGTCACTGCTAATAATAATAATTCAAGAGGCCTCATCATCTCGCAAGATCTGCGTGATATCTATTTGACATTCGCTACGTACAACACGTCATACCTTGAGTATCTTCGAAACAGACGCCATGGCCAAGAAGCACAGCGTCTTCTTACAATGCAGGAATACGGCTCATGGGACATAGGAAGTCATGATGATATTCAGCATCTTGCTCAAATTATTGTCGCCTTCGTTTTGCGCGCCAGAGATGGCCGGTAAGGTAAGAGAACTTTACAAGTGGTGATTTCCAAACCATGTGGCACGGATTGAACCGAGCTACTTACTACCATCTAGTTCCCTGGAGCCCGCAATTAGCATTTACCTGGATAGCAAATTGACCTGAGAGTATCCTGTGATGAGAGATTGGGGGACCGCCAGTGTGCGATGAATGAGCGCTCATGAAATTATCATGTCGAACTCCAGGACTTCTAGATTAGAACTTAGAAGATACCGAGACACACAGTGTAGAGCATTAATGTCACCTATTTTGGAAGTATACCGTCTGCTATGTTATAAAATACCACATACACTACCACTGTAACAGTTGTATTGACCGCATATCTGCACATGCTCTATTCCGAACTATCTGGACCAACCAGTATAACAATACAGACGTAATATACTGCAGTTTCCAATTCTACCCAATTGCACAAATCAATCCAACTCCAGACACGGACGAGCCAACACCGTGTACCCAATCCCGCGGTGAGTCTACGAGTCTCCTTCCACAAGGGCGTTTTCTTCGCAAACAGTGGCAGGGACGCCTCCAGCACCCGTCGGAAAACCAAAGACCTCCCAGACTTTCAGCTGCCTGCTCACACCCCGCCAGTTCTCAATCAGCATCATGGTCACCCTCTCACCCTGAATCTCTCTTTCAATATCTGCAAATGTGTCGTTGTTTACAGACTCACTGCTGCCTGTGAGTAGCGGACCAAAGACGCGGCCCAGCCGATCCAGATCTAGAAATCCTGACAGACAGCTCGACCCACTGTTAATCCTCTGCGCCTGCTTCTGAAGTTCAATATTGCGCTCTGTCTCGTGGAGCAAAAGAGCCGAAAGCCCAAATACAGCGCAGATGAGCTCGAGCTGCATTTCACTCGTTAGTGCTAAGATGGCAAGAGCGATGACCTTGATTCTTGTGGACGCAGCCGAAGAGAACCCTGCCAAACGGCACTCAGAGGTGTCCACCTCGGAATCGTAAAACCGGTGCTCGTAGATATCAACCAACACCCTGAACAACTCCACGGAACCCAATATGCCCCCTGGTAACCCGGACAAGAACTGCTTGAAGACGCACGCCACGCTGTGGACATGGAAGCGTCCATTGAATAGATAGTCACGGTCTGAACCCACAGAGTCTGATGGCAGGTTACTTGCTCTCATCGTCATGTCTATCTTGTCCTTTTCTCTCTCCGCAGATAAGACCTGACTTGCATAGTGGTCATACATTCGAACTGCCGCTTTCATGTCCCCGGAATCAAAGAACACGTTGCGCGCTTTAGGAGCTGTGCCAACTTAGCCACCATGACTCTCGTTCTAGCAGAGGGGAAAAGGTATCTTACCGTAACACGAGAGATACGACGCTGTCGCCACAATACAAACCGGCAATTTGAGCGTCGTCGGAGCAAAATCCGCAGGAAGAGTGAGGAAACTATGCCCTCCAAGCCGAGCAAGAGTTTCCAAGCTTTTTCCCTTGAGCGAGTCCATCTGGTGGTAGCGGCTAGACAGGTTTGCCAGCGTCTTTATACGTCGGAGAGTCTTCCCACCCGTATTCTTCGGTGGTTTGATGCTGAGGCTGGACCGCATGGTGCGAATCTTGCGCAATATCGTGTCCTTGCGCCTTGGTAACTTTGTTTCGGCAACAGTCAAGGTCTCAGCTGTATATTGATTAACCGGCACGTCAACCTCTCTCTCAACATCGCAGTGCCACTTACTGGTGATGGGCCGACTATTGGCACTGAGGGCCAAGGGCCGCAGGTTCAGCTTCGCAGCTAGGTGGTTGAACTCGAGAGCAGCCCTCCGCTGATCGAACTGTCTCGATTGCATGCTACTATCTGTGAATAGTCTCTGGCATAAGCTCTCCCGTGAGCCATTGGTTTTCTTTGTGGGTCGATGGTAGATGACCGGCTTGTTCGGCCTCTCAGAGATGGCTTCTTTATAAGAGATCACCTGAGAGCCTGAGTCACTGTACTCTGAGCTTGACTGTCGTGCCGATCGGCTGGATGATTCCGGTTGGTCGACAAACGGGTTTGATTCCGCTCTGGAATGAGAAGCTTCCCTCACGTCCTCGAACGGATTCTTGTAGATATAGTTCCGGTCCACCGTCGCTATCGGACTGCTTGCATGCTTTGATGGACGACGACAGACGGTCAAAGTGGTCTTATCCGATTCCAAGGAGAGGACGGTCTGGTCGCTGACTTTGCGTGGATCGGGAGGTTGGTCTGGTTTCGTCCCGGATGGAGGGTTTTGCGGCACATCCTTATCTCCCGTCTGAGGTTCTCCCGACTCGTGCTGGGCGTCCGTGAAATTGGAGGACCCCTCTTCATCTCCATCGTCCCCACCAGAAGTGACAGACGGCTGAACGGCTTTCAAAGGTTCAGACGTTGGCTGCTTGGGCTGCGACTTGCGGTGATTCAGTAATTTCTTGAACCCTCCCAGCCCTCTGGATCCCATGCGTGGTATGCCTGATCGCTTGGATTCGCCTGAAGGCGCAGTGGAAGTCGTATTCAGGTCATCGCACACGGCCTCTGTTGCAGCGGTAGCCTTGATGGGAGCAGTAACGTATTTATTCAGTTCACTCCTCCCGAGAACTGCATTTTCTTCATTCACCGGAGCAGACTCGTTGGCGAGGTCGTTCAACGCATACTCTCTGCTAGTAACCTTCCGATACAAATGACCGCTTCCGCGACTGAGCAGTCGATTCGCGAGCTCGAGATCCAGCGGCTGCGGCACGACGGGGGCGCCTTCTGTCGGCGAAGTCTGAGAATTGAGGGGGACGATATCGGACTGGGTGTGAGAGATCCTCGACCATGACCGTCTGACTCTCAGGCTTTTGTCGCTGCCATAGAAGGACGAGAAGAACGGAAGACTGTCAAGGAGACCCATCGTCGCTTGCGGCCACGACGCCTTGGATGGAACACATCGTTGTTTGGACACGAGAGTGTCCGCGGTCGAGCAGCATCGGGATCACGCTGGAGCTCCGTATCCTGCTGGCTTTGGCAACCGCGTCCAGCACAGGAAGGCGCTACATGAGCGTCCACCACCGCAGTGCAGGGCCCTCACACGGGGCAGCTTCGGACGTAGCCTTGTCTTCGAGTTCAAAACGTCAAGACTCCTGAAGGCCCCAACTCATACAGTGAATGCAAATTCTGCCGGGTACCTGGGTAAAGTGTACTGGCGTTCTGGGTGCTCGAACGGGATCATATCCATTGTCATGTCCATTGAAATCTAGGACAGCTAGGAGAGGCAGTCACTGCTGCTCTAGGGTGCGGAGAAAAGCCAGGCTTCATGCGCATCAGCAGTTTAACATTACTCGATGTGGAACCAACGAAGCATGAAATCAGGGCAGAGGGAACAGGGAAAGGAGGAGAGAAGCAACACTATACAGATGGAAATCCATTGCCCGATCTATCGCCATCAAACAAAGCCCAGTGCGAAAACCGCTGACTACAGCACAATTCCCTCTCCGAAGAGATGCCAGCCGAATGTAAATACCATACCGTTACCTTTTTCACGTTGCAAACAACAAAAAAAAAGCATGGAGAACTTCACGGACCATATATCGTCCGCCAAGACGCCATGCATTGAGTTTTCCAACTCCCAAGTCCCATTGAACGCCCGTTCCTATGCATACAACAAGCCTTTAATGATCACAACTCATCCTGTTCACCTTCTAGAAGGATATACTCTAGGATATCACTCAGTGTAAGGACCCCTTTCAACCGAAAGTGGTCATCTACAACGACCAGACGGTGCACTCGCGACTTGCGGATAGTATCGAAGATGGTATCAAGGCCATCCTCAACGGAACACGTGTAGATACCAGGGAAATCCTGGGAATACACGTCAGTAGGCCCGTGAATCAACGGCAGACCGTGCACCTACTGGAGGGCGCTTCTTCAAAGCTTCCCCAACGCTCAGATTCAGATCGTCGTACACTCCACCCTTGATCAAGGTGATCACATCCACAGCTTCGAAAACATTATACACCACGCCTGGAAATAGTCAGCCCAATGAAGCCGAGCTCCCCGGTCTATGCCTCCTCACCTTCTGAATTGACGATTGGAACGCTGGATATACTACGCTCCACCAGGCTGTGGATGACATCGATGACAGGCGTGTCCATCGACGCCGTCACGATATCATGATAGGTGCCAAGTCGGATGTCCTTCAAGGGTTTCCGCAGCCTTTGGGTCTCTTTATCAGCGTTGACGGCTACAAATTTGAGGATGCGGTACTGCGTGACGACGCTGACAACCAGCGACCTGTCCGTCTGGCTGTCATTCGCGACGAGAGGTATCCTTCGAGCCCTGGATAAGAGCATACGCCGGCAGGCCTCGTAGAGCGGCCGCTCAGGATCAATGGATATCGTTTCTGGGGGTGCCACCCCTAGTGCCTTTTCAACTTCTGCTCATCGAGTCAGCTTTTGTCAAGAGACTCGGATGCGGCAACCAAGCAATCGCACTGTGACGTCGCACCTCTGAGACTGTTCAGCCGGAACTGGTCGATCTGGTCCAGGGCAGCTGGGTTCTGGAAATAGTATTGGATGACATTGATGTAGTCTGAGGTCGTAAGGAGGCCTGCGAAAGTGGAGGTGCTGGAGTCCCACAAGGGCGCGGAGACGATGCCTGGAAAACAGTGCCGTCCGTCAGCAAAAAAAGAAGTCCCGAAAATCGTTCATTTTGTTCAGTGAAGCGGTGTCACACGTGCCATTCTGAATGAGGATGTTCAAGCTCTCCTTGACCGACAGCGAGGTATCAAAGACAATGAGCCGGAAACTGATCGGGAGAACGTCGTAGCTAGTGTGAACCTTGAGGAAGTTACGAATCGCACGCTGCAGGCGAGCAAAAAACGAAGTCAGCCAGGATCCCGTCGTGCCGGTCGACGCAATGGGCTATCAAGAGTCGGGCGGTGGTTTGAAGGTCGCTCCCACCCCCACTGAAGCTGTACCCGGCGCAACCGGGGGTTGGGATCGCAACCCACGCGAAGGGCACCAGAGGAGCCAGAGCAGGGAAGTGAGGGGATGACGAGAAAGAAAAAGGTAAAAGGAAGAAAAAAAAGAAAAAAGAAAAAAAGGTCGAGACTTACCAGGCCCAGTCGCTCGTCGCGGTCGACCGCTCTCTCGGGCAGAGCAGGGGTCATCGGGATGGAATCAGCTTGCGGGCGGAGGTAAGAGGACGGCTGCACGAAGGCTCCCTCGTGACCTTCGCTCGCCACGACACCGCGGCCATTGCGGTCGTCGTGGTCGTGGACGTCGTCGCTGTGATTGCCCACGCTGGGATCGGTGGTGCCGGCGGGCATGGAGTCCAGGCCCGCAGAGGCAGCGCTGCTGTCTCTGTCCGTGGGGGCCTGTGGATGGTTCGAGGCATCTTCCGCCATCGTCATGTCGCGAGAATGTCTATCGACGAGAGCCGCATGAAGAGGGGCTTGGCCGCGGGGGAGCTCCTCAGCCTTCTCGGCTCACGCAGCGCCAGAGCGATGTCCTGCTGCCCGCTCCCAACTCCGACTCTGCCAGATGCAAGGAGGAGGCGCCGGAGACGCGGTACAGCCCGCTCTGCTCGACGTGGTGATTGGAAGCTGACAGAGTGGCAGGTTGACAGCTCAGAGCTGAGATCTCCGGGGCATGCGAGGTGCGCAGGGAACGGGAGCTGCACGTCCGGGCCAGCGAGGGATTGGATATGTGCATCGAGATCCCATGCAACAGGCCTAGGAGAGAGATCTCGACGGACGCAGCTCACGGTCTGGCGGACGGCGGAGCAGTCGCCTCGCCGCTCCACGTCCGCGACCCCGCGCCGTCCTCCCTCCGCACGTGACGCTGTGTCGTCCGCCGCGACGAGACGTACGGGAGGACACGAGATTCTCGAATATCCAGGGACCTGTCCGTTGCGTTCCTGTGGCCGGAATACTACTGGCGGGCTGTGTTTTCGATATAGTGCGGAGTAGGGCACCTGTTCGCCGTCGAGGTACCCTGCGTCATGCAGCCACTTCCACCGTCCCTCGCTAGACCGCAAAGGTAGGCATTCTAGACGTGCTACGATTTTGCGGAAGAGATCGTCGGAACATGTCGTGCTACGCCTGCCCGGTATCCAAGATCCGGGAAAGATGTGGCTCGTTGCCATCTGATTACGGAGGTATCTAATAGCTATTACTCTAGTAGGTACAGACATATGCATCCTGTCAAAGAACAGTCTTTTCTTCCAGAACACCTTCGCAACGGGACTACGCAAAGTGAAACCTTTGAACACCACTCGATGATATGCACCTGAAAACCTTTCTTTGACACAGCAAGGTGTCTAACCGGGAACGCCGCCCAGGGAACAGAGGGAAAGGGAAATAATATCCACAGCATCACTGCGCAGAAGCAGCTTCGGTCTGAGGCTGACTCGCATCGAGCGCCAGGGATCCCATCTTCTCCTCCAAGCCTTTGGACGCGGCTTCGGTCTCGGCCAAGCTCTTGCCTGATCCGCCTTTGAGGTAATTCTCGTGCTCTCCGATCCTCTTTCCGCCCCTGATCCAGCGTTCGCGGTATTCGTTTCTGCGCTGCTCTGCCAGCTTGTTCAACGCTGGCCAGTACACGGAGTGGTCATATTCGAACTCAACCTCACCTCCCACAGATTTCATCAGCTGGGCGGGTGGGACATGTTTGCGAAGATCCTCGTTAAATTTCAACTTCTCCTTGGTTAGGGGGTCAATGAATGGTGAGATGAGCTTGAAGAAGCTCCAAATCATAAAGGGGACTGTGCACACACGGTTAGCAGACGTGACGTCAGCTCAGCTGGTGACCGCACTCACCATTTACTACGAGAGCTCTTCCGAGTCTCTCAGGGTAGTGATTCTGGAGGATATGCAGCGTCTGCTTGGCCTGGCCGATAGTCGCGTTCTGTCCCGACTTTGTTTCATTGAAATCGACGACAAGAGCGAGCGTCTCTTGATCCGGGCCCATGAGCTCGATGATACGCTCTAGCATGAACACCAGGTGATGGATCTGGCGGTCACTCTTTTCTGTGTTCTGCCTGGAAGGCAAGAGATAGAGACAAGGCCGCGCATTGATATCGTAGCCGAGGATGACCTGCTTTCCGGTTTCATTTTCAATCGAGATGTAGTCTGGCGTCAGCTTCTCAAATCCGTACTCACGGCGCCAGGCAAGAGTTGCTCGAATGCGCGATATCGCTTCCGAAACATTCCACTTTGTCGCGCGGAGATATCTCAGGAGACACTCTCTTGTGAGGAACATGCGTTCATCGTCGGTGATCGGTGCCGTTGGTGCATTCTTCGCAGAGGACGTCGGGACCTCCGTCCAGGAGGATACGGTCTTGAGGACCGAGTTATACTTGGCATCCTGGTCGGGCGTGAGCTGAGGGGGAGGCGGTGGGCGTGCGGTGTCGAGGGGACGTGCGAACGGCTTCTTGATCAGACCATCTGCAGCGGAGGATGGAAGATCCAGATCGATCTTCTCCTTTGTCCCCGTAGAGGACTGCTCTTTGGCCTTGGCGTCCTGGGTTTCTACCGCAGGAGCTGGCTGGGCTGTAGACTCAGGCTTGGAGCCGGCGGTGGCAGGGCTCTCCTCTGGCGCAGCCATGATCTTGAGAGTCGTGTGGTCCGCTCCGTGCAGTGATGAGCTCTGGGGTCTCGGATCTGCCAGCAGAAAGACCCTTAAGTGTTGTCACAAGCAAGGGTCGACCGACCGCTCGGGTTCGGGAGCTACGTCGCCCGGGGCGAGCTGCGATCGCAGCCAGTCGGCGCCGCCCCCGCGGGCTCACGACCCGGCGGCTCCACGCGGGCCTCGCTCCCCGACGCGCCGCAACGCGTCCTTGCTCATCTCCCCTCCGCCGATACACACGGGCTACCACATCCCCCGTCCACGCATCCGAGCAGACATGGAGGATACCATCGACGACCTCAATGAGATCTTTGCGTCCGTCGCCCCCGATGGGCTGCCGCAGGATGTCCTCGCGGAGTTGCAGTCCATCCTCCGCCTGCACTCGATCTCACCGCAGGAGCTCTTCTACAAATGGGAGTCCTACAGCCTGAAGATGGGCGCGGAGGAGACGAAACTGAATCTCGACACGGTCCGCGCTTTCAAGCGGGATGTGCAGGAAACACTGGAACGGGAAAGTAGAGGGAAGAGCCATCTACGGAGCACGGAGAAGAGGAGCGGGGCCACCGCTACGCAACGCGCTGCTGCTAATACAGATGTATTTGGGATGCATGTGCCCCTGGATCGCTTGATTGCCTGCCCCCATGGAATGCTGACTGTGCCCAAGGCTCGATGAATTGGCGCCCAACGCCCCTCACAGTCGCACGGTCAACGGTGCCAGCGGTTCGTCAAAGCGCAAGTCGGAGTTCAAAATCCCTTCGATATCTAAGGTCGGGAGACCTGAGAAGAATGGATCGCCTGGAGACTTCAAAGCACCACACAAGTCTACGAATGGAGTCCCAGATCCGTCTCAGTATGATAGAACTTGACGCATGTATTGAATTCTGGTGCTGACTCCGTCCACAGAGCTGTACCTTTCTCCGAACGTCAGAACCCTGGTCAAGTCCTCGAAACCATCAATGCTCACCTATCTATGCCTAGAGCCCCTGTTGCCCCGTTTCCAGAACCGCGTATCCGACCTACGGCCAATACAGATTTGAAAAAGTTTGGATACAAGCCGATGGCCATGCGCCTGTCAGAGGCCTCGGAGGTTCTGGATGACCGGATAGATGAATTCATATCCGTCTTTCAAAAACATTACGGCACGGAGCAATATACTTTTGGAAACGCGGCGTCCCAGAGCACGAGTGAGATCGTTGCTGTCGGACGAATCGCGTCTGACAGTCTTGAGGGAAAGCTGAACACCGCATCTCTGGTTCTCGAGACGTCGAGACGAACGGGTGCAGGGTTGAGGGTGCCGCTACGAGTCGACTCGTTGCCGTCGGTTCAGTTCTTCCCTGGCCAGATTGTCGCTCTACGAGGGATCAATGCATCTGGGGAGTACTTCTCAGTCAAGGAGGTTCTTCCAGTTCCTCTCCTCCCGCCAGCTGCATCATCACCCGCGACAATCGATTCGATAAACGAACGGCTAGGTGGAACCGACACTGAGCATCCATTGAACGTGCTTATTGCGTCTGGACCATACACCGCCGACGACAACCTCGACTTCGAGCCTCTGAAGGAGCTCTGCCAGAAGGCGGCCGACGAGCATGCAGATGGTCTGATATTAATCGGCCCTTTCATCGATATAGAACATCCGCTGATCGCAACCGGCGACTTCGACCTGCCGGAGGTGAAAGGATATGATCCAGACACTGCAACCCTCGCAACCGTCTTCCGTCACTGTATAACGACACCGCTGCAGCGGCTCGCCGCAGCCGTTCCCAGCATTACCATCATCCTCGTCCCTTCTGTACGAGACGCGGTGAGCAAGCACGTCTCCTGGCCGCAGGAGCAGCTGCCGAAGAAAGAGCTGGGCCTGCCGAAGCAGGTCCGCATGGTCTCGAATCCAATCACCCTGTCACTGAACGAAACCGTCTTCGGGATCTGCGCCCACGACGTGCTGTACGAACTGAGAAGGGAGGAGGTCCTGAGCGGGAAGCCCGCAGAGGGCAACCTGCTGAGCAGGTTACCCAGGTATCTCATCGAGCAGCGGCACTTCGCGCCCATCTTCCCGCCCTCCGCACGGGAGAACCTGCCCAGGTCCGGCGCGGAAGGCGGCCTGGCAACCGGAGCCATGCTGGACATGAGCTACTTCAAGCTGGGAGAGTGGTGGAACGTGCGGCCGGACGTGTTGATCACGCCCAGTGTGCTGCCGCCATTTGTAAAGGTAAGCTAACCTCTGAGCTGTGTGTTGTTTGCTGGCCGGACAGAAACTCACTGAATGCGTTTTTCCCCCTAGGTCGTCGAGAGCGTCCTCGTCATCAATCCCGGAACACTGTCGAAGCGTCGAGCCGCCGGGACATACGCACACATGGCGATCCACCCCCGAAAGATGACGGACGAGGAGCGTCAGGAGAAACAGCTGAGTCACAAGATCTTCGAACGAGCCAGAGTGGATATCACGAGGATTTGAATGTTCATACTGCTTGTGTATTGTATTGTACACGCGGTGACGGGACGGAAGGCGTTGGGAAGGCTATTACTATAATATCAAAAGCTTGTCGAAGACAGGTACATTCCTCATGAATGAAGCTTAATGATATAGTAAAACAACAGCAACAGAAACCATCAAAACTCCTTGCTTGATAAGCATGATCAAACCATGGCCTCATTAACTCCCTCCCAACCAAACCCAGCCTTTTCTTCCCATCACGATAGGGGGAATACAACCAACCTCTCCCCACTCATTTCCTGCTCCAGGAACTGCGTAGGTAGACAACTACCTCAAACAGACCACCCTCCTCCCACCCATCAACGCCCCGGCAGACCTGGGCCTCCACCCCCTCTGTGCGATCGTCGGCGGTCCCCCTCCGACTCCCCTCCTCGCTCCCCCGGCGCCAGCACCTCCTCCAGCACCGCTACCACCACCATGCCTGACCCCCCTCACCAGCTCCTCGAGCCCCAGATCCCTCCACACCGCCTCGCGCTTCCGCTCCATCGCCCGAGTGATCCCAAACGCGGCATGCTGGTCGGGGATCACATCATCTTCATCCTCCGGGTTCAGCGGCTGATACTGCGGCGGGACGTAGATCTCCTCGACGGGCAGGTACGAGGGGACGGTGGCTGGGACGGCGGAGCCGTAGGTGACGGTCGCGGAGGCGTGGTGGGGGTGGACGGAGTGGTGGTGGTGCAGGGCGGCGGCGGAGGCAGAGGAGGCGAGGTTGGAGAAGAGCGAGTTGTGCGGGCGGGTGAAGTCCTCGAAGTAGTCGGCCAGGCGGGGCTGGTGCATGTGGATGTAGGTTGGGGAGGAGTCTTTGGACTGTTTGTGGTTTTAGGATGTTAGTTTGGGGTTCATTGGCCTGGTCTTATATCTCAAAGGCGCAGGGGGGGGG
>Ga0008109_10000825_pt1 | contig 12534 bp, 9 predicted proteins | sample HigsolmetaGSP18D_FD_59306 | JGI IMG/M metagenome (GOLD analysis project Ga0008109, IMG submission 59306) | High solid enriched microbial communities from the Joint BioEnergy Institute, USA - SP1-8-D | ecosystem: Engineered > Bioreactor > SSF (Solid state fermentation) > Aerobic > Biomass ...
CCCCCCCCAACCCAGTAATATACCTAGCTAAGCTAGGTATCTACCTAGATGAATAAAATGCGGCTATTAAGGTTCCAACTGCAGGTAAAGATCCTACTTACTAGTAGTTAGACTACTAATGCTAATCATTCCAGCGGGAAGGATAGACCTTACTTTACTCAATAGCTATATGGTCCTGGAGATAGATGCCCAGGTAATAAGGTCAGGACAAGAAGCTCCCCGTTACCCTAGGTAAGTATTTAAAAATATAAGTACGACCTGAATGTCAGATAGGTGAGTAGTCTCCTATGCATGATAAATGTAGTCGTTCTCATTTCTTTGGCAAAAAAGACCTTTGCGAACATGACAATATATGATGACAAAATACAGATTCGAAAGGGAAGAAGATAGATACAGGAGGTGCGTCTTAAGTGGCATGGCATGGCAGGGCCTTTTCAGGAAGGAAAAGTACTGTACATTATATGAGAGAACACGAATGATCCTGGAGACCCTGAGTGAGATGACAAACTCCGTTTTCATTTCCATCCGCATAGGAAAAAGAAAAAAAAAGGGGGGGGGCATATTCTGAAGGGTAAGGTATAAGTACCCTTGAGTAGTAGATGGGGTGGGTTCCAGGTCTCGTTCGTTTATCCTCTATTTAGTCTCGGATATCATGACTGAATTGAAGATATCCGGAACTTCCTGTTCTGTTCACTTTTCCTCCAAAGACCATTCATTTAAAACGGGAGAATCCAGGATGATAGCATGGGTTTCACCTTTTTTAGGCTTGCTTCTCATCTGACTTCTTTTCCTCAAATGGCTCATCGGCCAGCACAGTGGGGCCCATAACTTTCTCCCCAGGCATGACATGGTCACGGGTCTGCTTCAGCTCACCGTGCTTGACTCTCTCCGGCCAAGACTCTGCGTACTGAGCATCGTTGATATCTGCCCAGAGGATCTTCACCTCGTCGCCCTCAACCTTGTACTCGCCATTGCCGGCCGTGTCCTGGATCTTATACTCGACCTGCGGGGTGCTGAGAAGCTTCTCGAAGTTCGCTATCCGCTGGGCATGCTCCTCGGCGAGCTTCCTCTCCTTCTCGCGGGCCGCCCTGCGACGCTTCCTCGCCGTGCGGGTCAGGTAGCCGCGCTTGCCGCTGGCGAAGCCGTTCTTGATCTCCTCCTCCTGGATCTTCAGCACGGCGGCGATGTCGGCGACGCTGGTGGCCTTCTGGTCCATGAGGACGCGGGCCCGCTCCTTCTTGGGCAGCATCCACCCGATCTTGTCTTTGTATTTCTCGTCAAACTCCTTCGCCTCAATCGGGTTGCGCGGCCGCTTCCGCGCCAGCCACTCCTCCGTGATCGTGATCATCTCGCGGGGCGGCGAGAGCTGGCGCTGCATCGAGAACTCGCGGAGGAGGTGGTAGGCGCGGAGGCCGACCTTGGGGTCGCTGAAGTGGACGGAGTAGAAGGGCACCCACATGTCTTTGCGGAGGGTCGCGGGAACGGTCTTCTTGCCGTGGAAGATGAGCTGGCGGAGGACATTGTTTTTCTATACCCAGATAGGTTGTCTCAGTAACGGTTGCTCCTAACCTAGGTCTGACTCGCGGGGAAGTAACTGACCTCGAGATAGCGGGTCAATGAGTAGACCACCTGGTTCGTGCGAATATTGTTGTAGACGAAAATGTTCTTCCCATGCGTGAGCGTATTCAGAGCCTTCCGTAACCGCGCACCCTCCTTCCATTGGTGCGTCTTGAAGGCATTCGAGTTCTGCTCTCTAGGCTTCCCTTGAATCACGGTGTGATTCTCAATGGGCGGTCGTCGGACGATATTCCAGGTGACGATCTTGGTCGGATCCAGGATCTTCTGGATTGGCTTCTGGGTCACTTGCGTAGAGGCCATTGTTGGCCAGAGAATGGTGTGTCTTGCACTGCACTTGTATTTCCGGTCCGAGCAGACGTATCACTTATATTGCATGACGGCCGCGATGGTTGGTCTGCAGCGGCGTGTCTTCGTTTAGGTGGGGGATTTAGCGGATGTCGGTCGGGGACGAAGGTTTGGATGTTTGCAGCTCGGATCAATTTTTGACGGAGCTCGACTTTGTCCCAATCGGGACACTCTCCGCGTCACCCTCCGCGGCGGTCCCCAGGGCGGTAGGTGACTTATGCTGCCACCGTTTCGATGAGGCGTCGCCAGGCATCCTCAGAACAACACTACTTAGAAAACTGTGCCTTGGGTATTCTGGTGGATTGTCTTGTTTCTATGATGGCTCGAACTTCTGGCACGCATGCAGTGTGACTGCTAAGCTCTGCCGCCATGTCGTCTCCTGCGGAGGACAACTCAGGCGGCTACGATGATGTCGCGGGCAGCCGTCGCGAGCGACCATCCCTTTTTGCGTCGGTATATCTCACTTGTTTTTCCTGACTCTTGAGTTGTTTAGGTAGATCTAATAGTCCTGTATATTAGAACCGCAAGCTGCGACATCTACAGGGCATCTCTGTCCGCAATCTTGTCATCACTCCTTTGTCCAACAGGCCCCGCGGAAGGACCATTGATGATGAAGAGATCCCCAATACATTGAAGTCTCCAAGCAAGATCCTAGCGCAGAGTGAAAAGTGCTCCTCCGTTCATCACTCACGATCCTTCACGGATCTCAAACTGCCCAGCAATCGCAAGGGCACAGGCAGCGACAATGACAACAAGAAGCATGATGCGCAGCGGATGCGCAGAAGGAGCACCTTGCCATGGAGTGGTGACAATGCGGAAATCACGCCGTTTAAGCTGAATGAGATTATAAAGAGCAGGATGGCGGATTCCTGGTTCTCTATCCATTGCGAAGGCATCGACCTGCCCGTCTATATCAGCGAGGTCGTCGAGAAGGCCACGAATCCAAGCTTCCGGTTCTTCGACCTGAACGCATGTGGGCCGCTTGTTTCTCGGTCAGACCAGATGACGTTGAAGCTCTGGGCAAAGACGGAGACGATGAGCGAGTACATGCTGCTACTTGAGATGGAGCTGAACCTTCGGTCTCTGCAGTTCGTTGGGAAGTCGCTGGATCACTTTCACCAGCCTCTGCCGCCGAACTCGATTCTCTTCCACTTTGCAGATGGAGTGTATACCAGCTTGACGGATATTCCTCCTGTGCAACCCACTCCATCTACCAACAGCCTGGAGCCCGCCTCCTCCAACGCCCAGCCGACTTCTTCATACGATGCGCTGATGAAACTGGCAAATCTGGACGATTGTATCCAAGATGCCCTCGCCACGAGAGAGAGGATAGAGTCGCAGATCAACGCGATTCTCCAAAAGAACCAGGAAAATGTGCAGACTATAAGCGAAGCCTCTCGGGCTCAGGACAAGCTTTCCTTCACAAAGCGTGCAGTTGCGGCAGAGAAGCGGCAGCTCCGTGTCTCTATGAAACGCAAAGAGGATCTAATAGCTAGTATCAAGGCCAGGAAGGAGGCAATGGCGAACGGCCGTCAAACCCAGGAAAAGGCGCTCAGCCATCTTCCAGATGCCCGACAGAAATTAGCCACGAGCGCAAGTCTGCTGGAAAAAGACACAGAGGAATCTAAAGGCCAGATCCGCCGTATCTGCGAAGATCTACTCGCAATCTATCCAATCGAACCTATACCAGGCAAGCCGCTTGCATTTACAATTGGCGGACTTGCGCTGCCCAATTCTTCCTTCGAAGACATCGATCGCGAATCGGTTGCGGCGGCCCTTGGGTACACAGCGCATTTGGTCTACCTCCTCTCGTTCTACTTATCCATCCCGATTCCGTATCCAGTCAAACCCTATCTTTCAAATTCCCTTATTCACGACCCTGTATCCGTTTCCCTTCCGCAGAGGACCTTTCCCCTCTATCCTGTTAATGTCCAATATCGCTTTGAGTATGGAGTGTTTCTACTCAACAAGGACATCGAATTCCTCATGAACCGACGGGGGCTACGTGTGCTTGACATTCGTCATACCCTACCGAACTTGAAGTACCTACTTTATGTTCTCACCTCCGGCAATACTGAACTGCCAGCCAGAAAAGCGGGCGGAGTTCGTCTGCTTATGGGCCGGATGTCTCCCAGCATGTCCAGACGAGGAAGCGAGGACAGTGTTGCCAGCAGTGAATGGATCAATCCCAGGAGATTTTCTGATCTGTCCTTCAAGCTAAACGGTGATGCTAATGCGGACATGAGAAAGAAGCCCGTCGCGTCCGCTGCCACTGACTCGTTTGTCACATCGCCCACCAGCACTACCACACACCCTCTCAAGATGAGCACCCTGAGTGGAACATCTTGAATGGATCTAGAAAACCGAATGCACATGTATAGTACAGCACAATTTTGCCATGACCTTTTGCTTTAATGTTTAAAGATAGCGCTAATGGTTCCATATGCTTCGGGCTTTTTTAGACTAATTAAGTTAATGATTTCGGCCAAGGTGGCTGCCTCCTGGGGGTTGTAATCTTCATCGCATAGTTTTGCAAGCGTTCGATCATTCTCTCTTTTTATTAAATACTGGATTCAGGAGCGTAATCTAAATAATTATCTGAAAAACTCGAGCCTTGAAAAGGACATAGAAAAACCTTTCCTCGGCTTATGGAATCGTAGCTGTCCACCATCATCCCACCAGCTTTCTGCTGCAGAACTTGTTTGACGATATTTAGTTTATTGCCTGCTTTTTTCAGCTTTTTTGGAAAATTTTTTTGGAAAGGAACCTTAATGAAACCGGCGGTGGGCGCGCGTGCGACGCGGACGGGCTTCCCCAGACCCCGCATTTTTAGACACGAGGACCAATAGGATGTTTCGGTGACCCATGAAATCGAAACGGTGAATTCTCTGCTGCAAAGCCCTTTGTCCTTTGCAGGCAAAGACTCCCTTCGCATCACTCTTTTCTTGCCATTCATCAGCCAAGTCCTAACTTCGGATGTTATGCGGCGATCGTGAGCGACCTGCAGGCGCTTTCACGCTTAGGGCGTTCCTGATAAACTGCCACCCCACACTTGCTTTTGCCGCCCTCGCTTTGCATCGGCCTCCTACTCCAAACCTCCACTCTACGCCGGCAGAAGGCGGTCATACAGCATGATGGCATCCACAGCAGGGCCATCGCTGCAGGCCAACGGTGGCCACCAGAACAACGGCCTCTATCCGCAACATAATCAAGGCCGCAGGTCGCCGTCTCCTCCGCCGCAGCACCGGCGTGGATACCAGGCGTGCGACCCTTGCCGCAAGCGCAAGGTCAAGTGCGATCTCGGCAGTATGCCTCCCCGGATCGCGTGTCTTTTCTGGCAGGATGGGCTGATGATGTGATCTCAGGTGTCGATAATCCGCGTCCTCCTCCCTGTGTCCGATGTCGGCGCGAAAGCAAGCGATGCGAATTCTCGGCCACGAGACGCAAGCGAAAGGCCTCGGACATCGACGAGGTCGATCCGCCGCTTCGACGCGATGAGCGTATGATGGTCGGGGAGGTGGGAACATATAACGACCCTCCGAGCAATGGATCGCCTTATTCGCCGCAACCAGTTGCGACCTCGTTCGAACGCGAGAGAGCTGCTTCCCGTCCGCAGTGGTCGGAGAGCTCTCTGAACGCCGGCCAGATACCCCGATCGTCTCCAGCGCAGCAGTATCCTCACGCGAACGGATCAACATCGTCGGGTCATTTTCAGGATACTGCAAGGGAACCGCGCAGCTTGGCATATACGGTGAATGGAAGAGGGCCTGGTCCTGGCTATGCCCTCGAGAGTGGCCAGCACATGATGAACAAGACCGCCGCTGAGCTGCTGTCCCCAACAATCAGCAACAGCCATGATGCACTGCATCTCCTGTCGGAAGCTGCCGGAAGGACTGAGGATTTGAATCGCCAGAGCATCGAAAACCGGTACGCATCTCGACAGTCTGCGTCTTCTTTTACTTCTCCTGGCTCGTCTGTGACCCAGGTCGGCACCCCAAGGAGTACAGGCAGATCATGTCCAGGAGCACAGAGACCTGGTGCGACTGGTGGCTATTATCAGACATCTGGGTCGGGACCTGTTGATCCTCAGATCTCAGATAACCGCGCTCAGGCAGATAGCTCTGCTGACTTGCAAGACCCGGGGTACCTGGATGCGGTGAAAGCATGGTCACGACTGAGGTTCGTTCGGGCTGGATGGCTCACAGTGGAGGAGGCCATGGCTTATATCGCATAGTAAGTTAATCGTGTCCGCTGATTCTTTCCTTCAACATGGCTAACAACATATTATCAGCTACTATGAGCATCTCGCCCCGCTAAGCCCAATCGTCATCCCAGATTACTCTCCGCCTGCGATGCATCGGACTCTCCTCACAGAGGAGCCTGTTCTGGCAGTTACAATGCTTACCGTCGCTTCTCGCCACATGAAACCGAAAGGTGATGGGGCATACACGCGCTCGTTCTACATCCACGACCGGCTCTGGTCGTACCTTCGCGGCATGATTGAACGGCTTTTCTGGGGTCAAGAGAACTTTGGCGGAAGCGCTGTTGGATTTAGCAAGCCTAGATCTCTTGATCTCGCCCCTCTGCCAGGAAAGGTCAATTTGAAGGGGCATCTAAGATCGCTCGGAACAGTGGAGGCCCTGCTGATCCTCACGGACTGGCACCCTAGAAATTTGCACTTCCCTCCCGGTGACGATGAGAATACGCTTCTCGACGCGGACGCCCATATCTCTCCCCAAACACGTCCTGACAAGGAAGCAGACAATGAGACCGAACAAGCACCAAATAAGGGCCAAAGTAGTTCTGAGGGACGACTTGCGTTTCAGAAGTGGCTGGAGCCCGCCTGGCGATCGGACCGGATGTCCTGGATGCTGCTGAGCACAGCGCAAGCGCTGGCATTCGAGTTGGGTGTTTTCGATCAGAAAAATACCTCCGGAAATACCGACGAATCTGCAGCAGAGCAGATACGGAAACGTCGAGTTCGTCGTCTCATCCTTGTTTACGTCACCCAGAGCAGTGGCCGTCTTGGGATACCTTCCATGCTGCCCCTTCCTCAATGGAGCCACGACATTGAGCCGACTGCTCTCGGGGATGCGAAGACAAGTGATATCTTAATCGACAGGATGCAGGATTGCTGGATTGCAATATCCAAGATCATGCATCGGAGCAACCAGCTGCTTTTTGCGTCCAAGGAGCAGACTTCTGAGCTCATCAGGAGCGGGCGGTACCGTGAACAGATTGATGAATTCCTTCCATCTCTGCGAGAGTTCCGGCGAAATCTCGATAGCCTCACTTGTGAGTACAGCCGTTAATCCGTCATAGTCTAAAGCGTACTGAATGATTTTAGTGTCTCCCCCAATGCGGTACATATTGACCATCGAGTACGAGTACACACGTAAGTATTCTTCTCTGACAGCCAACTCAAAAAGTCCTGTTGACTAACAAGAACAAGGTCTGTATGTCAACTGTCTGGCTCTGCAGGCTGTAGTGGACCGCTGGACTACGATGTCAAATGAGGCTACAACTCAAACCCAAAATGGAAGACCCGGATCCGGCCCCTCCTCATCAGGGACTGCGCAATTCCGTGTGCTTATGGAGCTGTATCGAGTCAACGAGCCATATATCCAAGAAGTTGTGGATGCTTCACGGAAGATTCTCCAGACGGTGCTGGACGGACTCGTGCCAGGTGATCACCTGAAGCACGCTCCCGTTAGGACGTACTTCAGGATCCTTTCTGGAATGATATTCATTCTTAAGGTACTCATCTCTAAACAAACTAAAGATCTCCGAGGATCCCTGTTCTAACTTTTATCTCCAGACGTTTACTCTTGGTGCGACAGAAGATGATGTTCGCATCTCCTTGGACCTTCAGGACAGGACCATCGACGCCTTGCGAACCCGTGTCGTCGACGACGTTCACCTGAGCCACACGATTGCCAGGCTACTGGAGTTACTCACGACGAACATCAGAACCCGATTCCTGCGGTTTGCTCCCCTGGACCGTGTCGGTGACGGCGAGAGTCAAGACCGCACCTCCGCGCCAGCTTCAAGGAATCAGTCCCCGCGACCCGGCGACGGTGGTGCCCAAGGTCGGCGTGATAATAATAATACCTCCGGCCAGAACCAGTGGCAGCAGGGCCAAAACGGAACACATGGTCTCGGCCATTCAGGCGATGGAAGCAATAATAATAGTAGCAATAGCACGGCTACAGCGGTCAGCACCGGCCACGACCCTCTGGCCAGTATTCCCGCCCAGCCCATCAACTCCTCGAATCTCAACGTCTCCTTCATGCCGCCGCCGCCGTCCGTGTACTTCAACTACTACGACCCGAACGCCATGTCGCCCGCCGCGAAGATGGAGGACTCCACCATCGCTCCGCAGTCCATCAACGAGGGTACGGGCACTGGAGCTCCTTCTGGTTCCTCGGGCGCCCTTCCAGACTGGTTCGCCCTGCCGCTGGACCAGTTCTTCAACAGCTCGACCGCGGGCGTCGACCAGGGTCTCGGCGGGACGGGGCCCATGGTCGGCGAATTCGACATGCTCGAGGTTCTCCTCAATGAGCAGTATGATAAGAACGATGACGGTGGTGACTCCGCTGCGGTGGGAGGAGGACTCCCGTCGCAGTTCATGTAAATCATATGCGATTGCTCCCAATGAATATGCTGAAAGTCTACGGGAAACTCGCACGCTGGTACGCCCTCGGTTTCCCGATCACATACACATACACATACATACATACATTCGGACGAAGCATGACGAACACAACGCGATGAATGATAACGCTCTGCCTGTTCTTCTTTTTCAACCGTGATAAAGCCCTATTCCATATGTGACTTATTATTGATATACCTGTTTTTAATGTTATATTCTTCGCCATTTTCTTTCTTTTTTGTCTTCCTTCCCATGCCTTGTAGTCCTTTTTTTCCCTTTATGGCTTTTGGCCATTGTTGTACTTTCCCCTGGCTTCTTGCCAATATGCATGTACCTCTTTTTAACTGTATGTAGTATGAGTATCTTAAACTTTGTTGTCCTTCCTGCTTTTTTGGATTCATTTGCCCATGGCCCGTAGGCAAATTTGCTGAATCAACCGCTGTTTCCCGTGTGGCTTCCCGTACTATCCTTGTTACCATATCCTATAATTGGGTATCTAGGTACCTAGATACTCTCAGGCCGAAGACTTATAAGAAGGTAAAGATCTTTTTATAACTTGACCTACTGATTACAGCGGAGCAAGTTCCACGACCTCGCGTATAACGCGGCAAAGCTGGATATTCTGAGGCTGTGTGCGGCGGTTGAGAACCTCGCTATGCGATCGATAATTGTCGTACGTCTGGCAGCCGAGCAGGGGTCACTCCCGCTCATAGCAGGCGTAACTCCTGGTCTATATGATGGTGTCAGGCATAACTGGGGCCTGAGCGCCAGTTAGTACTGTGGTCTTTTTAGCCGAATAACCTGGGCTCTTCGTCCATAAGTCTATATCCTCGTCGGCTGAGTACTCGGTTTATATAACATTTTTGCCTTCTCTGTCTGATACGGCGCCAATCCAGGACTTCAAAACTTGTCTTTTTCTGCCGCTCTCAGCTCTACATCTTGGCAGACGGATACAATGTCCAGCCTCTTAAGGGGCCTGTACATACATACCATATTCCAATGACAACGCGCCCAGATATAATAATGGGAATTAGTAGACATCACCGTGAACATCAACGATACTCCTACGGAAGGGAGACGAGATTGTCAAGGATCTCCGGAATGCGATCTCGAACAGAGCTTCCGGCTAGTCGTTGCACACAGGCGAAATCCAATGTGGATTCGTGTGGAAGATCAATCTCTCCAGCAATTGGACATATTTATATGGGTGTTATCTGTGTTCTAATGATATGGGCCAATCATAGATTCCATACAAATTAAGTACAAAAAAAGGCGAATTGACGCGTCCTCAACATCCTCGATAAGCGCTGAATTCGGACCTACGTACAGAGTATACTGGCGATATAGGTGAGAATGGATGAGAGGTCCGTCTGATTGGTCAGTTCAGCAGCTGATTCGACGGTTCGAATTAGGCCTGCTACGGCTGGAATAAGGAGGTTGACACTACTCCGTAGTGTTGGTATTGGGATGAGCTTCAGCAAGCGGTTATGCTTTTGCCTTGTGGTAATTGGACAGTTGCTGTATAATAGCTACTGGCATAAAGCCTGAGATGCCATGTGATCTTGAATAAGGGTATTGACCGATTCTGTTTTGTGCTCGAAACAACAACCGCTGCTAGTGCTTGGCGCGTGCCTGTTAGGCGCAACTACCGCGCCTCAACAGGGGACATCCCTGCGGTGGCGGCTCGGGTCCCGGGAGAACTTGCGCTAGGGCCAGGTTTGGGCACGGAAGGTTCCTGCATATGCATGAAGGCGCTAAGGATTAGGGTTGGATCATTACTCAGATAAGCTAAGGGTTCATACCTATCGGCAGATTCAAGACAGGCAATGTTATGAGAGTTGAATGTTGGTGGATTCTGATGTCCTTCTGGCTTCCCAAGACCCGACTGCGGGGACCTACCTGACCTCACCGGCAATACAAATAATCAAGCGGTAGAACTGCGATAAATCATGAACATGCTTTGATTACGTACCAGGTAACGCGATGGGTAAAGATGTGCGTCTCTAGAGAACTTTTTGCCTTGATTTGACTGACGAAGCTGCTCAATTTCCTTTGTGCAGGATCTGTTCACGCAATAGTCCGTGAAGTTCTCCAAGGTACTGTACCTGATATATGTATGCACGTACTAATCGAGTTCCTATCTACATACCTAGCTTTCAAATTCATCATCTCCGAGAATTTGTCCTCCGAGCAACACGGTCTTTGTAACCTGAATTCAAAGCAACTACCGCAGCGCAACATCCTATACAATATATACACCAGTCGTCTCAACTCGGCGTGAGTTTGCGATCAGATCTACCTGGGAGTAAGAGGATAAACTAAGTAAGCTGCCTAGATCCTAGAAAATCATAAAGTTCTACCCTTGCGTTCCTTCGTACGAGCAGCTAGGGCGTACAATGCTTCATCATCGGGACAAACTTCGTAATCATCTGGCATCATCGGATCCTCATCTTTACCGTCACGATAGAGAAGATCCGCACGGTGTAGCCCCCACCGTCCCATTTACGCCGTGGAATGAATGGCCTATCAAGTAGGAAACTGGAAATCCTGTTTGTCAGTGATCATTTCGTGTAACAATAGATATATGATGCAAGTAAATACAGACCATCTTTTGCTTTCTTCGTCCCACTGAATATTACGCCTGTGGGGATCCTCGTGATCATAGCCAAGTGCGCGGAATTCACTAAGAGATATAATTTAGCAGGAAATCGGAAAGGGCAGTTAAAAAGATACTATACCGTATTGCTTTCTCAAATGCTATCCGCACCTCATCTCTCTTTTCCAGAGGAAATGTATCGAAATTGGTTAGATTCCGGCCAGGGAGCCTTTCCATCAGAATGAATACTATGTATCCACCCGGAACATGTTCGTTCTCCCTCTGTGCTTCGAGTGCATAGTCCAAGAGCTTGGGAGTACAGCTGGAACCACGTTCTGTAAGGTCCTCCAGCACATTGAGTTCATGATTCGCCCATGTGCTGATCTTAGTTGACTTGAGCTCTGAGTAGTCTCCATCGCTGTCCCAAGAAGGGGGGATCCTGCAGCAAAGATCAGTCGGTTTTATTGATAATAATGACAAGACAGACTGACTGCATTCGTATTTTCAAAATAGCCTCCATGCCCACTGATGGACCCTGTATCTGGGTGGCAATGCAGACCCCGCTTGCCTCGGATATTTCCTTAGAATCAACCACATCGCCATGAAGCACCCTCTCAGTCAGAATGGGACCGGCTCGCCACACCGTTTGAGAGCGAGTGAAATAAATCGTCGTATCTTTTCCAAGGATATCTAACCAGAAGGATTCTCTCAGGATGCCTAGGTCTGGTATTTGCTCTGTGTTGTGTCCAGAGGAACTCTTGTTGGTAGTTGAGGTGGTCAGGTAGCAGGAATACGAACGATAAAGGAGGAACTGTGGTAGGGAAAATGTTGGAGGTCGTATAGGACTCGGGTGGATAAAGAAGCAGTTTCTATTGTTCCTATGTACTGTACTCCGTGCAGTAGGATGGAGCACGTCTGCCACGCGCTCAGGCCTTAGGCATGTAAAGAGAGCGACACTCAACTCTAAGAAAGTGGTCGCACTCACACCAGACTACGCGTTAATGGACTCAGATTCTTCCGAAGTTCGGGCAGTCAGAGAGGCGAAAACACCTTTCAAGCAGCATCCATTTGCGAAATGGTTCCAAGATGCTCTGAGAGGAGGAGAAGATGAAGAAGATCTTAGGAGACTACTAGGTATGTATCATCGTCAGTGCATCAGAAAAGTTTCGCTGATTTAGAAACAGGCCAGATAGCAAATTATATGCATCATTTTTTGCTTGAAATTTGGCTTCATTTCCAACTACAGCTACACCATCTTCCTGAAACAGGAGCAAACTCACGGGGAGTGGTGTTTGTTTTTTCTCCGATCCGATTTTTTATGCACACGAATCCCGTATGGGCACGGAAGCCCCCCCCCCCCCCC
>Ga0008109_10000829_pt1 | contig 12439 bp, 13 predicted proteins | sample HigsolmetaGSP18D_FD_59306 | JGI IMG/M metagenome (GOLD analysis project Ga0008109, IMG submission 59306) | High solid enriched microbial communities from the Joint BioEnergy Institute, USA - SP1-8-D | ecosystem: Engineered > Bioreactor > SSF (Solid state fermentation) > Aerobic > Biomass ...
ACTGAAGAATCTTCACTCATCAAATGGATATTGGATATGGATCAACAGGGCCTACCACCACGCCAAGCTACTGTACGCAATATGGCCAATCTAATATTATCTGATCGGAAAGGAGCATCTTCAACAGTCAGTGAGAGATGGGTGACAAGATTCATTGGATGCCATAAAGAATTTTAGTCTAAATACAATCACAAATATGACTATCAATAAGCTCAATGTGAAGATCCAAAGATTATCAAATAATGGTTTCAGCTTGTTCATAATACCATACAAAAGTATGGTATTGTGGAACAAGATATTTACAACTCTGATGAAACTGGCTTTCAAATGGGTGTGGCATCTACAGCAAAGATTGTTGGCTCTCATCACACTACTAGTTGTGTTAGAGCTCTGCAGCCAGGTAATCAAGAATGGGTGACAGTTATTGAGACAATCAATGCAACTGGCTGAGCTCTACCCCCAATGATCATCTTTGCTGGCAAGATCCATCAATCTACATGGTATAAAGATATACTACATGATTGGGTGATTGGTGTGAGTGAAAATAGATGGACCAATGATGAGCTAGGCATGCTCTGATTAAAAGAAGTGTTTGATAGGATACAGCAGCACATACAGTTAGAAGATATCAGCTATTGATTTTAGATGGCCATAACAGCCATGCAACTGCAGAGTTTGATCATTTCTGCAAGCATCAAATCTTACCTCTTTATATGTTGCCACATTCATTATATTGGCTCTAGTTACTTGATGTTAGCTGCTTTGCACCATTGAAGCAGATATATAGCCAGCAGATCCAAACCACCATGCAGCTTGGCATCAATCATATTGATAAACAGGACTTCTTAACTATATATCAATATGCATGATTACAGGCATTATCTGCATCTAATATATGCAGTGGATTTGCAGCTACTGGTCTAGTACCCTATAAGCCAGATAGGGTGCTCTCATACCTTGAATCGGTTCAATTAAAGACATCAACACCACCAACTTCTTCTCATAGCTCAGCTAGCTGGACTGCAAAGACACCACATTCAACTCAGGATCTGCAGTATCAGATACAGCCAATCAAACACCTAGTTAACTGCTATTCTTAGAGCTCACCAAGTCAAGCAATCAGTCAACTAGCAAAAGGATGTGAGATGGCAATGCATGAAGTTATCATGCTTCAGCAGCAGGTTCAGGAGCTTCATGCAGCTAATCAACATCAGAAAAGGAAGCAAGAGACAGTCAGATCCTATTTTGCTACTGGAGGTATTCTAACAGGTGCTGAAGGCCAGAAATATGCTCAGGAAGCTGAGCAGATGCAGATGGTGGTTGAGCAGCAGAATCTGAAGCCTAAAAAACAGGCACCACCGCGGTGCAGTAACTGCAATGTGATTGGTCATACTAGAGTCAAATGTCCTAAAAAAAAGTCTATTATTTATGCTAGCTTCAATTATTGCGTGGTGCTGTTAGATATCTAGTTTTCTAATATATTGGTGTTGATGTGGTGCAAATGCGGCTCGCTCGGTCCGAGCGCGTTAGTTACTGTATTTGTGGGGGTGGTCCGCACTCCATACATACCCAACAGACCTAACTTACTCAGTTTCTTGGCCACCGTCCAAGCTGAGTGGTTGAGAGCGGTGACAAACGAGGGCTCGCACTTCGCATGGCATAACCAAGTTATCTAGTTTTCGAATATCTTGCGCTTCCAGACTAGAACTGGACTATGGCTAGGAGGCGAGGAGGTCGCCAGTCTTACTCTCCCTGTCGTCAACCTAAAAAACCACAGTCCCACAGACAAGATGGACAGGTATCCACGGGTCCATTTGGCGAGCTTGTGAAGGAAATGAATGAATCTGTGAGCGAGATGCGGTGTCTAGTCCAAATTTTGCTCCAAAGCGGGCTGACGCTCTTCCATGTCCAGACGAAGAAGCGCAACAAAGAGAGGCAGAAACTTCAGGACAACCACCGGTCAAGGGTCCAGAAGGTTGAGGCAGGTATATTAGACCTGGTTCATGCCAAAAGGTCGCATTTGTATGTCTACAAGGCGTTTCGCATGCCTTTTTTGAAAACTCAGATAACCGTCAATATCTAATCCTCCAATAGCATCAAGTACCGTGCAGCTCAGATGAAACGACTCTTTGAGCTAGTGAGGAAACGGGCTGATATCGAAAATCACATCCTGTCCAGGGTCCAAAGCCTGGGTGACGTCTACAGTTCTGCCAGTCACAGTGTGCAGGCCCTTCTCCAGGCACGGCTATCCAAACTGAACTGAAGGCGCATATCTTGGATTCTCACGCTGTGCACTATTGCACTTTCCACCAAGATGGACTGCAGCAAATTATATTGCTTGTGGACTTGAAATTTTAAAAATGTACGCCCGCAAGTATTGCAACGGCTCTGCTAAGAGGTTAGTACTTTTCTGAAGTTATTCCCTAGAGGTCTGTCTAATAATGTGCATCTACCAACTTTCAGTCGAATGTTCGATTTTCATTGTCAAGGCAGGCATTCGCAAATAATATCTCTTACAACTAGTAGTATATTTACTTGGTGGTCAACAATTGCAGTCGAGCGCTTGGGAACAGGAGAACTGAGAGGGCAGAAGATGACTCAGGTATTGTAACAATATCAATCACATGGACCAAACTATATTCCTACTTTCCGCTTCCTTTAGTTGTGAACAAGTACTCCATACATCTGCAGTACGTACGGCGAGTGCATCGACAGCTGCGGGACCACGCTACAAGGGAGTGGTTTCAAGCTCACGCCAAGCCGGAGCGGGAAGAGCGGAGCAGGCGAGCTGACCGGGCCACTCTCCGGCCCTTGCTAACCTGCTCCTAGGACTCGAACATAACTGGGCCCAGTACGGAGTATGGAGTACTCTGTACATATATCCGAGTCAGATCTTTATTGCCCGTTACAGTTGGCAAAGCAGCTTGTCTACCTGCCTTACTTGCGGCCTGAGACGCGGCAGGCGCTACTCTCTCTCTTCTCTGTCTGTTGCCGGAACCATATACCTTTGTAGCTTCACCCCGCTCGCTTTCTTGCACTGAGGGTAAGCTCTGAAAACGGGTGGGCCTATGTACCTAGACATTGTCATGTGCTTTAGCAGATGAAAAAAAAACTGCGGCAATTGGATAGTCCGTTCTCTGCTAGTAGACCACATTGCTTGTCTGGACCATGTCTACCCTGCGTGTTCTCTGTTGCGACCACCCCCAACGTACAATTGCTCTGGCTACAAACGAATATGCGTTGATCTTCCGACACACTCCAACGCCAGCAGAGTCGCTGAATAGCACGACCTACCAGATCAATGATACGCCCCGCTGCATGGTCGAATTCTCTAGTCTTTCTTCTGTTGATCTTAGAAATTACAGACACCTCGCAGACGGACATGGTACTCTTGGCCTCATCACATTGAATAATGATGTTTTTTTATGTGTTGTCACTGTTTCCTCCAGGGCTGCAACTGTCAAGCCGGGGGAAACCATCTTGAGGATCGACAATGTAGAATTCTGTATGTTGCCACTTCCCCATATCCCATCGCCAGGTGACCTTAAAACTGATCAGGATAGTTTGCATAAACCGCTCCGATTACGAAAACGGGGTGGATTACGAGTCGGGGTCCCGGTTCGCAGCAGAAGAGCTCAATTATGGTACCGGCTATGAGGGCAGGGACGTTGTCACAGATCATCCATTCCTGGCCCTCAAGAAGCTTCTGAATGATGGTAGCTTCTACTATAGCGTTGATTTCAACCTTACCGACCGTCTTCAGGACCGGTGAGTGAACCAGGTGCTCGTTGACTGGTCGCAGCTGACATGCTGTCAGTTCCAATGCATCGGCTGCCTTTGACATGGATAGTCTCGATGAAGACATGCTCTGGAACTCTTACATGATCAGCCCTCTCCTACTCTTCAGAAGCCGCCTGGCAGCTCATGAGAGGGCAAATCTTGATTCATCCCGCATCCTAACGTCTGTCATACGAGGTTTTGCTGGTACACTTACAATTCCGGCTTCTGTTCCCTTGCTGCCTCAAGTGCGGTCCAATCTCCCTTCTACGTTGACCGTAATATCTCGCCAGTCTTCGCGGCGGGCGGGTACTCGATTTAATTCTAGAGGCATTGACGATGATGGAAACGTCTCGAATTTCGTGGAGACTGAAACCGTCCTATGGTGCCCCCCAGGCATAAGTTTTTCTTATGTTCAAGTGCGCGGCTCCGTGCCCATTTTCTGGGAACAGACTCCGGGTCTTCTCCCTGGACAACAAAAAATTGAAATTACCCGGTCTTTCGAGGCCACGCAGCATGCTTTCGATAAACACTTCGAGTATCTTGAACTGGAATATGGAGCGGTACACGTCATCAACCTCCTTAGCGAGGAAAAGACCGGGGAGGCGCAATTGTCAGCCAAATTTCGTGAACATATTGCGAGAAGCTCCCTCAGGCGCAAAGGTGAGGCCGGCGCATCGTCGGAACACAGCCTTCTGCGGGCCACGGAATTTGATTTCCACGCAGAAACTCGCGGGCCAATAGGCTACGAAGGCAGCAATCAAATCAGACATAAGATTGAACATTCCTTAGAAGGGTTTGCATACTTCCTATCCGAAGATGTCGTCGGCGCAGCGGATTCCTTTTCCAGCGAAAAGAGCGAATCTAAGAGCTCAACCGTTATTCTACAGCAGGAGGGTGTGTTCCGGACCAATTGTCTTGACTGTCTCGACAGGACGAATCTCGTACAAACAATAATCAGTCTCATGGCCCTGGAATCCTTCTTACTTCAGCAAGGGGGAACAGTAGTCTCGGACTTTCAGATGAGACACTCAAGTCTGTGGGCAGATAATGGCGATGCTTTGTCGAAGATCTATGCCGGTACAGGCGCGCTCAAGAGTTCGTTTACAAGGTACGGCAAAATGTCACTAGCCGGGGCATTGGCAGATGCGCGTAAGAGTGCTACGCGCTTGTATGTCAATAACTTTGCCGATAAGGCAAGACAAAATACAATAGACCTTCTATTAGGGAACTTGACAAACCAAGCGTCGGTGCATTTGTATGATCCGATCAACGACATGGTCACCGCTGAGCTGGCCCGGCGGGTTTCAGAATATTCGTCGACTAAAACCATACGGATATGGGTTGGAACCTTCAATCTGAACGGACGAAGTGAGGGTGCTACCGCTGACCTTTCCCCGTGGCTGTTTCCGCCATTGGAGGAATCTCAGGAGGACCCTACAATTGTTGCTGTTGGGTTCCAGGAGATTGTGGAATTAAGTCCGCAGCAGATAATGTCTACCGATCCTAAGACGCGCAGAGTCTGGGAAGAAGCTGTGAAGGATTGCTTGAATCGCCATTCCGAGCAAAAAGGAACCGGGAAATATGTGCTACTACGAAGTGGCCAACTTGTTGGTGCCGCTCTTTTAATATACGTGAAAGCAGATGTGCTCGGAGATATCAAGAATGTGGAAGGAAGTGTGAAAAAGGCAAGCCTCGCTCTCATTCGTTGCATGTGTTTGTTATACCTATTAACGGGTTTACGCAAAGACTGGTCTTTCGGGGATTGCGGGCAACAAAGGTGGATGCGCCATCCGTTTCGAATATTCAAACACGCGGATCTGCTTCGTTACCGCGCATCTCGCCGCTGGATTCGCCAACTATGACGAGAGAAACAGAGACTACGAGACCATCAGCAACGGTCTCCGGTTCCAAAGAAACAGATCGATTGAAGATCACGACACTATCATATGGCTAGGTGACTTTAACTATCGAATAGGCCTCAGCGATCAGAGAGTCAGGGAGCTGATCCAGCAAAGGAAGTACGATAAGCTATACGAAAATGACCAGGTATCTCGCTTCATGTGAGAGACGCTTTTCTTGTTGCTGACATTATACAGTTGAACCTGCAAATGGTCGCAGGCAGGACATTTCAATTCTACTCGGAGGCCCCGATCAATTTCCCTCCGACGTACAAATATAACATAGGGACAGATGAATACGATAATTCGTAAGGTCATTGCATAGATTTCTACACCAGAGACTTACTGATGCCTTTTAGAGAGAAAGCCCGCATTCCCGCCTGGTGTGATAGGGTTCTGTGGAAGGGGACAAATCTCCGACAGCAGCATTACAACACAGCTGATCTCCGATTTTCGGATCACCGTCCCGTCTGGGCTACATTTGAGTGTACAATAAGCATCGTTGACGAGAAATTGAAGGATCAGCTGAGTCGGTTTCTCTATGACAAACGGAGGCACGACGTCGGTGACCTGACTACAAGTGTTGGAATTGAAGATACAGAAGATGGTGAGCTGACAGGATATGGATCTATCGCGCCCGGTTTGCCGCCAGCTAGTTCAGATCACCATAAATGGTGGCTGGACTTAGGTATGTAACCCAGAAGCCTCCCATAGTCACATATGTTAACTGACAGAGAAAAGGTGCTCCAGTGAGATCAACAGTTAAACCTCCAACGGATGGACTGATTCCAAATCCGCATCGCAAATCCAACCCTTTCTCACCATCCGGAGAACCAGACTGGGTTTACGGACCGGGTTCAGCCGATGAAAGGAAGGATTCAGGATCCGATTGCAGCAAGTCCGCATCCTCGAAGGGAATCACTCCACCGAAGCCTCCAGCGCCAAGGCGACATGGAAAATCGAATATGCTGCTTCATCAATCGGATACAGTTACAGAACCCAAGGAAGTTCTGTTTGGGGAAACTAGCACATTTATGCCAGCATCGGACACCGCGTTGGGAGAACCGAAAGCACCACCGCCTGTACCAAAAAAGCCCGCCTCATTGAGTTCTAGGCACGATCCAAATGATGACGCCAGTTCCTCATCCAGGTCTTCAACTACCAGCTCGAGGCATGTCCATGGACCGAAAGACGCTAACGAGTGGAGACCCCCTCTTCCAGCCCGGAGAGTAGAGAACACGGACGACAGTATACTGCAGCACAACGAATTCCAGTCCGCCCCGTTCTGGTCGACAGGTTCAGTTTCCACAGCGAGGCGAGCCTATCCCCGAGAATCTACAGATAAAGTTAAGCAGGGTACTGCAAGCGACCTTTTAGATAACGATGCTGATGAAGCTCTGAAAGATTGGAAACCTCTCCTCCCACAGAGATAGAAAATTTCCATGGTTTCCTTATATTTGCGCTGGGGGTTCTGGCCTTCTCAGTGCTGAATCAACTCTTAATGGAATTCAGTGCAGAAGCGCCAAAGCCATACCTGAGCAGTCATCGTTGAGGTCTTGGGATCACGACCGGGAAATTTAGAAGTTGGCTCCATTGTAATATCAGCATTTTTTCAAACTCTAGCAACCATGGAGGTTTGAATTGGCAAAGAGGGTGATGTAGGCATGGCGACTTAGTTGCCTCGAAGGATGACTAGCTGGATCCTTGAACATGAAGCTCACCGCTTGGGATGAAGCCCCAAGACTCCAACTGTAAACCACAACCCATAAGTAAACAGTTAGAAACGATGCCTCCACTGAGACGGCCTTAATGACCGTAACAACCGTGGGTCGACTAAGCGCTATCCAAGATAACAGCAAGCGCTTGTTATGCCACCCAATTCTGTACCCATTTCACAGCCCATCTCAGTGCCAAGAAGGAACACGAAATCCATTTTGGTGCTAATATCAGAGCAGGTACCAAGGTCGTAGAGCACTTCAAAAGACTGAGTTAAACGAGCTATTTGACTGGTAAATGAGAAATGAAGAATCAACAGAGGCAATGATAAAAGGCCGAGAATCAAGTCAATTGCTGTTTCAACATGAAGTGTCACATTCGTAGCACGCAGGACACCTGATGCGGTTGATAGATCTCTAAGGGTATCAGACAAGTATAAGCGATAAGTCATGGATTAGGGCAGCCCGATATGAGAACAAATAGGTAAACCCGAACCGCTCTTCCAAATTTTTTTTTTCTTTCTTTGCTTTTTTCTTTGAAATGCAAGAGCCCGTCCCGTCGGAACTCCTAATTACCATTGAGTGAATCCCGAGTAGCTGGATGACGAAGACGGCGTCACAGCAAACTCATTATAAACACATCAACCCGTCCCCTATTGAGGCATGAGAAACCAATCCCGGTTACACCGAGAGGAAAAGCCATGCCTCCCCAAAGTAGCCCATGCAAAAAGCAGGTTCGAAGAGCCGGAAGTCGAGTAAGAAGCGAGATCTCTAGGCAGTTATGAAAGTTTTCCGATAGAGAAGCCTAACGTAGATAGACACACCTCATGGAAGTGATAATTCGAAGAACTATCCACTGGCGTGTCCCGTCTAGCAGGTTGATTGGACTTCCCAAATCCTGATCCTCGCCCCGCATCTAATTAAATCGCATTTTCCGGCAGCCGGAGACCCACCTCATTCACATGACGCAACAAGAATCGCCATTTTGCTGTACCACTTCAGGCTTTTTTTCCACTTTTAAAGGTCTATTTGGCTTTCCGCCAACCATCCACATAGCAAATGCTGAAGGATCGGAGATTTTCTGGCGGGACTTCTTGGAACCTGGTACGGCGCAAGGGTTAAAGTTAAGTACACCTCTCTTGGGGGAATGGAAGGGCTCTCATCAAAGGAATCACAAAGGAGCTGTGGTCCGTCTCTATTGGGCAGACGCTCTGAGGGGAGCGAGGAATGAACCCAAAGGGAGAGGGGGAAGGTTAAGCTTACCTGCGGACTCTGGCTTTCTCTTCGGCTCCTCTACAGTAGCCGCGGCAGCATCTTCCTCTTCGGCAGGGGGCGGAGGTGGGGGAGGCGGAGGAGGTGGGGGAGGGGGAGGGAGAGGTGGAGGTTCAGGAGTTTTGGGTTTCTCGGGTATCGGCCACATGTGCATCGTTATGGTCCAATCTGGTTCAATCACGGTCTCCCAAACTTGGGGAAGAATGATATCGCCGTTCGGTCCCACCAAATCGTAATGACCTTCAGCGACATGCGGTCCTATAACCTCAACGTGGAGAAAGGCCTGGCGGATAAGTTCTTCCATGCCCTGTTGTTGGCACAAGACAAGTCAACGGTGAACACCTGATTTACCAGAATGTTAAAGTGACCTACCTCCCACGTACAGCAGAGGTGGAAAGGGAAACTGAATTTTCTTCCAACTGCATCTTTGAATTTAATAGGCTTCTTCTTCTCCGGGGGAGGTTTCGCGGCTGCTGCGGCTGCAGCAACGGCCTCTGCTGCCGCCGCATTTGCCGCCTCCCTTGCTGCCGCTGCTGCTTCTGCTACCGCCGCTGCCGCTTCTTCGGCCACTTTCTTTGCTTTAGCAGCCTCCTCTGCAGCCTTTTTTTCAGCTTCCGCCTTGGCTATAGCCGTTGCTCTCGCCGCCGCTTCGTCGATAATCTTTTTCTCAGCCGCAGCCCGTTCCTCCCTGGCAGCTTTTTCAGCGGCCTCTTTCTCAATAGCAGCTTGACGTGCCGCTTCCTTGGCCTCTCGCTCCGCACGTTCGTCCAAGATCAGCTTCTCTAGTCTCGCAATTGCATCATCTTTTGCCGTATCTACTTGAGACGTCGCCGGTGCTGGTGTAGTCTCCGCTTGTGATGGAGACGACACACGTGGGTATGGGTTGAAATATGACGGAGTTACCATCCCTGGGACCATAGGATACGGTTGGTTGTAAGGAAAATATGCGGCACCATATGGTATCATATCAGGAGGGCTGAAAGGAGGAGGGCCGTACGGAGAAGGGCCATGGGAGGGAACATGATGCGACATTGGCGGTTGCGGTGGGCTGTGTCCGCCGCTCCTACCCCGTGATGGAGTCTGCTGGTGGTGCGGATGATGCCCAGGGCGTCCAGGATGGTGGTCATGGCCGAAATTCGGTGGTACAGCAGCACTGTGGGGATGATGGTATTGTGGACCGTATCCATAAGGAGGGATATTTCCATATTGCGCCGGGTGGCCCAATTGTCCGAGATGTCCTAAACTTACCAACTGATCGGAGGGTGGATGAGGGCCCCCCGGATTTGGGAAACCGTGTGGAATGGCACTGTGGGGATAAAAGCTGTATGACGGCCCTGAAGACGAACTATGTGCATACCCTGGGGCGGGTCCAGGTGTCACAGGTGGCCAATATCGCCTTTCTTGCGGCGGTCGGGCGTAACTGCCCACGTATTCGTCGCCGGAGTCCACACTTTCAGGAGATGGAGGTGAATGATGGCGGCGAGGTCTGTGGGAATAAGTCTCGCGATCCTGTACAATATGTCGTCTCGATGAGTGGCGACGGCCCGAACCCGACCGCGAACCGTGGATGGTGTTGCGGCTACGGTGTGATGTCCTTGGCCGAGAAGCTGAATCTGACGGTTTCAATTCGTCCGGATATGGCAGATGCGCCCACTCCTCGTCATATGGATCCTGGTATTCGTGACTTCCTTCGACTGACGGTGGTGAAACCTGGACGCCCGAGGAGTCCTCCTCATCAGTTAGGGACGATTCATCCGAATCATGCGGACTTGTGTGACCAATGGTGATGTTGAACCTGTTCGTAAAAGACTTCGGATCAGTGGGATGACCTAATATGAAGCCCGCACTTCGAAGGACGACGTACGACATAGAGAACAAGGTAGACTGAAGGAATTATCCCACCCAAGCTCTTCTGCCAGTGGAAAGCTCAGGACAAAATAACCTTCGGATATAAATACAACTTTGTGGCCAGGTCCTCGGCCTTCGCAAAGGATCTGCGGGATCTGCTGCTCTCGTTCAATGGGTTCGTCCAGCGGCTGAGTTGAGCGTGACGGTCGAGTTCTAAGCCGGCTTTTTGGCTTATTTTTAGGTGTAACAGGTATGGGCGTGCGGATTTTGGGGGGTCGAGTATGTAAGCTGATCCAGTTTTTCGAGTTGTAACTAGCCGCTCGACGAAGGGGAAAGAAGTTGATCAAGGGTTCGAAATGGTTCAGTGAGCTTATGTGCACCTGTTTTGGGGTGCAAGGAGAGAATGTGTAAGTAAAGGTAGATTGAAGGAGCGAGGTCGGAGTCTGGATGACAGTGATATAATATAATATATTACTCGGTGCTGGCTAATTAAATAATAGTGCGCGAGTCGCCGAGCGCAAAACATCAACAGCCTGACCCGATCGCTTCCAATGTTGGGCCTGGTGGCGGAGTTGGGCATAGTAAGGCTGCGAGGGGAACGAGGAAGCACGACGCAAGGGTCCAAGGCGATAAACAAGACTGACTTATGTATGTTGAGCCGGCGACTAGTGAATGATTATTATTATCATTATTGCACGTCTCCCGAATTTTCTCGCCTTGCTGCCCAAAGTGCCCAATAACATTTATGCAGCAAGGCAACTAGAGCCCACGCTGTCTTGGAGACCAATGGGGGAATGCGACGAGTTGTCAACAACAGCAATGCAGGGCAGCGGGAGAAAGGAATGGAAAGCTTAGAAATCTGAGGATGACGAGGCGGACCTAGCGCATTTTCCGAGACTATCAGAATACAAATGCATGCTCAGCACGCAGGAAACTACACAGGAAATACTGGGAATCCATCGAAATTGTTGCTTGATATCTTTTAGCTTCCACCAACTGGCCGGAACCAGCGACTCACCTTGACTCGATCCTGTTGACCACGCATGGGAACTACCTGGTCTGTCGTAGCCTAGTTGGGAGATTCAATTTAATCAAATCAGGCTCGTGAATTCGCTAGTTGGTTCAAATGTCTCGAGAAATGACAGGTCGAGCCGGGCAACAGAGTGGCTAGATAAAAGGATATGTAACACGCATATTGACGCGGTCTAGCACGAGGGCTCATTCATATTGTCATTGATCTACCAGTGTCGCCATCCAACGGTTAGTTTGCATGTTGATGAGGCTTGACAACATCTCAATCACGTTGCTGGAATTCAAATTAGGCCGGGAGTCATGTTTATACGTACATGTTAATTAACTACGCATGGGTCTCAGAATGTGTCCTCCCTGGGCCCGCAGCGAAATATTCATGATCACGTTACGGCAACATCTGAAAGTAGGTTCTAAGATCGACATACTTTTCTGATTCGGAGAAATTCAAAGAGGGGTTGGATAAGGCCTACTGTCTTGGACGAGTCGCTCCGTGGGAATTTCTTCTCTGGCAGCGGCAAATAACAAATCCCGAGTGCTTGAAGAGCCCCCACCTCGGCTGATGACTGGCAGGCTGCGGAGTCGGTGGAGTGTGGACCGCGGGGTGTATGGAGCAAAAGACGCTAACCCCTTCAGTCCACACTAAAATTTACTATCAAGGTAACGTAATCTATAAGCTAGCGAGACACATAAGTGAGTGAGACACCTCCTCACCACTAAATATATTCAATAGCTAATTGTCTAACAACAAACCAAAAATTGAAGCTTATATATCCTAGATATCGATTGCTTAGCAGTTAGAACATTAAACTCTGATATGATTTAGTATGGTATATGTGTGTAACAACAGGCCTAGATAACTAGACCTAAAAGGGTTGTTGGTTTATCTTGAAGACA
>Ga0008109_10000839_pt1 | contig 12263 bp, 17 predicted proteins | sample HigsolmetaGSP18D_FD_59306 | JGI IMG/M metagenome (GOLD analysis project Ga0008109, IMG submission 59306) | High solid enriched microbial communities from the Joint BioEnergy Institute, USA - SP1-8-D | ecosystem: Engineered > Bioreactor > SSF (Solid state fermentation) > Aerobic > Biomass ...
CACAGGCTTGTTCTTACTATTATATTGCTCACCCCCTTGTTTTCTGTTCTCAAGATAAACGACCCCCTTTGGTCTAGTCATCTAGGCCTGTCGTTACACAGGCCTGAGCTTCCACTATTATTAATTGATTAATTAATTGATTAATTTGTTAACTGATCGATGACATGCCATGACTCGGCACAAGCTCGTGTAACGACAGGCCTGAACAACTAGACCAAAGGGTCGTTAGGTTTATCTTGAAGACAGAGAACAAGGGGGTGAGCAGAGATACAATCAATAGGCCTTAAGTTACTAGCAATGTAGGATGTCTGATTGCTATGTGAGTCGACCACAAGGGTCAGAATCTATCTGAAAGGAGTGTCATTATATACATGCTGTTCTCTGGGTCTTGATGATCATAGTGATTGTGGTGATCCTGGTGATCATAGTGATCATTGGTGATCATGATGATTATGGTGATCATGGTCAGTCATGTGCCAATTAGTTCCTTCCCTCAGTCCTATAATTATCTGGTCTTTGTATGGCAAGGTCCATAACAGCTCGGTGGCCAGGGAGGCAGCTTTGCGGGAACTTGTGCCATGCCATGCCCATGCACGTCCCGTGCTGTCTCGGGAACAGAAGCACCGCATCAAAAGTCCCAAAAAGTGATAATGGAATGGAATGCTCCTGTATGTACGTACATACAGTACGTACATGTACACTACACATATATGGCATTGTCTTACCAGTATTGACTTCATGGTGTTATTAGTTACTACTATTTGGGTTTTTGGTTTCGATGTCACTGTCAGTTGCGTTACTGGATACTACCGCTATTGGGAGATTCGATGGAATGGATAATATATATAAAATGGATTGATCCAATTAATTCTTAATTCGCATATGCCTCTGCTATGGAGCGAACGTGTCGGGGTGGGAAGGAAAAACCACGAGGCTGGTACTGTACATGTACCGATGGCGCCCATACTATATGTACAGTCATGCATTAATTTATCTTGATTCGTGTCCGTCTTTGTCTTTTATTTCGCTCTTCTTTGCGCCTGTGGAAGCAAGTATATATATACCTACATATGACAGAGATGGACAAGCAACGAGATGGATGAGACGCTTAAAGAATTAGTCGAACCCTTGAAAAAGATCGAAAAAAACATCGACTGCAACTTTCAAGTTCACAGCTTCGCCCTCGCCTTCCTCCTCCTCTCCCTCTCCATGTCGCGAAGCTTCCGTCGCAGGATCTTGCCGCTGGGCGACTTGGGGATCGCGTCGATGAACTCGACACCGCCCTTCAGCCACTTATGCCGCGCCTTGTGGTCCTGGACGTGCTTCTGGATGGACTGGATAATGGCCGCGTCGTCGCTGCCGGCGGACGGAGACTTGACGACGAACGCCTTGGGGACTTCGCCCGCGGCCTCGTCGGGCGCGCCGATGACGGCGCAGTCGACGACGGCCGGGTGCGTGAGGAGGTGGGCTTCGAGCTCTGCGGGCGCGACTTGCATGCCCTGTGGGAGGAGTAAGTCAGCAGTGCGATTCTTTTGGATAGAAACCTCTCCCTCAGCTTAGGGACTTGGCTATACGCACCTTGACCTTGATCAGCTCCTTGATGCGGTCGACGATGAAGATGTGCTCCGTGTTGTTCGGGCTGAGCCGAATCACTGCCTCGTCGCCCGTGCGCATCCACCCGTCCTCGAAGGTCTCCTTGTTCGCCTTCTCGTTGTTCAGGTATCCCAGGACAACAGACGGAGAGCGGACCACCAGCTCCCCGGGCTGATCGTAACCGGTAATCTCCTTCCCGTCCGGCGACATGAGGCGAGCCTCGTAACCTGGGAGGAGGCAACCGGACGAACCGAGCCAGATATCGCTGGGATCAGTGGAGCACACGACGGTACAAGTCTCCGTGAGACCTTGGAAGAATTAGCCTTCCGTCTTCTTCATGCTAAAGGTTCGAGTATGAAGATGACAAAGGTAGCTCAAAATGATAGAGCTCACCATATCCTTGTCTGATCAACCACTTGGGATACTCTTTCTGCAGATCAGCAGCTGTCTCCGCACCCAGCGGTGCTGCGCCGGTGAAAAGTGCCCGGACGCTGCTCAGGTCATATTTTCTGCAGGTCTCCTTGTTGGCGAGCATAGTGACGATGATTGGAGGCACCTAGGTATGCCGTATTAGCGTTCGTCCAGCATCCTACCGAACAGGCACGCAGAAACTAACCAGGAACAGAGACGCGATTCTGAAATTCTGGATCGCGGATAGGTACAGGTTCAGCTCATACTTGGGCAGGACGATGGCCTGGTCACCACGATAGGGGCCTGCGTGGCAGATGACTACCAAGCTGTAGATGTGGCTCATGGGCAGCAGACAGAGAGCCCTGTCGGTATACGCGGATACGTTGCCAGGCTCGATGAGCTTCTCCCGCCATTTGGACTCGTACGTTGCAATCTGTATGGTATTCGCAATGACATTGCGGTGCGAGATCATCACCCCTTTCTGCTCGTGGAATTAGTACCCGTTGACGCTCAATGGGCGCATCGTTTGACATACAGGCAAACCAGATGTGCCGCTGGAATAGCAGAGGAATGCGGTAGTGCGAGAACCCTGTCCGGGGCTCCATTTCAGCTTCTCTAGCTGAGGCAATGACTCTCCCTCCTTGATCAGCTGCGAGACAGTCTTGAACTCCGGAGGCGCCTTCGCACCGCCCAGCAGCTGGTCGGGCACTTCTAATAGATAAATGCGGTTCTTCGGGATACCAGCTTTTTCTGCAGCCTCCAATGCCGTGGACAACAGGGGAAGACACGTGAAGAGAGCCTTGGCCTTGGAATCAACCAACTGGTGAGTCAACTCGGAGGCGGAGTAGGCTGCGTTGGCAGGAGAGACAACGCCCGACAACCGGTGGGTGGCCCACGCCAGGGGCAATGTGTCGATCTGTTGCAATACAGGACGGATTGATTAGCCATTGATCCAGTATCTGGGCCTGCAAATGCACGATCGCGTACCGTGTTGACGCTGAAGATGGCAAGGACCTTGTCCCATTCGCTGCCCTTGTTGGGCTGCCAGCCGAACTCCTTCGCAAGAGCGCGGGCCAGGTAGTCGACGCGGTCGACGACCTCGAGGGCGGAGTAGGACTTTCCGGAGAGCCCGCAGGTGAAAGGGTCGAGGGAATAGCCCAGGGGATGGCGGCCGTAGCGGTCATCGAGCATGAAGTCGCAGATGGCGACATCGTCGGGGATGTTGGGCAGCTTGGGCACCCACTTTGGCGGGTAGAAGACCATCTTGGAGCTCTAGAGGCGGTCGCTGGTGCCTGGCTTGCTGTCCACGAAGAGAGAGATATATCGGATGGAGAGGGCCGGTGTGAGGAGGCGCGAGGGAGGTCGAGCAAGTACCTGGACGACGCGACGGAGGAACTGTCTCTGCAGTGGAGGAACAGAGAAGCACGTCAACAGCAGCCCGAAACGACGAGATCCACGCGATACAAAAGACAATGAATGCAGAAGATGCCGGGATTCCGAAAGGCGCGAGGGGGAGGACCCCCCAGAGCGCGCCCTTGCTCCTCATCCTCGGGGCCGGCTAAGCTGCCAGAGCTGCGGTCTGCCGACAACCCGGTAACCGGGACGCCGCCTTCCCCGCATTTCCAGAAATCGCCCGAGGTGATTAGATAAGCTCCTGGATAAGATCCCCGCACGTCTATATCTGGGAACATCATCGTCGAACGTGGCTTTGATGCTGCGGCCAGATGCATACAGGGCACCATGACCGGCCAGTGACCTAAGCGGACGCAGTACCTCGGGTCTTCAAGATTGATATATATATATATATATATATATATTCACCTACTACTGTTATCACGACACATGGTAAATAAACAGATAGGAGCACGCAGCAATCGATTAAGTTCAGAAGCAATAGGACAATTAACTGTTGGAGTGTAAAGAGGGATCCAAAGTGCAGCATCACACTTTTTAGTTCAGTATCAATTAAATCTATCCAGAGTATGCTAGGAGGCCAGTCTTATTACAAATATGCTGATGGCCTCTGGATCTTCTATGACACCCTGACGATCAGCCTACCTGCATATCCGTTTTAATAGTTCCAGAGACTTCAAAGAGACCTATATGGAAACGGCTACTTATGAAAGGTCCGATCTATATACCCGTATCCGGTATGATCGGCCGCATCGGACCTACGCAGAGGGTCTTTCAGTGGCCTGAGAGCGCCCGATTAACACTTATCATGGCGCGTAGAGTATAAAAAAGCTATGAACGTAGTAGATTTCCTTCATTTCTGCATACCGGATGAAGTCCTTTTCGCTAGAGTGTAAACCTTCTCCGTTCTCACCGCACTTCTGACCAAACCTGCATCTTACCATTTCTGTCCCCCCAGATAACCAATCCCAACAAAATTCAACGCTCTCTTGCTGATCCGATCCATAGGCCTTGTCACTTCTTCCAATGTAAGAATTATTTCCCAGGAAACGCTATAGACTGCAGAGCAGCAACTCCATCTAGCCCTTCAAGATGTCTCCTGCTTCTCTTCTGCCTGATATGTGGGTATGTGGACGATCGGCAATAAGTGTAATGTCGCTACAAGTCGCACTCTTCGCTCACGATCCCGAGTATTTAATCTGCGATATGAACCCGTGTCAGCGTCATTACCTGTTACTAGCAGCGTTTTAGGCAGCCAGCCCTTGACGAAAACTCACCATCACAAGGACACGACTCCCTGCAGCTCCAGTTCTCGAGATCGAAAAGTTGTCTTTGCGATAACAGGCGGTCAGTAGGTGGTCTAGCTCATCTCGATGCCTTCTGTCTGTAAGATGTAACCCATGCTGGATGGTTTCATCCAACGATTTGTTTGTGATTTCTCGACCTCGACGTTTGATGGGTCTACCTGAGCCAGTTCCAAGACTGATGCTTATCGATTTTGTTTCGTTTCCTTCCGTAGAGATAACTCTGCCTGGATAGCTCCTGGGTTCGGATTCAGAGTCCATATTCACATCCACGTTTCTGCTATCCTTTTCCAATCGATATTCACGAGGGCACCGGTTTCTTCGGAGGTATTTTCCGACATCCTGTGGTTCCGTATCCGCCTGACAGTGAGACCGATGGTTTTCTGATATTTGTGTCCTGCAAGTATCCATCTGTCAGCTGTTCGATCCTTTTGATGCTGCAGCTTTCGGCACATCAACACCCTCAGGAGTTTGGGGATGGAAAGTTACACATACCTGCCACACAGTCGGTGTTGACTGTATCTCATATGCCCTTCGGTCTTTTGAGATCTGTGTTTCTCGCTGCATCCATCTGCCACGTTCCGTGCAGGATTGTTTGGTCCCAGTTCAGTATTGGCACCTCCGTAGGTTGCTTTGCTTCTGTCTTGTTGTCTAGTGTCCCTGTATGTAGGTAACCGGCGGAGATGTCGTACCCTTTTGACTGCATCCTGCCAACAGATAATGTCTTCATAAGCTGCCTTGCTTCCCTTCAAGCCCAAAATTCTGTGAGCTGAACATTCACGACGGTGCACTCAGGGGCACTTCCTGCTTGCTTGCCCTCTGTGGAAGATTGCCGTGATCTGACTATATTAATTGGCATGCTGTTCCGCCAAGCGAACATATATATGGCATGAGAGCTCCGCCAAATTATCCTGTAGGCTCTTTAAACCCAACTCCCACAGCAATCCACCTCATAGATGCCTAGAACACCTCAGCAGCCTTATCTCTTTGTAGAAAAGGAGTCTCTAGACATTAAACAGAAGTCCAATTGTGTTCGGCACAGCTCAGCATGCGTCAACATGTGTAGAAATCACTTAGACACACTCCTATTCCGCTTCATCTGTCGGCGCCGAAGTGATCACAACCTGCACGCCCAACACACCACCAGCAAATCTGCAGCAAAATGAAGTCGGCATCCGTCGGCATCTCCAGATCTTGAGAGGGACAGACTCTCCAGACATCCTTTTGTTCATTTCTCCCCTTCGGCTTCACTCGGCATGGGTCGGCGTGTGCTCGTATCACTCATGTGCACTTCATTCTCGCTTCATCCGCCGGCGGCGGGCCTTCTGCAAGCTCCGCATCCTACTGTCTCCTGAACCTGAACACCAAGCCTGCCGAGCAGCAAATAAAGGTCGGCAGTGCCAGATCTTGATAGATATGGACTTGCCAGACATCCTACTGAGCATTAATCACACATGGCGTGAGTCGGCGTGAGTCGGCGTCCTTCGGCGTGGTGTTCTGTCAGACTGTGCCTCTGAGCTCAGGGACAGCCATCACAAAATCTCCTTCATACAGGCCACATAAATACTGAATCCACTTCTCCTTGCTATCCTCCTATTGAGACAGTGGTCTAGCTTCTCTTGACCAGCACGGATTCCCAAGAATCTACACAGGCAGCGGCATTGTCCCTGGCCTCCTGGGGTCCCGGACAATCCGCCAAATCTTCACTTCCCGGCGCACACGCACTGCCGCAACGTCCTGTCGCAACGCTACAGCATGACTGGCCAATCATGCACTTCGAAAATCGTGCGATCTGGACGCCAATGTCACCAGATTTGCCAGTGGACGGCAGGCGGGTCTCAGGAAATGGCACGCGCACTCCTCGTCCCTCCCAGGTACAAATACCCCCCTTCCCGACTCCTCTCACGCTCCCTCTTTCCTTCCATCTTCCAGTCCTCTTGAGACCTGACTCTCTTTGAGCATGGCTTCGAAGACCCAAGCCCCTTCTGATACATCATGATAACAGGAGCCTCTTCTTCATAACTCTCCATCATCTTGATGACGACGTTCAGTCAAGCTTCGGCACGTCTGAGCACCTGGCCTGGTTAGGTCCAGGTCCAGGTCGTCGAACGTTGGCTTGGGTCGACGACGGGATGAGGATCCATTTTCCGATCCAGGATCTCGTCCGACTTTGAGTCTGTCTTGCTGTCGTCGGTTATCCTCTTCTTCGTTCTCTTGTTCTCGTCTGCGTCGACAGCCGTTGCACGGAACTTCAGGGAGTTCTAGTCCCATCTCGATGCAGTTGGCTATCGCTTGACACTATCAAGTTTTCTCTCCTGTCGATTCTCTTCTCTAGGATGACGGTCGGGAATCGATATAGTACAGGTAGGTGCCCTCTAGTCAAGTGTGATGATCACAGTTGGCTTGGCAAATCTGACTCCTTAGAGGGTCACCAAGAATTTGAGTGACCTCGAGATCAACTTTCGAAATGTCGGCCGGTAGTTTGCTTTGCCGGTCTCAGCTGTCCTGCCTTTTCAGCATCTGCTATTTACAGGCGTTCAGCTGCTGTCCTCTGCACATATAGAAAACAAAGATGTAGGGGTTAACTCGGCATCAACTGCTGAGCTTGCTGCTTCGCCTCTGGGGGTTCATTAGGCACGTAGCCAATTTTCATTATCGTTCATGCTTCACTGACAGATCTCGGTCTCTGCCCAAAATAGAAATCAGATGGAACTTGGAGCGGGTTTCGTCACACAGCCGTTCGGCAGTATAGGTCTGTCGCTGTTGCATTTCGAGGCTTGTGTTCGGCGCTACTAGGTTATCGACCATGTTGCTGGTCCGTTTTGAACAAGGTTATTCCCTGTCCGGCGACAGGGGCTGTCATTCTGGTCTAAGCTTAAAGCTTAGACTGTCTTGGCATGTCGATCCTGAAACCCACGCTTGACTTCAATCTTCGACGGCACAATGAACACGGCATATCGATATCGACGGAGAGGCGTGATTCGCCTCTCTCCAAAGGTTCATGTCAGTCATGTTTCTCATTCCAACAATACCTTAAGGAACTAACACTTTCCTAGTACCACTTGCGTTGGACAGCGCTCCCTATCTTAACATAAAACATGTGGATCATGATTCCACATGATAACGGGGCCTATGCAAGAGTCCACCGCATCGACCTGCACAGATAGGTGTTGTCTCTGTGTCATCTTCTGATGTCAATCTGGTTGCTCGCCGTCGACTAATCTCTTCCTGTCTTCTTCCTCATGGGACGTTCCAAGGTTTCCTTGGGCGTACCGTGGAGAGACAGTCCATGATGATTTTCGGGATCATGGTCTGCTGCAAGAGGAATAGGATCAATTCATCAGGCAAACATGATCCCTCGGTCGAACCTTTCCAACTTCCTCCATCTTCATCTTCATCCTTCCATGCCCCCTGCTGAAATCCGTTCCAGTCCGCACGGACTTCTGTGAATTCGACTTGATGATCCTGGAACGATCTATCTTTGAGATCCTTTGTCGTTTCATTCGGGTGCTTCTTTATCGGACTTGAGCCATAATTGTTCAGAAAGATCGCGACCGGTCTATCAAACACATCTTCCCGGCTACTCCGCTGTTCCACCGAAAAGAACCGTTGAAGCAGCCGCTGTCCGTTCTCAAAAACGCCAGTCCCCAGCCTCAGTGAAGACCGTCGATAAGGATCGAGCATAGATCGACGTCGCTTGCCTCGAGAGCGAGGACCCAGCAAGTCACCGAGAAGCTCTGTCGCCCTTATAACAAGCGCGCCCCGGCCGTTTCGACTTTTATAGTCCTTTCTCTCCTCCCTGCCGGCGACTACTCGTCCTTCTCGTGCTCCTGACCGTCCTCAGGGACGTATATATTCTCGGTTTTCAACGGGGCCCTTCCCCCTGCTGCCCCCGCGCCTGCTTTTCCTGTTTTTTATCTATTTTCTTGTTCTGTTGTTCTGTGTCTTTTCCCCTTTTCTGTTGTATGGGTGTTTTTCTTGTCGTGTTCTACATATTCTCTTTTTGTTGCACATTCTCCTGTTTCTTTTTTTCTTTTTTAATACTCTTCACGTGTTTTCTTTTTGTTTTTTATATATCCTGTACTTTTCTGTTTCGTTTTCTTTTTTTTCTTTTTATATATCTTTGGGGCCTCGGAGGACGGCTCCGAAAAGAATCTATATTTTTTCTGGTAAGTGATGGAGCTCCCGTTTTATCCCCGTCCGATGGTGACAGCCCGCCGTGGTCGTCAACAATGCTCGAGCGGATGACTCTATTCTCGTGTCGGCTGTTATCGTTGCCGACAATCGGGCCCTGGGATGGCACTGCTCACCGGGACAAAAGAGCTGACCGGGCTTGCAGGAAGGTTGACGTGGGGAGGGCCGTCGTGGTGTCCTCCCCGAGGGGTCCGGTCCGCTGCCCTTTCGAGGGCACGTTATATCTTTCGTTTTTATTATTTTGTACATATTGGTAAGACCTCGAAGCTTTTCGCCCTCCCCTTGACGCGCCTCGCCCTGCCTGCCCGTCCCCCTCCTGCCCCGAGTCCGAGTCCGGAGGATCAGACTCCTGCAGACTTCCAAGTTTCTTCCCTTGTCGACGTCGCTGACCGGCTCGCAGGGCCAGGTACGTTACCTAATATTCTCACCATCCCGTCCGATGTTTCCCCCACGGCCCACTCCGCCCCGCCGTCTTCCCTGTTCTGCTGCCCTCCCTCCCGTGGTGGCGTCGCCGATGTCGCCCATCCTCCACGCGCTCCTCATCGTCCTGCCGTCACTCCCCCTTCACCTGGCTGTTACTCCCACCGTCACCGTCCCTGGAATCACGCCATTCCTTGCTTCCAGTTGCTCAGTCATGGCTGCAGATGCGGTCCGTGCGCAAGAGTGACAGCAAGAGTGTCCGTGTCTATAAGAACCGTCCTCGCCCCGTCGTCCTTGACTTCTCTTCTTTCTCTTCTTTCTCTTCTTTCTCTCTCTAGGCCACGTCGTTGCTCGTGCGGATGTGCACGCTTGTCTGTCTTCTGCATCGGTTTTGGGACTCCTGCCCCTGCTCCTCCTGTCTCTGTTTCTTCCACTGTCCTATTCCCACTCCTGTCTTTCTCTGCACTCCTGGCGTTTCTGTCGCGTTTTAACCACCTGTCCTGCCTTGACAAGCTGTCTTGTTGCGTGCTCCTGTCCTCTTTCTACCTCTTTCTTCATTTACAGCTGTCTCTGTTTCTCCACCTGTCTCTGCATCTCGTGTTCTGTTCGAAATTCCTGTCCGATTTCCAACACCTATCCGGTTTTCAGAACCTGTTCGACTTCGAACTTCCCTCTGTTTCTCCGCCTGTCTCCCCTTCTCCTCCTGTCCTGACTCCAATTCCTGTCCAAATTCTACCTCTTGTCCCGTTATAACGCCTGTCCTGCATTTGATTACCTGTCTTCTTCCAACTCCTGTTCCACCTTCAACCTTCGAACACGTTTCCATTTTGAACTCCTGTCTTTGAAACTCCTGTCGATCTCGAAGTTTAGCCCTGTTTTACTCCTGACTCTGTGTCTACCCATGTCTCCAGTTTGTACTTCTCTCTTCATTGCAACTCCCGTACTCGTTGTGTCCCTGTCCCGGTGCTAACTCCTGCTCCCGTCACTGTTCTACGCCTCTACCAGTTCTGCTCTTCCTATTGTACCTGCTGACCTCTTACTGTCCTTCTGTCCTTCTGCATTCTGCGCTGACACATGTAATCGCGCGAGCAGCGACAGCGGCCGTTTTCTCCTCCTTCTTCCCTCCTACCTTTTGTACGTCACCTTTGAGATTCCTTACTCCCTTCCCAGGTGTCGTGACAGCTTGGCTTACTGAATCGTGCAAGATATAATGGCCAAGAACAAGGCCGCACCTGGGGCACTCCCCCCAGCAAAGAGGGCCCGCAAGGGAGGTCAGTAATGATTGCATCTTCCTTTCACTTGTCCTTTCACTTTCACATCACATTCCTGTCTTCCTACTTGACTCTCCCGTCATTTGACCTGTCCGGCCCTTTGACGTCTCCTTTTACTTTGCCGTTACTATTCTGTCTCAAGGCCCGTTTTCGAGTCGTTTTGATGTTCCAGCCTTGCTGACTATCCAGCAGTGTCGGGGGCGGAGGTGGCGCCGGTCCCCCAGATCCCCGTCCACGGGGAACCTCCAGCGTGGGCAGAGGTCAGTAATCTCTCCCTGACTGCCATTTTCTGTGTGGAAAGCTAACAATGACCTTCTGTAGACTCGTTCGGAGCTCTGCGACGCACTCCCCTGGTTCCATTCGGTCCAGGGGAGTGCGTACCACAACAGCCAAGTGTGCTGGGGGTTCCTCGTGGATGCGGACTGCGGGGACCGATCCTATATTGACGAGGAAATCGTCATAACGAGGGTGTAAGTTTTCTCTTCTCTTGAGCCTCGTGAATGCCGCTAACGACCGCAGCGGGGGAGGTTGCGCCAAGGACGAGGCGGGCCGCCTGGTCCAAGTCAAGGACCAGGACGGGGAGGGGGCGACGTTCCGAAGCCTGCTGTCCAGCAGGGATAGGGACCACCCCGTGGGGCTAATTATCGGTTAGCTGATTCTGAACTCACTGTCTATATTCCTGCTAACACTTCACTAGGGGACAGAAACACTGTCCTGGGGAGGAAACTCCCCCATCGTTATAACGTGATGGCGTTCTTCCGCATCACGGACATCTGGTACGAGAAGGTCGGCCAGAGGAAGGGAGCCAAGGTCCGCTTCGAAAAATGGAACCTTGCGGACAAGAGCTGGTGGGCAGCAAAGAACTCGGGCGCTCCTGCTCCCCTCGAGGAGCGGGACTTCGACACGAAGCCCGAAAGCCTCCAGTGTCCGTCGTGCTCCATTGCGAGCCCCCGTATATATAACGAGGGCTGGATGTGCCTCCAGACGTCCTGCCAAAAGTTCTGGATGATCAACGGATCCGACGCTCCAAAGAACCTCTCGTACCACCCCCACTTCCTCCAATATCGGACCCCCCCGAGACCCTTGCGGCCTCAATATAGCCTCGTACCGAACTTCCTTGCAACGCTTTCCGACGACGATCGAGATATTACGTATATCCGTGTGGCCTGGAGAGGAATCGTGTGTCCGGAGTGCCACAAGTGCATCTCAAGAAAATTCTGGAGAGGCTGGAGATGTTCCGACGACCTCAATTCCAACTCCGCGAACGGCGCCGGCCGATGCTCCTTCGAGAAGATGTTGACGATGCACCCTGCCTCCCTGCGCTCTGTTGTTGGGGACTTCGAATTGGGCGTAGAAGGTATACGTGCCTTGCCTATGCCGCCTAACTGTATGCAACCGGCTTTCGAGGATCTCGGCTCCTATCAGAAATACACCTACCAGCTTCCAGAAGTGGGCTCCGTCACACACTTTGTCGCGACCAAGAGTGTCAATAGCCGTCCCAACGGGCCAAACGATCTCTTCAGGGAGCTTCAGACGATCGATATCCCGCTCAGACGGTATCCTTTGCAGCAATCAGTGGGTGCGTATTCTTGTTCAGCATCTTTTTTTTTTTTTTTTTTTTTTTTTTTTTTTTTTTTTTTTTTTTTTTTTTTTTTTT
>Ga0008109_10000840_pt1 | contig 12258 bp, 12 predicted proteins | sample HigsolmetaGSP18D_FD_59306 | JGI IMG/M metagenome (GOLD analysis project Ga0008109, IMG submission 59306) | High solid enriched microbial communities from the Joint BioEnergy Institute, USA - SP1-8-D | ecosystem: Engineered > Bioreactor > SSF (Solid state fermentation) > Aerobic > Biomass ...
CCCCCCCCAACATCAGGAGCGCTAACAATAATGTTTCCACGCGTTGCGTCTCTTTCTCCAGCACATCGATTGCTTCTTTCCGCAGCTCGCGGCCAATGGGGCCGAACTGAGGAAAGCTGTCGACTAAGCAAGCTGCAGTCATGCTTTGCAGAGTGTAGTAGATGAGTGCTGTAGATCCCCATATAGATGGGAGATGGTCATTCAAAAGAGAATCATTTAGCCATCGTGGCATGAAAATAGCTGAGCGGTTTCTTTGAAGTAGTATTCAACCAGAACCGACGAAGGGTCATTCAACGTGTCTAGAGGCAGGGATGCAGAACAATGCCATTGTAAACACGATGCGTCCGAGAGCGATGTCTCTTTCGACACTTGCTCCGACTCGGGGACAGCTGTGCCCGATGCCGCGGAGAGTCATAATTCAGAAGAATGATTCGAATGGAAATCCGGCTGGGGAGTGACATTCTCTACGTCTTCTGCCTGAAGATATGCAGAATAACCTTCTGATAGGAGACTGGCCAATTCGTCTTGGTGCGCTGAACTCGAAAGGTTCTCTCCTATCTGCGACTCTTCAAGAGGAACAAAATTGCTGACTGCGCGCTCTTGCATGAGGAAATTAGAGGCTTGTTTCGCCCACCTCGTCGCTCGTTTGCAGCTCCTCTTCCATACATATAGGATTCTCGATCTGCGACGCAACATGTCTCTTCCATGAGATGTCGGAGAGGCCAGAAGCAGCTCCGCAAGGAGCTCCTTACGCTTTGTCCTCCGCTGTTATATCCGCCCAAGTCTGCCTCCAATGTGGCCATTCCCGATCCGAAGTCAGTAGGCTCATTCTTCTTGACGCCATTCTGCAGAAGACTCTGCGCCTCTGGGGCGCAGTCCCAGGTGGCCAGCCCCGAGTGACGCCCTCGCCGTCCTGTACTCCAGCAGGGCTACTCGAATATTCTTCCCGGGGCACGCGTCCAGGCGCAAGCGTTTACCATCACAAGAACCCAGATGTCTTTCTCGACCCGGAGAGCTGGAAACCAGAGTGCTGGCTCTATGCAAGCCCGTCGCAACTCTCCAAGATGAGACGCGGGTTCTGGGCCTGAGGAAGCGGAGGATCGATGTGCATTGGAAGTAATATGGCCACGTATTGTGGGCAACCTACTCTCGTGGTCTTTATATTTCCTCTTTTGCTTTTCTCAAAAGCTAACATATATCCAATAGTAGCAATGAAACACTGCATCGCAGCCGTATACACGAACTACACGACTACCCTCATCGAGACACCGGATATGGAGCTGGAGGAAGGATACACCGCAGGCCCGAGGATTAAAAAACTAGTATTAAAGTTCTAGCATATATGATCATTGGCCTATCCTCAACACAGAATTATATTTTATATAGTGACCTATAAGACTTACTGTTATGATCCTTTTACGTTCCTACACCAGGGTTCAGGCTGGCTTATTGCTTTCAATAATCAGACAACAGCATGTCTTTTCACAAATTTCTGAAATGCAGACTTACCTGTCTATCAGTCAAAATGGCAGTCGTTAACCGTCAAAGGATCTAAGGTTTATGTGTTTAGGCTGAAGCAGATCCTTGCGCAGGACTCCAAGTTCCATGCTAGGCTCTTGATCGACTTAATATCCGGTTCTTTATTCATATGTTTGCTGGGTCATATCATTGCCATGAATTTATCTCCTTTCTCGTTTGTTGATGAACTAACTGGTCTTCGTCAAGCTCTTCGAGCGTTTCATAGTTATCGCCCCGTTCTGCCTATAAGAATACACAGTATAATTTCGCTCCTCTAAGAACAGTAGAGATCACTAAATATCATACGGAAAGATTCAAGTTCATCCCTAATCTCAACACTGCAAGCCAGAATATGACCGACGTTGCGGGATTACCTGCGCTTTTCACATCCACCGTCCACTACACTGGCCGTCACTTTGAGATCGGACAGAACATGACTGACGTCGCAGGACTAGCCCTGGCTCTACCAGGACTTTTCGTCTCAGCCGTCCAATACTTCGAATGGATCCAATTCGGCCGCCACTTCGAGAGCGACTTCGCTTTCTCTCTTGTCAGACTGGAAGCCGCGCGCCTGCACATGATGCGCTGGGGCATGTCGATAGGAATTGGAGTCGAGCCTTTTGACCCAGAGGAACTCGCAGGCCTGCCCGCCGACGAGGTCAAAACTGCGACGGAGATTCTGCACCAGATCAAGCGGACGTTCGAGGCGGCCAGGGAGACATCGGAGAGTTTCATGAGACGACAGATCAGCATCCTCTCCCCTACATCGAGCGCAACAACATCCTCTCATATCCTCTGAAACAAAAACGTGAGCGCAAGCCTGACTACCATCAGGGAAGAAACGCAGCACGGTTGAGGCCTTGAAAGTCGTGTGCAGCTCCGTTCCTTTCTCGATGGCGATTGGAAAAGGGTCCGGACTATCTCCACTCTGCAGGCGGCATTCGCAAAGTAACCGTTTAAGATCCTCTCTTCTGATGATCCAAGCAATCCAGGAGTTCTAAGCATCGAAGGCACCGGCTGAGATGACAGGGGTTAGGGAAGATTCACTATCTCTCAAAGGGGAAGGAGGGAAGGGGCAGATATTATGACGGGGGAGAAGTAGGGAGTATGCGGGGCCATCTGAACGTGGTCGTTGCGGAGGAAGGCCATAAGGGGTTCGTCTCCTGGCCCAATTTTTTTCGTCTACATAGAAGGATGGACTACTTCTGTTCTGGATTTTCTTTTTGCCCCCTTCTCGTGGAATTGCGCGTAGAGGGCACATTTCGGAAATTTCTTTTAAGTCGAAGGATAGGTCGAGCAACAAAATAGACTACCCAATTCCACCTAATCCAAAAGAACCCTCAACAGTCACCACCCTTTCCACACTTCTACATCCGCAATTCAACAGAACTACAACATTATGTCGAACATATTCAATGAACTATAATTATACCCTATGCAAGCAAGGTGTAATCGCTTGATGTAATGTGATAAGACGACGCAGCTCCTAGAAACTCAAACTCAGTGAGTATTATTGTATTACCGTGGGCAAGAATGCACGTATACCATCAAGCTTTAGCTAATTTAGTTATTCGGCTTCACGTCACTTGAAGATTGTTCTGTTCATCGCCGTCATGCACAGTACGTAGCCTACAGGGAGGAGTCTACGGGGAGGTAAGTGCTTAGAGAGAGGAACGACGCAGATCCGGCGTAGTTTAATCAGTAATAATAATAATCTCTAGAGTTATTCGTTACACTTTCGCGACGCGAATGAAGATTTGAATACGGCGCTGGGGAAATGAGACGCGATAATGGCGTGATCCGCTAGAATCATTAAAACATGCGAGCGATTTGAAGATCTGACGGTCATTGCAGCACTAAGTCGCAATCTGCCAATGAGATTCATTGGGTATCAAAAGTATATATAACCTGCATAGCCACAGCTGTGTCCTTTTTAGCAATGTGAGGATTTCAGAATGCTTGCTGCTCATGACTAGATGCTGCTGCTGACCAATAGCCGATACATCAATTAGAGGGCTGATGCAGAGGTCTCAGTGCCAGAGTCCATCGGTGTGGAGGGGAGCTGTTTATGTCGTCGTTGCTCACTCGTGAACTCGTCCACCAGTTACTAGCAGATCATAACGCATTAAATGGGGAAAAAAAAATAAAAAGGAAAAATGCAATAGAAAAAAATATACCACAGAAAATGAGGACTCCAGGGAGTTTGGAAGGATTATCACGAAGCAAAGAGATTTGTAAGTCATGAAGATAAGGAGCGTGAGAAAGAGACAAGAAGACAGGAAAACGAAAATGCAATGAGTGATAGGGTGCGTGATAATAATTAGTTGGTGAAACGGGGATAATTATGGAATAAACGGTCATCCAGATGAGTATGCGTACAATGCGTTTCTTTCCCCATCCCCACGTCAGCAGATAGCCGCTACATTATCTTCGGAGATGAAAAAAAGGCATAACTGACAATAATGACATGTCTTGTTGGACATGGGCGGATGTTGCCAGCTCCTAGTTCCTCCACGGCCGACTGGGATTGTGCGCTGACGAAGTGACGCGGACCTCGGGATGAGAGTCTTTGCTGGACCTCTCGCTAACAGCATCCTCGGGATATGCTGGCTCGTGGGTGACCTGGATCGTCGTTTGCTGGTAGACACCTCCCATGGGCGCCAGCTCGACTCCTTTCTGGACGATGTTGTCGGTGGAGCCATCGCGGTCTCCGCGAGAGGAGGCGGTCGACCCGCGACGAAGGGCGGTGATGTCCGTCCGAGTAGCCTTGTTATCGACCCCCGTGATGGTTGCGATGGGGTTGCTATTCTTCCTCCTATTGTTGTTGCTGAAGATGTGGTTGTAACTGCGGTCGTGGCTGGGTTCGGAGTCGACGAGAAGGTTCTTTCGGGTCAGGGTGTACATGAGCACATCGACGAATCCAGAGCACGTCATCATGGCTCCTGACACGCAGAAATACGCCATGCTCGGGTTGTTGCCCCGGGCGGTGGCCATGCGGCCGGCCGCGAGAGGAAGAGACAGAACGACGTAGGCGATCGGGTAGATAATCATGTAGCTGACGACGCGCTTCAACCGCTGCAGGCTTTCGTTATGGGTGCTTCCCAAGATTGCGGACTGGGCGATCCTCCGGCGCAGTTGGATGAACATGACGGCGTAGAGAGCGACCGTGCCGAATTCTGCCAGGAAAATCCAGATGTAGTGAGTCCACAGTCGGTCTGTCTCATACTTTTCGTTGATCCAGCACTACCAGTAGTTAGAATCATTGACTAGAGGGAAGTTAGATCGTGACAAGAAACGCTAAAACGCACCCAAGCGCCAGACGGAACAAATGTATCCATCCCATGCGAAGCAATAGGAATAATCACAAGCAGCGCCACAAAGACCCAGAGCCCTACGACACAAGCAACGAAAATCCGATGCTCCATTTTCCGTCCTAGGGTCACGAGCAAGAAGGTATGCGCAGCGATGGCCAGGACGAACAGGCCGCTGCTTGGGTCTCCGATCTGTAGCCAGAATCCCTGGAGGAAGCATGCCGCCGACGGTGAATGTATGTAGTTGTTCGCGGCCCAGTGGGCACATATCAAGAAGGCGACAGACTGTTGAAGATCCGCCAACAGGAGGTTGTAAATGAGGACGACGTACTGATTGTATCCGATATAATGTGTGTAGTTCTTCCGCCAGAAAATCAGACGATAAGTGATGAACAGCAGCAGGCTCAAAGTCGCAACGGTCGAGATTACGGCGAGAACAGTGATAGCGATAAGGCCATTCCGTTGAACAGTCGGCAAAGGATCGATCACGATCCTGGTGGCTTCACGGGGTAACAGAGTTTGGCTTTCAGCATTGCTGCTGCGCAGCAGCATCACCGCGCGGATCAGATTCATCTCGGGGGCACTTGCTTTGACGGTCTCGGATTCCCAACAAGCATCCTTCGTTGCCAAGTGGTCGCCTTATAGATGGGAGGAGGGCATTGGTGCCGCAAATGGCACGAAATACAACTGAGACGAGTAAAGCTTAAGGGCGTGCCAGGGGGATATAAACGTCGGGCATATTGAACCAATGTATACAAGCTTCCGCGGGGGATCAGACGCTCAGATCGCTGGAAGGCAATTTTTCACCATAGTGTTGGAGCGTCATAGGCGAGCCGTTCCTAGTCTAGACAAAGATAGGTAACGGACTTGAAGCCGCGCGTCATAGGGCTCTCCGCCAGCGGCGTGGAAGGCACAGAGAAATTCGACTTTTCGAGAGAAGCTCTGACGCTTGGGAGGCTAGGCTCATAGAGATCATTCTGCGGCGCCACAGCTCCAACTACAGACACGGCAGGGTGACCCCGGGCCCACCATTATTGGCCGGTCATGTTGAAGAACAGTGATGGTGGGACAAGCCGGTGGAGGTTTCTAATCCCCGGCTGACCTGAAGCGTTTTGTAACGGCCTGGACACGGGCCGAACTTCTGCTGGGATTTAGATCCCCGACCCCTGTCTGTCTGGCGATTGATCATCGGATTATGCCCGATGCCAGGATCCAGGGTGCTGACGAAGATGCACCGTCAACGCAATTCATTCATGGCGCGTCAGGGTTCGTCGCATCCGCTGTGTAGAGATGGAATGTCCTTCTGACGTGTAGTGTTTTTCCCTCGCACGACTGCCCACGGAGGGAAACCGATAAACGTGGGGAATAGGGGGGGGGAGTGCTCGCCCTTGCAGCTGGAGAGCACAAGGGCCACGGGGCTGCTTGGCAATATCAGCCACCCCTTTGGTGGAAGCTCAATGAGCATTACACAGTATGTCGATCCATATTCAAAGTGAGTAACGAATGTTCTTTACCGTGGATGGGCCTTGGGAGGTCCCGCTTGCGGCTTGCCGACGTTGACCTCGGACAAAACATCAAGCCGTTGCAAGGCTGTCCCGCACTTATACACAAGACCCTGCGCTAGAACGTTTCAGTCGAGCGGCTTCACAAGATAAACTTTGGACGGAAAACAGTCCGAGTGGCTTGTGACTGGGGTGCTGGAATTACACCGGTTTGTGCACACCAGCGGCAGGCTGGAGAGTCGCACAAGGAGTGGTATCTGATTGCGGCTCTTGGAAGTGAAAAAAAAGCTGACCTAGGCACAACGCTTCCCCTACACCACATACACATCGATACTCGTAGAAATCTTCGACAGCCCATAGTACGGAACGTACAAGGTACACCGTAAGACTAGAAGATATCGCGTCAAAGGGGAAGGTTCAGCAGTCGTTTCTCTACCACGACACGGAGTTGCATCCTGCAACACCAACAACAGAGTGTGACAGCGGAGACTTGACTGTGTCCCAGCATGTCAAGCGTGCGGGTCCACAAGGATGACCATCCCCGAGACCGTTTTTCCCGTTCTAGTTAACCTGTCAGCAAGCAAGGCTCTTCGAGCCCACGGGCGAGAACCCACGCGCATTGTTCTCCACGGTCCACCTCGAGGTCACCACGGAAAGCAAACCCGATCTACCGAGAGCAGGGGAGAGGGGCTGTCTCCGCGCATCCTTTGTTGGCATCACAAGTGCATAAGACGGAGCACCGGGTGGTTTAGGTAGACCATCAGCATGGTGCGAGAATCTCGAGAGCCCGCATTGGGGGCACGTAGGATGTCCTGCAGCAGTAGCGGATTCCTTGAAATAAGTAGATGGAACAGACCATCCAAAAGATGGCCGGGTGGTGTAGTTGGTTATCACATATCGTTAACACCGATAAGGTCCTGGGTTCGAACCCCAGCCTGGTCATTCTTTTTATATTCCATATAAAGCTTTCCTGTTTCAACCCCACGGCAGCCGCTTTGCATCGACGAGGTCGTACGATGAACGTAAAAAAAAAAGATGTGCGCAAGAATGCAAGCTGTGGGATTCGAACCCACGAGAGTTGCCTCACCAGGACACCCGTTGTGCAGGTGGAAGCTTAGTCAGCTTGAATCTGGCGCCTTAGACCACTCGGCCAAGCTTGCTTTCTTCAAAAAAGGAAGCGGCCAGTTCTCTTTTCTATCCTCTGGAGAGTTTTCCCCTGTTCTCTGGCGCGTCTCAAGATGGCAACGAGCATTGACTCCATGCGTTGAGGACCGGTCACAGCTCAAGATACTAATACCTACACTAGACGAGTACATTGTATGAAATAATCGGTACGGTGGTACATAAAGCCGTTTGAAGAAAGGAGCCATCAAACCTTTTCTTGACTGACCGGCATAGATCCAACTGAGTTACGAGTACTTGAGTATAGAGATCACCCGCTCACTGCTCTTGCACAGCAGGGCCTGGAATGGAGTTCCATGAAACACGAAGAGCAGCCATAAAGGGTAGCATCTCGGCAGAACGATGAAGCTGAAGATGCAGCGGGAAACCCCCTACTCAGCTGGCAGCTCAAGCTTCTAACGGTATGAGCTCTTCAGGGATTCTAGGCACGGACCGCGCCCTAGCAGAAGCTTAATCATCCTGCGATCATCTCTCCAACCTGCCCCTTTTCGTCTTCCTTCTGTCCGATCCAGTTTCTGCATGGGCAGCGGATCATAAACCGCACTGGGCATAGCTTCGGACGTAAGGAAGCGCGAAACGACGCTAACTTCGCTAAGTGATATTGCTTGCCGACGCCACAACGTCCTTGTCGCCATAAACAAAACCCGGTCAACAACGGCCCTGCCAAGCCTTACCCAAAAGGCACGACACCACCCCTCCAAAGTTCCAAGGTGGGAGATGGTACACCTACTACTCCGTACACCATGTGCTTCAGAGTTTGAACTATTGTCAAGGGACATCAACGCCCCTCATAGATGTCCATCCGATTCTCCAACTCCACAGACATCTTGTACGGCAAAATAATGATACACGGGAATGGGAACCCACCGTTCACCTTCCCATCAATGATCGGAGGGTCTAGCCCCACGGTTCCTTTTCCCTAGCAGGTTGTGGAGTCAGACAACATCAGCTTCACTCACGAGTCACGATTAGCTCCTGGTCACGTCTATGGGGTGCTTTACGGAGAACAGAGCATTATCATGCAGAGAAGAGCGGGCGAATGCGGAGAATGCGGGGAAGACTACTTATCCAGCGTTATACGAGAAGAGGAACACGAGAGATGAGGGGGGAAAAGTAATCTCGGACTCCTTGGCAGCTTGGCTGCTGCAGCAAAGAGCAGTTTCTTCGCAGACCATATTCCCCATCAGGCATGTTGACATCCCTGATCAGGTACTAGGACAATCCAAGAGACAGACAGCTGAGTTGGCTATGGGAAGTCAAGCTCTCTTGGCAAAGGACGCTGCACAACAGATTTCTCGGCACCTTATTACTAATAATTATGCCGATCGGAACAGTCTATCCGAAAAGTGGACAGGAACTTGGAGCTTGAAGAAGTCGGGATCATCGTTGTACCGCTTGCCGATTGAAATCGCTGTGATCGTCACCCCTTTACGAAATCGACTGAATTGTTAGATCAATAATATCTGCCGATCTGCTCTCGCCTGCACCATGTCACAGGATGTCTCTAAAGTATGAGGCTCGAGAATCCATATCATGCCACGATACTCCAAAAACGCAAAGTACTCCGCACAGATGGCTACGTTGCTCACCGGACGCCCAACTTGATAAGTTCACGACGAACGCAGTATGTACAGAACTGCGGAGTTTAGGGAACAGGCCAAGGTGCGGCCAAAGTGAAACAGAGCGCGGCCGTGAACTTGTACCCGTACTACTCTATACGGAGGACGTGATTGTCCTCATCAGCAAATCAACAGTCTGCTTCAAGATTTGATATCCTCAAAACTCGGACTTTAACTCTCCGGACTCCGTATGCAATTCTGCAGACTGCCCGACTCCACGTGCTAATCATGTAACTTGGGTTCACCGGCATGTGGGTCCCGAGGCCAGGCACAACGTGACAATCTTTGCTTTCCCCTTGATGAATCTGAGACAGGCAACTTAGGATGTTCTGCTTGAGAATTACCTGCAGCTAAATTCAAACACACCTCAACCATGGCGGCATTGGTGGCCTCCCAGACCCCCAAAGTTACTTTCCTGCGTCCTTTCGTCATATACCCCTCGACACTGACATTGACCAGACTGGAATCTGCAGAACATGCTAAAAAAAATAATGGATGATCCGATAATAAGCGAAGTGGGCCCAGCGTCTTGGTGACTGAAAAGCCTCATTCAGAGAGAGCTATTGTTGTTATGCACAGACACTGCTATGGAGCACTGCTCACTGAGTACATGCTCCGTTGGAGGCTTGGACCAAATCCCATGCATGAATTAATAATCATCCAGCTCCGTGTTCTAATGTTATCATCGTATGGTACACGCAGAATCCATATTCCAGTTTTGTCAACTAAGTGGAGCGCCTGACCGTCACTAGACTAACTACGGAGTAGTTGACCTCGGTGCTATCTACCTAGGTATTGCCAGTCCGGAACCGGGAGGGACCGAGGTCCGATGTCGTCTGCTCAAAAAGGGTAGGTATACATCGACGCGTTCTTTATTTTCTTCTCAGTCTTTCGGATTGCTCCATGGAGTACAGAGTATGTTTGGAAGAGAAGGGTGACAATTCTCAAATTGATCCCGTGCTCGCACCTATTTATACATACACTATGTGTCGAGTAGAAAAAGCCCTTCTGGTTTTCCCATCTCATTTGGAGTAGATATAACATCTCTCTTGACCACTCGATGCATTTCTCTTTTTTTGTATATGTAATGGATTATTGATGCCGTCTCCGAGCTCTCTGATATTTCTGCCGCTACTCTGCTGTCGACAAAATAAATAGAACTGCTATCCTGTAGATATTCGTCAATCGGGTCCTGTTCTTTTTTTGAGCCTACTTTCTACCTGCCTGGTTGTAGAAGCACTCCATCGACAGTATTAGAGGTTAGCTGGTACCACTTTGAAAACTTAAGTCTCCTGGATATTGCGTACTCTGAGATTGGAGCAAAGATGAAAGATACGTTGTACAGTACACTACTAGCATTACTGAGCAATTAGTCGGCAGGAAGGAGCATAGCAATAATGCAATATTTATTTTGCGTTCTGATCTCAAGTACCCTTTGCTCTTGGACCAACCCATCATCGAGTCCCATCTTCTCCATTCATTCCTCATTTCTATATCCATGTGTATACAACTGTATGCTGACTGACTGACCACTCAGGAATCGACACCGTCATCTCCGCCCTGGGCCGCCTCGCCATCGCCGCGTCCTCGCCCAGCGTGCGCTGGAGTTCGAGTTATTCCTCGAAAGACGTCCTGACTACCCCGAAAGGAAGATCCAAATTCTTGAACCTGCCTGGCATTGTGTATTCAAAGATGTCGAAGACAATGAAGCTCATGGTATGTAAAAGAAACTGGGCTACGAAATGCGTAGATATATTTAATATATAGCGGTTCTGATTAATGAGATCGATGGAGTAAAACCCGCCGGTTCAAGAAAGATACTTCCAGTGAAGAATATCCTCCTCGATCAGAAATAATGTGAATCAGGTTACGATGATGATGATGATGATGATGATGAAATAGTTTTCAGATTTGACAATGCAGCGGCGTTTTCTTATCTAATTTATCTTCTATTCAGTGACCGATTTCCGCATCCAGAGGGTGAAGTATGTAGCCTCATTGAGTTCGGCTCATCGAGCCTGGTTTCGAGGATGGTTCGAATAGACAGGGACGAGACGCGTTGACAGACATGAGAGCTGCCAGATCTTGGATATCCATGGATAGAGAGTCACAGGTGGGTATGTATTGAAGACCACCCCGGGTCTCTCCGTGATTAATTCTGAATCTTGTATCCGGGAGAAATGGTAGCGCGACTTCTTTTTATTTGAGAAGAAAGAAGCGTCGAAGGTCAACAATAAACCGGAGGATGGTTATTTAAAGATTCGGATCAAGTTGATCTTTCGGAGTACTTGCCATGTTCACCGGAAACACTGATTGATCTCCGAGCTGCCTATGATTCGTATTTTGTTTCTTTTGCTTTTTCTTTCTTTCGGCATAGAGCTTGTACAATAGATGCCATTAAATGGATAGCATAGCTGTACTTCTCGAAACGATACCGAGCCTCTGACCTTCTATGATGATATTGAAAATGCGCTGGATCGCCGCCTGAACGATGCTTGACAGAGCACTATAAGACCATTTATCATCCCAGATATTATCTCAGCGAGCAGGAAGTAGAAAGGAGAAAGATTTTAAGAGTTTTCTGTGGCTGTATGTACTGTACTAAATCTTAGACAGTACAGCATGCTGGCTGTTGAGTTGCACGTGTCTTATATCCCCATTAGTCCAACATAGTCCTAATAAGCTTTTTAGAGTTATCACGTGGCTCTGAGATTATTCTTAGGACCATTTTAAGTGGTGTGGGCATGTAGAAAGTAGATCTCCGGATAGCCCGGAATTGTTGAAAATTAGGGCCGGATACCCCGGAAGTGATGGAGGACCAATGGATCATTCCCTGCCCCGCTAACCTTTTCCCCAAGCTGTTTAATTTAACATTTCTTTATTATGCACCCTTGTCTCTTGGCAATCATAGTTGAGCTTTTATTAGCCAGGCCTCGGTGCTCTCTGTGACGGCGCCCGGTCATAGTATTATTAGCTAAAACTATGGTAGCTTGTCATACACAATCGAAAGCATGAGGGGAAAGGAAAGAATCTGCAGGGCTTTGTGTAGCGTGATATACATAGGCGAGTAGGACTGGCAGTATCCCAGAGACAAAGGGATGCTCAACACCGCCTACCTTACCACCT
>Ga0008109_10000849_pt1 | contig 12059 bp, 12 predicted proteins | sample HigsolmetaGSP18D_FD_59306 | JGI IMG/M metagenome (GOLD analysis project Ga0008109, IMG submission 59306) | High solid enriched microbial communities from the Joint BioEnergy Institute, USA - SP1-8-D | ecosystem: Engineered > Bioreactor > SSF (Solid state fermentation) > Aerobic > Biomass ...
CCCCCCCCCTTCACCAAGTTGCAAACAACAAAGTTGATCACTAACACTCCCGGGGATACAAAGCAAGCAATGTCCTCGACGTCCCCAACTTCTTCTGGGAGAGCGAGCCCACGCTGTACCCGCTGTACATCGCCGTGCGCGAGTACCTCGAGATCAAGCCGCGCATCCAGGTCCTCAACGAGCGGTGCCGCGTGTTCCTCGACCTCGCCGAGATGTTGTCCGACTCGATCGCCGATAACAAAATGTCTCGTACGTCTCACCCCTTCCTTTCCCCTTTCCCCTTTCCCCATAAACTTTACTTTTTCCCCCCTTGAAAAGGATCCAAGTTCTCTAACAAGGTTTGCTGGGGATGGTACAGACCAAACATGGATCATCATCGTCCTCATCTGCATCTCCATCCTCGTCACCACGTCCGAGGTGTTCCTCCGCTTCGGACTGCTCTCTGCGCGGGGCGGGAACAACCACAATACTTCCAGCGGCTCGGGGACAGGGACCTCCCTTGGAGCACATATCCTCTCTCACCTCGTCGGCAGGTGGACAGCAGCAGGGACAGCAGCAAGCGCATGCGTCTGTCCTGCCCTTGGAAGTAGTGGAAGCGGTGGTGTAGTTCCGGGTGGGAGCATGAATGGGACGACGGGTCTGGGTCTGTTGTGAGGGCGACAATTCAGTCTGTATAGGATTGTACAGTACAGGACGGGACGAGACTTCACGGAGACGGTATGATACAAGTATGATCGATATATTCTATATTTTCCGTTCGTCTATTTTATTCTGTTCTTCTTTTTTCGAGCGGAGTTGGGTGTTCGTTGTTCGTTGTTCCACAACATTGCACTGCATGCATGGCATCACATCGCATCGCAATATGGTACATGGTACCTGTGCATCAATATTATCATTATTATTATGTCCCCAAATTAAGATCAGATCAGATTAGATTAGATTAGGAACTCCCATCTGCAGTACATACATCCACGTATACATATACATACCTAGCATAAAAAATAAATAATATGAATGGACCAATAATTATAATAAATACATCGAGTCCATCGCAGATACACTCATGCCTAAGTAAGCATGGACGCCGGGACGGGTCCCTAAGTACTGTACGGAAGTACAGAAAGTGGATATAAATACCCACACCTCTCAAGATGCTCCTACGTATTACTATTAGACAGTATCGCGCGCACAATCACAGCATCCGGTAATTCACATTGGTTCCTACCACTCTATATATACAGATCCATAGCACTCAACTTCGTCCAGTTACAAGGCACGGTACCAATTCGGACAGCGACACCAGTACCCGACAATGGCGGAACCCCACAGAGGAAAGAAGCAGAGATGCCTTGGAGGGAAAAAAAAAAAAAGGGAAATATAGTATGAGAAAAACCCGACTTGTCGATATTAGGTAATAGTAAACACACATAAGAAATGCGCACCGCCAAACAAAGATCGAATACTGCAAAACAAACTCGGATGCCGGGCCAACCAGACCAGTTCCCGTTTCCCTTATAAAACCTCCCACCCAAACGTGAATCTTTTTTCCCGCTCTCTATCTATGCCTCATTCCTGGTCATAGGGCTCATCAGGCAGAAAAAACAACAGAACAATAAGGAAATGTCGACTCGGTGGAACAAACCGCTCATGCCGGCCCTCCAATGCTAAAATGCGCGCAACAGGGGGATAATGGACACCGGTGAAATGACATATGGACAAGCGAAAGTGAAGAGTACAGAGAGATGACAGGAAAATGATGACACCAGATTGGTTGCTCTTTTGGGGAATCACACCATAAGCAAAAGAACCGCGGCATATAGAAACACCTGAAAATGCCATAGTCATACATAGCTCAGCACCCACACTCTTGCTGAGACCCATCCGATTCGCCAGTCATGTATGCAGCACTGAAAAATGCGGTATACGATCGAGCGAGGAGGAATCCATTATCCCATGACCGCTAGACGGAAGTCGACCACGAACTTTCACCGACTTTTGGTTTCATCTCATAGTTCTCTGGCTCTGTGCTGGCGGGTCGTCGGATCGTCGAGTTGGGAAAATACATGTGGGGTGGCATGGAGGTCGGGTAGGCCGGTCCACTCGGTTCCGGGTAGGTGTACTCGGTTGCAGATCCCGGCGACGGAATGCTGCCGTGCGACGGCGACGCCCACCCAAGACTCGTCATGTGTGGGCTGCCGCTGACGCTATTCGGCCGATGGTCAGTGTTGGCCGGAGGTTCAAGCGGCTGCGGCGGAGCATAGCCGCTGGGGTGCGAAGTCAGCGAAGGTCGAGGGAGTGGCGCGCTGCTGAAGCTCGACAGAGATGGTGATGTCGCTGTCGGAGATGAACGAGGGCTTGGCTGTTGGAAGTCCCCGCGCACGTGAGGAGGGATCGACCCATTTCCCATGTAGAAGTCGCCGACAGGACGATGTAGATTCAAGGGCGGCAGTTCGCTGCCGCCCGGTGACATCGACGCGTGTTGCGCCGGCGAAGGAGTTGAGTGCGAAGAAGCAGTCTCAGAGTAGATCGATTCAGCAGGACGGCTCGTTCTCTCCTTGTTTTGTCTCAGAGTGGCTTCTGTTTCTGCAGCTGCCTCCTCAATGGTACCAGTATGATGGTTTTGATGGCGCGTCAAAGTGGTGCGGCGAGTGAAGGTCTTTTGGCAGTTCGCGTACGGGCATTTGTACGGTCGTTTTCCAGAATGGATCCTGCGGTGTCGGGCTAGCGAGGACGAATCACTGAATGGCTATACATGACATTTTCGTCAGCTGTGCCCCTATTGGTATCAGCATATTAGACGTTTAACACACCTTGCCACATCTCTCGCACATATGCGGCTTCTCTCCTGTGTGGACACGAGCGTGTACTGTCAAGGCAGAACGTTGGATGAACTGCTTTCCACAACCGGGCCAGTCACAAGCGTGAGGCCTGACACCAGTATGTATCCGCTCTGAGAACCGAGTTAGATGCTTATTTGTATCGAGTCACAATATCACCGCAGTACTCACCATGTCGTGCAAGGTCGCTACGCCGGGCAAATCCCTTGCCGCACGTCTGACAGTGGAACGTCTTGGGTGCTGGCTCACGCTGTTGAGGGGCACCATTCTGCATATGAGAATTTCCCGGATATCCCTCGTGCATGTATGCATTCTGCATCATAGGCACGCCATTGTTCTGATGTGGTGGAGGAGGATATCGCATTCCTTGCGGAATATTGGTCATCTGATGGAGGGATGGAGCACTCGGGGGATACGTTAGCACTGGGTGTTCCCCAGCTTGGGAGGCACCGTGCTCTGAACCCATCTCCGACGATGTTCGAGAATCAAGGTGGACAGCTTGTGCGAGTTGTTGTTGAAATTGTACGTCTGCAGCAGCTACGGCGGCAGGTCCTTTTTTATTCAAGATGGTCGTGATGTCCATGACCTGGCTCAGCGGCTAGCTGAGAAACTGCGGTCAAGGACGGGTCAAGGAGTGTCCAAGACGGGCCCTCTGACACGTGGTGGTCGCAGAACTATATTCCCGGCGTCCTCCAGGCCCCGCAAACACCGCAGACCGAGACTACGTGTCTCCCAAGTGTGGCCGTTGCGAGCTGAGGTAGACGGGGGTTCTCGTTCGTGAGGTAGCCCGAAAGTTTTAAGTCGCGGCGGAATGCTTGCCAGACGCGTCTAGATACGGCGCGGAGAGCTATTTCTGGCCTAAAAGGACATCAGTATCCAGTTTACGTTGAGCATGAAGAAACCAGAGAAAGCGCGAAGAGGAGCGAAGACTCTATCGTAGGAAAAATCCTCGGAGTAGGTCCACGCCAACACGACTAGGAAAGGAGCGGTTCTGAAAGAGAAAAAAGACCCGGGCCGCGAGAGAACGCGAGGAGACTCACCGTGCGTTGTATCTGTACGCGAGGCTCCCTGCTGAGGAAAGTGCGATGTGGTCGAAGAATGAAGATCGCCGGATCGCCCGATTCGCATAGAACGGAATGCGGGCGGACGAGGCAAGGGCAAGTTTTTCGAGCCGTCGCGGGAACGACCGAGACCCTCGAGTTGCGCGGAGGACAAAGAGAACCGTCACTCAGCGCAGAGGCGGCTACTCAAAGCTCCGACGGATAGATGCGGCAGAGACTCGATCTTGCTTGGGCGGGGACAGAAGTGAGATTTTGTCAGAGCCAAGTAATTGTCTGGATTTCCAGCCCCGAGTACTAAGCAAAATCCCTTTCTGACTCTGCAGTGACTGGGAGATTAATGCAAGTGCGGTGAAGTCGTCTGTGTGCGGTGACGTCCGACGAGTTGTTGAAAACTTCACAGAACCACCCCAAGTGACGGAAATTGTGGCACAAAGTTGAGATGTTTCAACCACACCTGGATTCTCCCTTTTCAGGCTGGGTTCAAACGGAAGAGGACGTCCAGCGAGAGATGGACACGACACAGGTGGGACAAGCAGTGGATGAAGAACCGTGTGGTGGGATTGCACGACGACGCTATTCGACGCGTTGGATCAGAGGCTCTGTCAGAACCAACGATATCAGTAAAGCGGCCAATACAGATGTGTGCTAAGTGGTGTGAATATGAAAAGACGATGCACTCCCCGCCGCTGGCTTTGCCGGAAATTAGCAGCGCCCCAAAGTAGCTGAGTGCTTCGAACTGGCTGCTGATGCGTGACACCCAGACTGCCTCACTCCCGAGAGGGCTCCAAAGAAAAAAACAAGAGCACAGTCAGGCTCGCGTTCTGAGCAACACTTGCCAGAAGTAGCATGGATGCCAGCAGCGCACGACGGTTCACACGTCAAGACGCGGGATCCAGTGCGTCATCGAGACACCAGCGGGGAGTGGCCGTCCAGCAGCGGAGTAGCAGGAGAGATGCACATACAGGTATCGAGCGTCCGGAGACCAGAGCAGACGATGCCGCCAGCAAGGGACAGGCAGCGCCGGCGAGGGCAGCGATGGAGGCGGGGGCGAGGAGGATGGAGGAAGAGACTTCGACCAAGGCGGCGCAACCGCCCGAGCGAATTTCAGCAGCGGGAGGAGGACCACGTACAGGACAACACCCGACGAGATGCGCGGCACGCAACAGACCAGCACACCAGACTCGAACACGCAGCAGGCGAAGATCCGAGGTGTTTTTTCGAGACGAGGGCGTCGACTCGGGGCGGAGCAGGCTTGTCGGACGGGGGAGGGAGGTGAGTGCTGGCGGAGCTGGGAGGCGTGGAGTACACGATCGAGTACTTATTGACCACGAGCAGGGCTGCGCGCCTCGACGAGGATCCAACATTAATATTATTATTACGGAGGTGACAGCTTCCCACGTTTCCACTGCCGGCCTGGTCCTGGAGCTGTCGTCCGGACGCGCCAAACGGTCGCTCCCTCAGCGCCGGCTCCACAACGTGGCCCTTCCCCGTCCCTCAGACCAAGCGAGGCGCCGGCGTCGCGGTGGATACGGCCTGTACGCCCGGCGCAGATCTGAAGATTCGGCACTGTCGACGCTGACGAGAACCCTGAGACGCAAGGATGCCGGCGGACGAGGTCCCCTCCGCGATCTGTTTCCCGTTTCGAGCGGACATGGGCGGGCAGATGGCGCTGTGCATCGCCATATCCCCCGTCCGGGATACCTCTGCGCCCTCAGAAACACCTCCTCACCAGCCATTGCCCCGACCTGTCGATCTCGTGCAACGTGGGGAGCAGTCAGCCAGAGCCACACGCACCTCACTATCCACCCGATAGGGATCTATTTGCGCGCTGGGGACCAACCAGGCGGACAGGCTACGGGTCCGTCAAACCGCCAGGACCTCACCAGGGTCCCAGGAGTCAAGCCTTCGGGCCTCCGTCGTCCATCAGTCACCGGCCAACGGGGTTGTGCCCGCTAGTGTTGTCCATTATTTACCACCGCTGTCATGCCCACTCCGACTGCTGAACCCTCGATGGACAGCCACCTGCTCGCAAGTCAGGGACTCGCCCAGCAGACGTATTATTATCTTCTGCCTCTACCGACAGACCGCAAGATCGTCCGCTCCACCGGCAAGGATTCCAGGTGTACTTGAGACAAGCCCGTCATTGTCACCGTTCTAGCTGCATACTGGCCGGGTATGTTAGTTGGTTGGATGCACGGTGGGCCACAGCCTCCTCGGGCCCGGATCCAGGCGTGCATTGGGGCCTACGGCCCTGCGCCCGGGCGCCGCATCGTCGCTCGCGGTGTCCCCTGCGGTCGTGCTTGCGCGGACTAACTGCAAGCTGCCATGGCGGTCGCCCGGCAAGCGAGGCCATCCCTGTCGCCAAGTCCCGCTCAGTCCTCTGATGGTCTTCCAGAAGCATTTTGGAACCGACATGGAAGCCTTCCAAAGCGTCTGCCCCCCGGCCCACCGCGCCATGTCGCAGCCAGCGTAACCGGATCATGGATGAGCCACACCCGGCCACAATTGACAGCTCCCAGGGCGCTCCCAGCCCCAGGCTATGCGGCGTACTACTCCGGATGGAGTAGTACTACACGTCGAGTCTGCGGACGGAAACAGAATGGTTCTCGGTCGGATGAGCATTGCGGCAGCGGAGCATGCCTTATATGCAATCCTCCGCCATTATTGTGCCTGTGCCGTCTGTACCTTACTCCGTACACAGTAAATCCAGCCGCCTTGGTTGAATGCTAACACTGCCAGACAGCAATAATCATAATGACAATTGCATCCGGTAGGCGGTAGTTGAATGGGGTATCTGGCTTCAGCAGCGTGCTTAGCCCTCTCTTTGCACATGCTTCCGCTTTAGAACCTGGCCTGGATTCCGCCCGATCTGGCCGCACCGGTCCAGGAACACGAAGAGGTGGCCGTGGCTCCATAGACTATTCAGTCCGCGGCGTCCTTAGCGTCCCGAGATCTTAACGGTCTTGCAATGGCGATCGTGTTCTGGACAAAGTCATATCACCTGGACATACAGAGTCCTCCACACAGACTACGGAGCACATCAAAGCTACTACTGATTCAAGCAGGACATATACAAAAGCCTATACCCGGACACATCAAGCATACCTGTGTTTCAGACCTCTGGCAGATATATGCATCTGTTGACTAGCAAGAACTTCAATGGCAAACAGTTGCCGCACTATTACAATTCATGAAACGTGATCGACTTGCCTTCTTTTGCCCAACTTGGCCATCCGAAAGATCAATCTCCGTTGAGGAAGGAGGTCCTATCATAGTATGCCTCGAAATACGAACTTCGATAATGAAAAGTACTGTTCCAATGGATTTTATCACTAGCGTCTTACGCTACCTAATCAAGGTGAGTTTGACGATACTCTGCGATCTTGTCATCTACGACGGTAGCCGCTCACGTTGTGGCAGAAGGCTCGGTGATGACGATGTCTTAAAAGATAGTCTTTGCTGACAAGCACACCACCATACTACGCAGTTTGCTGGAATTCTCATTATTTTGCCGGCCGGGAAGTGCCATGGCCAGCACTCGGCCACTTTCCGCTGACCGGGTAGGGCTGGGGAACAATACCCTGCATATCATCCGAAGAGACTTTTCTCTCGGGATTCGCCACCCCCGTAACTAGATGTTCCGTATCAAGCAGTGCCCCGAGTCATCCCTGAAGGTGGTTAGTTGCGCGGACGACTTTTCGGACCCCTCGCCCTATTGTATCGTACCCGCTCAGGCTTCCGATCCCCGAGAGACCAACAGGCCCCTCTTGATTATTGACCGGAAGGACGGCCAACAACCCCCCCCCCCCTTCCCCCTTTCCAGCACGACATTGTTAACTTCGCATCTGGGGAATCACCAGGTTGATGACATCATCCAAAAGTCAACACATCGATATCTAGGATCCTTCTTGAGAAAACAGCGGGGATCTCATTTGATCCTCCGAGTTATCATTAAACGCCGTAGTAAACATGCAATGCACCCAATTACTAACATCGTTCTACGGAATACCCCCGTCATCTCCGCCATCGAATGTCGCTAGGATGGGTCCCATCATTGAGGCATCGATAGGCCTGCAGGTTCAGGCTGCAACGTATTTTGACCCTTATGGAATAAAAATGATACACCAACCGCAAAACAGTTTATAGGTGTCCAAATGTCGACGCAACTCACTGGTCGGTTTGGGCATCTGATCACACTGCTCCGTACTGGACATTGCTTGCTTACTACTACTACCAGCATCTAATTCACCAACACAAAGGCTCACCGGCAGCCTGGTCAATAATCGTCATCGTTCCCCGTCCTTACGCAGTTAGCATGTACCACTGTGTGTACGGTGCGCTTAGAGTTCAGGGCGCTCGGTGGCTCCACCGACATTCTCCACACGGCGCTGGACGGACGACCGGGGCCAGGGGTTCTCCTTTGTGACCTTGTCACACGGTGCGGAAGGCTCAGTTTTTAAATTCTTTTATTTCTTATTATTATCACCAGACAGGGGGTTTGAGGCCAGAACTTTCTGGAAGGCTTCCCACATCGACGGCCGGAGCTTCGCAGGCGGAGGGAGCCCCCTGTCTCATCTCGACGACTCGACGCGGTCTCCCTGTGGGTCGCTCTAGGCGTTATGAGGCCGACGAGCGACGACGGACTCTCGAGAGACTCAGAGACGGACTCGATCCCCACCCACTATGCACTGAGCACCCGAGACCTCCGTCCTGCACGCCGATCAGCAGTGCTAGAACTGCTAGATACGGAATCCGGGTGCCTTGGAATCGTGAACGGCTGTCAGGGACCGTCCCGTCTGCAGCGGCAAGCATGCGGTCCATGCTTGCCGAGCCGGCTCATCCCACATCTGACAGAACCCTCGCTGTCACTGCTGCCTACGGAGGAGAATATCACGATCTTCTTCCTGGTCAAAGGGGAAAACAAAAGGACAGCACGGTCTGGTGTTGGAGGCGGACGGTACGATACACCATCCAGGGCCCCCCTGTCCGGCCACGGAGGATTACCGCAAAACGGGAGGCTGATCAGACGCGCTAGAGCGATGGCCGGATGCAGCAACTAGTCAATCATCGCCGGTGGGATGGAGATCAAAATCCTTCTAGAAGTCCCCTAGAAGCCCGGCAGAGATCCAATGGGTGCGCTGACCGCCTCTTCCTGCGGGCCCCTGCGGCGGACCCCCGTGCTCGACGGAGCGCAGCAACCGGCTCCCCCGTCGCATTCCGTCCATAGCGTCGGGCCTGCGGCCGTTGTGACCTGGAACTGATGACATCGATGGACACGGATGGATGGATCTCGCTGCAGGGGCCAGTAGTCTCCGACGATTCTCTCCTTCTCCCCGGCGGATGCAAATCCGCGATCCACACCTCAATCACAAGACAGCGCTGCAGTCTCAAATACAGAGTAGTCCGTGTGACTACGACCATCCCCGTCCAATAATCTACCTGGCGCTCTTCCGATACGTGATAATTTTCCGAGCCGTCGTCGGAAGCGGTTTTGATTGGGTTGGACTTCCACCTGTGGAAGATCCAGCCTCCAGCCACCCGATATGCTTATTAACATAGGTCTCCAAGGGAACTGACATTGAACATGTCATGTCGACTGACGGTGGCAGCCGCAGGACACTGCTCGAGTCTTCATGCCACGCCACATGCGGTCTGCCATGCACTGTCCATGTGTGCGACCTGCTACCACATACGGAGTTCTCCATACAGATTGCGCATGCACTCCGGGGCTCCCGCAGGCTGCGTGCCAACCGTCCTATGACCTCCAAGCATTCCGCAGCAAGGTTATCTCGGTTGCCTTGTACGACTTAGTGCCCGCATGACATGAAACGGCCTCGTTGTTGCATGCAAGCCTCATTATGTGCCTAGCATACGAGTGCTGTGCCAGTACCATCTATTATTATCATCCCGTCTAGGCCTGCATCGCTGAGACCCCTGTAAAACATCTCCTGCATGCACTATGTTATACATCTGCCAGATGACACACTGTGTATACCCGATCTATTTATTTATTCTTCAAGTACCTTCCTTGTTCACGAGGCGAGAACCAGAGGGACACTTCATCCCATCTGCGCCACATCTGAATCATTTCCATGCATACACACATAAATAGCATTTCACATAATCGACGTTAGCACCTGACTCGACCCGTATAGTATGTACTGTATGTACTGTACAAAGCACTGTCCACTGTATAGCTTGCACAGACAGCAACCCCCACAGCTCTTTATCAGATTACGGCTTGGACAATGCTTGAGACGTGCTGATTGATCACTTGCGCCTCCTCTTTTTCTATATCGTTTCCGATGCGTTAGTAGTACATGCATGCACCTACACAACATGGAATACAGCGACAGGAACTGAAGTCCACATACGTCACGTCAATTGTGTCCCCGGAGGCTCGCTGGCTTAGTAGTCTCCCGTAACCACCATCAGAGCTAACAGCTTGGAGAGAATAGAAAGACGGATGGGACGTCTACACCCCCTTCCTCACAGCCCAGAAATAATTCCCCCAATTCTCCGTCCCCTTGACCATCTTCCACCCGATCCCGGGGACATACACGACCCCCGCGCACTTCCACCGCATCCCCTCCAGCGCCTCGCTCCCCGCCCGCCTCGCGGCGCCGTCCTTGGCCCTCATCAGCCCTTCCTCCACCCACCCGCGCAGCTCGTCCGGGTTGACGAACTTGCTCCACTCGTGCGTGCCCCGCGGCACGACGCCCAGGGGCCAGGGCGCCTCCGCGATCACCTGGTTGACGAGGAACGAGGGCAGGGTGCGCGCGATGGTCGACCCGATCAGCCACCCTCCGGGGCGGAGCAGGCGGAGCGTATGTGTCAGGAAGGTCAGGGGGGACTCGACGTGCTCGAGGACCTCGAAGAGGGTGATTACGTCGAAGGCGTTCCTGTTCCTGTTCCTGCCCCGGCCTTGGCCCTGGCCCTGGCCCTCGTTGTTGGAGGTGGCGTTTGTTTTGTCTCTGTTCTTCGCCTCCGCCTCCGCCGGGTTGGACAGTGCTTCCACCGTGGTGTTCTCGTACCGGAAACGCCCGCTGCGCATGTGTGCGTGGAGCGTCGGGTCCGTGCGGGCGTGCTCCCTCGCGATCCGGATCAACGTCGTCGAGGGGTCGATAGCCAGGATGGAGGCCGCGTCGGTGGCTGTGAGCGGGCCATCCCTTCCTCCTCCTCCTCCTTTTCTTCCTCCTTCTCCTTCTTCCGCCGTCGTCGACGTCGACGTCGACAAGGACAGCGGAATCGTCCGCGCCAGGGACTCGGCGAAGATGCCCCCGCCGCAGCCGACGTCGAGGTAGTGCAGTCCTTCCTCCACCTCTTCCCCCTCCTCCTCCGACTGGGTGGAGATGGATGATGATGTCTTCGTGGTATCTGCATATCCCGTAGAGATACTATCTGGCTGCTGCGCCCGCCTCGGCGACCCCTCCGCCAGACACTCGGCGATGAAGTCGTGCCGGAGCGGGTTCATGAGGTGCAGGACCCGCGAGGGCCCCATCGGATCCCACCAGCTGCTGGCGAGGGCCGAGAAGTGCGAGAGCTCATCGGCGGAGACGGATGACGACGACGAGGAGGAGTGGTGTCGGAGTAGGAAGTTCGTGCCGCAGCGGATGGTCGAGGAGTTGTTGTGGATGAAGGTGTGGGAGAGGAGGGTGCGTGCGGCCGCGGCGGCGGGGCGTGCCATTGTCGATGATGAGATAAAGAGTTCGGTTCAATTGAGATGTACTCTGTACTTTATTGCCGTTTCATGCGAGCATGGGATAGGAATAGCTCATGTGTGTGTGTGTGTGTGTGTGTGCGCTGTCGAGGATATCATCATCAATAATCAGCATCAAAGCACATCAACAAATCTCCGCATTTGAAATCCCACCACATAGGTGAAGTATCTTCACGTACCTACCCTACCTATGGCCCATCGCATTAATCCTTATCGTTCACTGAAGTAACTTCATCTGAAACAAACAAAAGGGAAGAATGAATTCAAAGCCAGGCATCATTCTCTCTGTCCGAGAACGTTGAATGCTTTTGCTGGCTGGCTGGCAATCAAATCAAATCAAATCATCAGATCGGTCGCGCTGCTGATCATTGATCGAATTTCCGGGCTCCGAAGTTTGTTACCGTACCGTACCGTACAGTACACGCGGAGAGGGGGGGGGGG
>Ga0008109_10000850_pt1 | contig 12059 bp, 12 predicted proteins | sample HigsolmetaGSP18D_FD_59306 | JGI IMG/M metagenome (GOLD analysis project Ga0008109, IMG submission 59306) | High solid enriched microbial communities from the Joint BioEnergy Institute, USA - SP1-8-D | ecosystem: Engineered > Bioreactor > SSF (Solid state fermentation) > Aerobic > Biomass ...
ATGGCGATGGAGAAAATTCAATGACTACGATTACAGGTTCATTGCGACAAAGACACAGTTAGAAGGGCACGGAGAAAAGAACAGAGAAGGAAGGAAGGAATGAAGTTCAAAAAACAATTTAGTAATCAAGACTGGTGGAGATTAAGCGTTAGTATCTTGTATGCCTCATAGACAGTCTCTTAAACTATATGTATGATTTTGTTATACAATACACGTTCAATTGATAACCTAAAATTTATCTGGTGACAGCTAGATCTGATATTTAGATCAATAAAGCTCAGTTCTGCGCCGTCAGTTCCGAGAAAGTAATAGTTTTAGATGTACATCTATGTACCTGTTGTCGAGATTGAGAGGTGTATAACTCAAGATCTCAACTCCACTTATAATTATGGAATTACATACCCTTGAGCATGACATCGTTTTGTATTCCCTGGGAGAGAAAATTCATACAATTTGTGAAGACCAGATAGATTCCAGTATCATTATAGCACATACACATGGAATCAGGTCATTCATATTCTGAGATCAAAAGATTCCTGACTCTGGTATCTCCAGCACCCCAAAACGCCGGCCGACGTATCTGCATTTTATCCATCCACTAAAATGGTCTGGAAGAGCAATTTAACGTCGAAGAAATGGCTGAAAGAGCAATTCATGTTCCCAATCAAGCAGGACGATTCGACGCCAGCAATGGCTGCATCAAGAAGTCGTCGTACGCCAGGCTACCCCGCGTCCGGTCTCCTCAGGCACCCAGCGCAACATTCTTCGTAGGAACTTTAAAAAAAAGCACATGGTCTTCGTCGTTGAGACTCCATTCACGCGTTTCGCGAGATTGATCTGGAATCGGCACGGAGCCTTTCCAGTTGCCCGCCATAAAAAAAGTCGGGTACTGTTAGCAGACAATGACTCGAGGAAGACACTCTATTCTCCTCTTCTAGGAGGATAGGTGGGCGGAAATTTGTCCATAATAGAATACCTTGCTCATCCCAATACTGCTTGCACTTTTCGCTCCGTCTGAGAAATTCTGCGGGCGGAGGGCCCAGAAGTGACACCATCTCCGCGAGATGCTGCTCATCTAGGATTCCATTTTTCTTTGCAATGAACAGGCGGTCGCCCTCGAAAAGGTCCCACGTCTAGATAAGAGAAACTAGCACCAACTTATCCTGTTGCTAGCTCAACGAGTTGACATAAACCGGACTGGTTTGAAGGGATTCTCTAAGGCGACACTTCAACTGTACGTGCAGAACATCGCCAACGATGCCCATTTTGTCGTTATACATGTCCACTTACCATGAGGCCAACAGACCAAATATCCACCTCATAGTCCCATCCCATTCCCAAGACCACCTCCGGTGCCCTGTAAACGCCAGGCATGATATCTCTGTGCTTCTGATTTCCAACCATAGCCTCGCCAAGGTTGCAGAGAACCAGTAGGCTGTGCTCACCGGCATAGGCCGGGAGCAGTAGATAGTACGGTCACTAAGTATTTTTCGGGGTATTGGTCGTTCGATCTCGTCCTGCTCGATCTGGGAGAAAATTGAGGCGTCATTGATACCTTGGAGTATGTTGTCAGGCGAGATGTCTAGAGATGTGCCAACTTTCAAGCACTATTTACAAGTTACCTTTTTTTTTCTTTGTTTCGCATAGTATACCTGTGTGAACAACATGGCATTTATTCAGATAATCCAAGGCTGCGAGGAAAAGCTGGACACTCTGGAGAAGATCCTTTGGAAACATTTTCTGAGGGAGAATGTTGAGGAATTCAGTGAAACTCATCCCGAGCGGTTGATATAGCAGACATTGGTGTTTATTTGCATTAGGGCCTGTGATCTCAAAGGAATCAAAAACAACACGAACCAGGTTCTTTCCAGAATAATGATCATTGACCAGGAAGCTTTTCAGATGGTTGGATATTGCAATTTCGTGATTTTGCTGGTTTGTTCAGGTGCACACTTTGAGCGTGAGATATCGATGCTCTCTACTAAAATATTAGAACCAAGTCTGAATTTCTTCTGCATTGTAAGATGGAAGGTTTTCTTCCTCGATCTTCTCCGTGGAATTCAATACTGGAAACCCCGAAGCGGGGAATTTGCGGGGAGGTGATGGGGGAAGGGAGGTCGCAGTTCTGACAGATACTTTGGGAAAAGGGAAGAGAAACCGATGGGAGAAGCGAGAAGCAGGGATGAGGGAATTTGGTGGCCTTTTCAGTGTGAGTCTGAATGCGCATTTCCCAGTCATTATGATGATGGAACGATAGAAGAACCTGCGGGCTGACAAGCTGCTCAAACGACGCTGCGTTCCCCAGCTTTCAGTCTGCGACCTCTTCGCTTATCGATGAGATTGATATATGCAGTCTATCTCGATGGCTGCTTCGCGCTGTGAAGTCATCGTTGGACGTGCACCTTCTGCTCAGATAGTAGTTCCTCAGTCGCACGAGGCCGCCCTTACGGTAGCTATAGAAAGGATCACATGATTCATTCCTCTTTCATTTCAGCCAGTTTTGGATAGTCCGCAGTACCACGTAGTGCTAGACGGAACAGATCTTTGACTTTAAAGCTATCTACAAGTCTATATCAAAGTGAATAAACATAAAAGAAGTGAGAAAGTCCTTGAAGGAATACCGCATACCGAAGTATCAACATGCGGATGCATACGTGAATGAACACAGGTAGCTGGAATCCGTACTATGCTTGTTGAAGCAAGCAGAACTATTAATTGACAAGGATCCTACTACGTCTACGTAACTACGTAGTAGTATGTAGAGACTATGGTGCACTCCGTAGAGACATCTTCCCAAAAAGGGTGAGGCTGTGCTGATCGGATTTCCTCGGATAGGAGAACCGATCGAGGATGGATTCCAAAGCACAAGAGAGAAGCAGAAAGAGGGCATTGTGATAGAACTGCGTATGATCGTCGATGCAACAACGAAGCATGCCAATAGCAATAACAATGGGGAGGCTTTACCTGCAACACGGTCAGTACAATACCATGTCCTGTGTACGTAGTCCAAAGTATTTTCTGTTTGCCACGTTTATGAGAGTTGTTAATAATAGGCTGCATAGAGGCAATGGCGTCCCAAGACCATTTGAGGCAGCAGCATTATTGGCGCTTCGGCTAGTAGCACATGAGGGTGACAGGGAAATACCGACCCCCCAGCAAATAGTTCGAATCACACACTTTAAATATTATTAGGCGAACTTTGCAGTGATCCGTGAGTGAATAACGAACCGAGTCCGAGTGATGGGTGTATATACTGCGTAGAGCACTTCATAATGTTATGTCGACCACCCAAATCATTTATGAGCAGCAGTGGTCGCACTATTTGACCATAACCCATTTATTGTATGGAAGACGGGGTATTTAAATGGCTAGGCACCCCGTAGCGGAGGGTCCAGGAGCAACCGTCTGTCAAACTCTTCAAGAAGAGGAAAGCAACGTGGCCCGGGCGTCGACGGTCTGGCAATTTGCTCCGTACTGCCGGGCCGAAGACTCGAAGTTTTCGTGCAGATCGTTTGCAAACCCCCTTGCCGTAGAAAAGCCGCCCGTGACGTATAAGGCGCCTTAAAGCCCACAGGCAAATATCTTGTGGCCTATCAACGTCAGGTATCAACCTCACAGCAATGGGAAAACATTAAGGGTATGGCCTGTGCTGCATACAGGGGGTAAGGAGTGCAAGGAGTACGTATGTCTCTGCCGCCGTCCCCAGCTCAAGACAATAATCGCTAGGCAAATTCGAGAACCGGCACTAGAAGAGTCAGTAGTTTCCGTCGCTTCCGCCAGATCCACAGAGCGGCGGTTCTCATGCCCATCAACTCTTGAGGCAGAAGAACAGAGATGAGGCACATGGCGACTTGTTATTCCACGGACGTTCCCTGTAGTCCTCACCCTCTGATGTCAAGTTGCACAGTCGGTGTGGGTAGGACGGGTTGTGGGATTGATATCGCCAGCAGCAAATGATCTGCGAGAATCCTGCCAATGAGCATGCGCGCTTGCGACGAGTTTAAGGGCTGCTTAATCTGAACTTAGCTGCTGACTCCCCGCTGGCATTCTCCGTACGCCGTCTGCTGGTAACTCTCGGGCAGCGTCCACGGATCGGCTGAGGTGTGTCCATAGCCAAGAACTGTTGTGTACCTAGTTATACAGTGAGTTGAATTGAGGTCGACAGGCCACCGGACCCTGCATACCCTGCAGGGAAGCCTCAGATCGGTTGGTTCACATCTCTGCCCTGGGGATCTGCACGATAAGCTGCGGCCCGACGATGATTGAAACCAGGCACGCGACATGTCAGCGTCATGCCTCAGACCGTCACTGGCCCTGCGCGCAAACTGCTGGAAAACGAGAGGCCGTCGAGCCTCGACGGTGGGGTCTTGTTCTTCACGGCGGCGCCGGCCATGGTGTTGGAGAGGGTCGACTTGTTCGACGTGGGCTTAGCGGGGATGCGTTGCGAGGGCGCGATTCGCCTGGGCCGCTGGGCGAGACGCCGTGAGCAGCGTCGGGCGCCCGCGCTTGCCAGAGGCGCCCGCAACGCTCCAGGTGGCTCGACTCCGCACTCCCCATTTAAGATAGACAGCTCTGCCTCTCCAATGTCTTCGTCTCGCTCTGTTTCACGGCCCCAGGCGTTCTCTGCGGAGCTCGTCGGCCATTGCAGCTCCTCGTGCCGCCAGAGGCCCCGGCTTTGTTCGACGGATGCGTTGCTCCTGACCACCGCTCACACCCCCATCGACCCGGCTGCTTCTTTGTACCGTCTGATGAAGGGGAAAGGGGGAGGAGAAATACAAGCAGAAAGCGAGGAGGATGCATGAATCCGCCAGCATCGTGTGCTGATCATCTGGAGGTCCGGATTTGTCTCATCAGCAACCATCTCAGGCAGACCTCCGTCCGAGCCCCGCGCCATTCCACTCTTTACAAGGCCTCGTTCCTGCATAGAGAACATCGATATCACCATCTCTCTCTTCTGCTGCGGCCATAAGAATGACCAGCTCACAAATTGCCTTGTTCTCATTATGGCGTTGCGCGGTGTTGCTCCTTTCCTTTTTCCTGTCGGGACAATCGATGGCAGAAGCTCCCCCGGGCTATGTCATTGCCACAGACTCCGCCGGTAATAGGGTGTATGTCCCGGATAACAGACGGCCGTCCCTGTACACACAGAGCTTCGGCGATTGCCAGGGAAATTCGTTGATAAATGTGACACGGTTCGACGGTGCATATTACCGAGACAACATGACCGTGACATTTAACCTGGAGGGCCATACATCTGTCAAGAACGACACCGTGATGCGTGAGCTTACCGTTGCTCCTTTGGATGTCTCTCGCGGGCACTGACAGTGTAATCAGTCTATATCGGGGTCTACGCGTACGGCGAAAGCAGATTCGACTTCACGTTCAACCCGTGCAAGGCAAACATCTTCAGGTCAGCTTGCTACATCCGGTTCAACTCATTGGTTGCTAACTAAATACAGTTTATGTCCCATGAATGCCAGCGTTCCTATCCAGGCGCAGGGCATGATTCAGGTCAACCAGCAAGATGTCTCTGGAATTCCTCCAATAGCAATGACCATCCCCGACTTTGAAGGTCAAGCTATATTGCGAATCTTTTCAAACTCGACCCAGTCGCAGATCGCATGCTTCTCGTCAGTACTAACCAACGGCAACACTTTTTCACAGCCAACGGCAGTTGGAAGTACGTTGGGGGCCTTTACGGTTGTCGCCATACTCTCCTCACTGGCCGTGGCCATCTACGGTTCCGACGTCTCCTCGACCCGCAGCCATTATGCCCATTCGCTTTCTATCTTCGTCGTATTCTCCGTGTTCCATCACATCTACTTCACGGGAGCTTTGTCCGTGAACTGGCCTAGCGTCCTCGTGGCGTTCTGGTCGAATTATGCGTGGTCGGCAGGCTTCATATACACCGAGAAGATGCAGAATTCAATCAACCAGTTTCTTGGAAGCAACAAGGGCAACATCAGCATGGTTGGAGCCGCTGCTGCTGGAACAACCGTGAGCGATGTCGGCGGCGGATACGACATTTCCAAGCTCTACAAACGAGATGTTGTTGGTAACACCCTGAGTAATGCAACTCGAGCTGTTGGTCCGACAATTTTTAGGAGATTTGAGAACACACTTGCCAAACGGGCGGATTCGGATGCGCTCAATGTGTATCCCTGGCATGGCTGGCCTGTCAAGCCTGGTCTCCCTTTGCCAGGAAATTACTCGGGTTTCGCTGGGACGCTCGCGCAGCAAAATATACCGGCCTCCAACGCTTTCATGACAGGATTTATTTGGTTTCTTGTTCTACTGGGTGGCGTCGCTGCTTCCATCGTCATGCTGAAGCTGCTAATCGAATTTCTCGCTCTTGTCAGGGTGGTCAAATCGCAACGTTTTGACTATTTCAGAGCTCACTGGCTGAGATTTGTTGTATCCGGCTCGCTGAGGACTTTTTTTATTGCCTTCTACATGATGATTTTTCTAACTCTCTTTCAATTCACCTTTGGTGGATCAGCAGGAGTCAAGGCGGTCGCTGCTGTGGTGTTCGTCATCTTCCTGGTAGGCATGTTAGGCACTGCGGGATACGCGCTGTACTATCGTTTAAGAGGCGGCAGGTTTGTTTCCGAGCCGGACAGGTTGCTTTTGAAACGGGAAAAGCTGTTGTTCTGTCTGCCGTGGGTCAGTTTACACCGCCAAAGCAAGCTGGATGAGAAAGACAAGGAGAGTAAATTCGTAGCCTCCTTTCCATGGTGGAGATTCGATTACGTTGAGCCTGAAGAGCGGACGCCCATTCACGAAGACGAAGACTATCTGAAGAAGTTTGGGTGGTTATCTGCGCGCTTCCGGAGAAGAAGGTGGTGGTCCTTTTCTATCTGGTTGATATATGAGTTCGTCCGTGCGTGTTTCTTCGGCGGAGCCGTTGGCCACCCTATGACGCAGGTGTTTGGCATCCTCGCAGTCGAATTCATCGCTTTGATCGCCATAATATGGATGAGGCCTTTCGAGGCGACACGCCTGAATGCGTTGATGGTCTACTTCCTGGGCTTCAGCAAGGTTTCGACGGTAGCTCTCTCAGCAGCCTTTGATCCCCGGTTCAACCTCAACCGCATCACCACAACCGTGATTGGCATTGTCATCATCGTCATTCAGGGCGTTCTCACATGTTTTCTCCTCTGTGCCATTGTCATCGGAGCAATTTCGAGTTACATGTCTGTTACAAGACACAAGAAGCTCGAAGAATTCAGGCCGCGTTCATGGCGTGAAAGGCGCACGAAATACCTTGCGCATGTTGAAAAGGCGGCCGCCGACCTTCCTCCCCCTCCACCGCCTCCACCACCTCCTCCACCGGAGAGCCCGAAAGGGCCTTCGTTCAATGTGTACACAGTGCAACGATACCCGAAGATTGAGGATGAGGACGAAGACAATATTCGGTTACGGAGTCTCAATGCTTCCGGGACATTGGTTTCAAGCGACGATCTGAGTGTACCGTCGCGAACGCAGAACCGGCCAATGTCCCTGCATTCGCACTTGAGTTATTCAAACCTGCCGTTCGGAGCACGTCCTGTGCGTGCCAGCTGGAGCAGTCGGGACTTCGAGGCCTGGGATGAAGACCAGAGGATCCGGAGCAGTTCCCGCGCAGAGAGGTTCTCAATAGACGGTCAGTCACTAAGACGACCGAGAGAGAGCAGCAGCATGAGCCTGCGTGATAGCTCTATGCTACAAGCAGGAGGAACTATGACAAGAGCCGAGTCACCCGCAAGAGCGCCAAGTCGTGCCTCCACCGTGATGACGGGCAGATCAACACCAGGCATTTTCAGAACGCGTAACAGTGTTTTGTACGGTGTCGAGGAGGACGATGCAGCTGAAGAATTGAGCAGCAAGGGAAATCTAACTGAGAGTCCACACGAAGTTTCGACACAAACTTCAAACGAGACTCCGACTGGAACTTCGCACGGGGACCAGGCAAATGCAGCAGAGCGAAACCTTCACGAAGCTCCCAAGGAAGACGGGACTCGAGCGACAAACGGAGACTCGGCTGAGACAGTCATGCGCTGATCTTTTATCGATTTTCGAACTTATTGCCTATCTATTACGGAGCTGGTCCTCGCTCGCGTTTAGACTTGCATTTACCTACGTCACATACTTGAACGTATGTACTGTACATACCGACTTCGGTGACGACTAAGCTGCCTGCATTTCAGATCCCATGCATGACTATATACCATGGATATTGATGCCCCCATCCCATGTCACGTCCGGGTTACAATATTGCTGGGAATATATCATACATACCGTGCATATATGCATATACATATATGACTCACGGTTTTTTATTATTAGACGGGTGATGCATTAATGCCATACATAGAACATTCAATGTTGGCGGGGCCTGACGCAGAGCTGGATGGCGAAAAAGAGCTCAAGCTCCTCATCCTGAGGACACTCGCGTCCAGACAGATGTACATAGTTTCGTCACTTCGAACATTGAAGTTTATCTGAATATAAATTCCTCGAGATACCCTGTTTACTTAGGTAGGTAGAGGGTAGACAGAGGCATTATGTTAGGTTATATTATTATTAATAATATTAGTAATTATTAATAGACTTGAAACTTCTTTTGGGTATTTGTGAAAGGGGGTATGTAGATTTTTGCTTTGAAGAATGTTCTTTCAACAGTATGCCGTGGAATGTCAACTTGTGTAATATTTTGTCTGGAGTTTAATATCAAGGGAATCAGAGCAGAGCGGAGCGGAACAGGACAGAACAGCGTAGTGTAATGCGATCAGATCTGATCCGGATCAGAGCTAGATAAAGTAAAACATGAAAGCATAGGTGGGAAGTACTGTATGCTCCTACTCCTAGGGGAAAAAAAAAGTAGATATGTGTACACATGCTGCAGATACCATACCATATGATGATGAAAAAAAAAGCCAGACAAATAGAGTCAAGTGGCTGGCTGGCTGGCTTGCTAGCTGAGGGGGACCTCGCTCACTCAGTCCTTGGGAGTTTTGATCTGGTTTGATTTGATTTGATTCTATTTCATCTAAAATAGCTTTCCTATCTTGTCTTCATATGAAGAAAGAATATGGATCAATCCGACCTGATTTGATTTGATTGGAGCATCACATCACCAGTCTGGCTTGGCTCTCAACAATGCATGTATGTATATCAACTGCAGATGAATGAACGCATAGAACTGAGAGCAGTAAGTGATAATTTTGTAGAAGATGTGTACATATATCTATGTATGCTCTTTTTTATTACCTTTTTAAGTACCAGCTGACCTTGGTTGTTGCAGCGGGAGTCGTACTGTACAGTATACACATGAACGGCACATAGATGCGAAAGACAAGGGGGATGAAAAATGAGAGGCACAGACGAGTCTCGAGGCAGAGATGAGACAGATGTATGGCCGTGTTAATCAGCTGAGCGCTGCAAGAGGTGGTGTATGTATAAGTGGAATGGAAGTCCAGATGGATCTGCTTGACGTTGTTGATATGGAAATATATATGTATTGTACCGTACATGTGCAGATGGATACAACATGTACCACAGAAGGAACAGACAGTCTTTTGGAAGAATAACCTATTTGTAAAGACAGTACACGGAAAGCAGAAGATAATTTGCTGATATACTTTGCTGCATTGAAGGGTTGTTCCTCTGTTTCTCCCTGCATCATGGAAGCGGAACTGACAGCCTTTGCAACTATGTCATATTCTGCTAGTTCTCTTTATCCTGTAAGCTGCTTACCGAACCTTTTGTCAGTCATTAATCACTATTTTCTAGCATGATCATATTGTTAGTAAACAGTATGTAATGTACTGTATGACACCTCTCAGATGAGGCATCAGCAAAAGCAAACACTGAGCTGTAGACGGTGGACCAAAGAAGTAGTATCCAGATATGCGCCTTGGAGGTTGGAAGTTTGTTTTGATTTCTTCAGACGAACCATTGAAAGGCTCAGCCGACGACCAACTAGCTTGCTGTAAAACACGTGCAGAAGCAATCCCGCAGTCCTGAGCTGAGCAGGGATACCAGGGGTTTGCAAAACAAGAACCGATGTCTGAGCTTCTGCGAGATCAGATTTTTCTTTATCTCCGACTGCCAGGTTCTTCCCTGGGAAATGGATGCTTCCCGCTCGAGGCGTAGGGAGCACTGTGCGCAACGCAAGGCCAAGGAGGGGTCCCCTCCGGGTCACAGAAACTGCGGAGTATGCTGCAGCGTGGCTATGACGCTCTGCACATACTACTCCGTACTTCGAACTGGAAGGACACACGGGCCTCCTGGCCCTGGGTCCTGAGGTCTCCTGGATATTATTGCACTTGCAGCGGCGGTCGCGGGCTGGTGTGACACAGAAGGAAAAAGAAAAATCAGCTAGGTGTGTATCATTGTGATCTTGGACGGGCCCCTTGGTGCCCTTGGGTCATCAGTATAGTATAGTGGTACTAATGTCCGAAACACACAAAGACCTTCGGAGGAAAAAAATGTCTCAGCCTCAGCCTGTTCCTCCATGCCATGCAGCAGCTCATGCTGCAGCAGGGGTCTTAGCCTTTTCGCGTGCGTGACTCGACTGCATGGCATGCGGCAGCGCAACGTGGCCGGGCTGGGAGACGGCCGGTCGGCCCAAGCAACTCCATCTGATCTACGGAGTACATCTTGGCCCGGAACGTCATTGGATTGCTGCGCACGCGGGCATCTCCGTCACCAGATATGGCGGCATCGCCCCATCTTGCCTGCCGTTCTCTGGCAGTCATCCGATGTTGGGCGTCCATCGGGATCGCCCTACTCTCCAAAGTCAACGGCAACTTTATTGCTGACGACTCGACGGTTATTCGTCCGTTATTTCCTTTTGACAGGCATGAAAAGCCGATCGACATGATACGGTCCCGATCTGGTGCGCGGGCTTGATTCTCCCATTGGCGGAGTTTCCAAGAGGAGCCAGAGCCTTTGAAAGTTTCCAGAAAGCCATCAATAATGATCAAACAATGTTCAGAACCTGGTTTCTGGCGTCTTTCCGAATGCTGGGGGGTCAGATAATTTCCAAATGCCCTTCCATCCGGATTCCCTCGCATCGCTTTCGGTAGGAATTTAGATATACAAGGCGAGACTGGTCACGAGTCCGGTGGGGTTGCCGAAGGAAAAAGAGCTGTGAAGTCACCGAATACCTGGTAGATGCAGATGTGTACATTAGATACTTGATCCTGGTTGCTCGTCACAGGCGCGGTACCACCCGAGAGACCGGGTGACGATCTCTGATTCTAACCACGCGTGTACCGCGTCTGCAGGGGTCCAGGGGTGGCTCTTCCATTTATCCACCAGCCGGGACATGAGGTATTCACGCTCTGAACTCGATTGATCGCCGTTCAAGGTTCTGGAAACTCCCCCATAACAATCTCCCGTATGTTGCTGTACAATGCTGCCGACGGACGGCGGATCATCATCCACCAGTGCAGATGCCAACATGTATCAGCAACCGGGATCGAGATCGATCAAGCAGAGCGGCCCAGCGGGAGAGCGGTAGGTAGTGCACGGTGCGATGGGCAGGGCCAGTAGTGGGCTTCTATGACAGGTGGGGTTTGTTGCACGCTGTCCAAAGAGACAGGACTCTCCACGTTTCAAACATTTCAAGAGTTAGCTCGGGGATCAGCACGCGTAACTTACATGAACAAAAAAATCTACGGTACAAGTGCAGCATAAATGCCATCATTAAAATTCGCATGGCTTTGTGAAAAAAAAAAGAAAAAAAAAGAAAAAAGAAAAAAAAAAAAAGAGCCGTGCCACCTTTTGCAGGAGGGTCTGTGGCCTGTCATCTGACGCTGAGATGCTGAGGCTTTGGCATTTTCGCCCACTATCTCCGTTTCAACTGCGCTTTGGACGCTTTTCTGAATAACAATAGCGGTAGAGTCATTTCCTTGATTGGCGAGAAGTGGAGACGTCTCCTGCCTAGCGCTGTGTGCACGGAGGATTTCTGCCATTCTGAGGAAGGCAAGCTCAGCAACTCCCTTTTTCAAGAGCCTCTGTTCTCCATCATCGCAGCGATCCTTTTCTTTTTTTTTTTTTTTTTTTTTTTTTTT
>Ga0008109_10000854_pt1 | contig 11949 bp, 12 predicted proteins | sample HigsolmetaGSP18D_FD_59306 | JGI IMG/M metagenome (GOLD analysis project Ga0008109, IMG submission 59306) | High solid enriched microbial communities from the Joint BioEnergy Institute, USA - SP1-8-D | ecosystem: Engineered > Bioreactor > SSF (Solid state fermentation) > Aerobic > Biomass ...
GGGGGGGGGGGGGGGGGGGGGGGGGCAAATCTACAAGTATTCATTTCAATAATTGCCACAAGAGACGAGAGACAGGTAGACAATCAACGGAGAAGAAGAAGAAAACAATAACAGGCTATACATATAATATAACATTTCACTAGGGAATTTAACATATCAGAGTCAGGGTGATGGATAGAAGGCGACTTTGATGAAATTTATTAACCCCCTTGTAGAAATTCATGCATGATTGCCTTCATGTACAAAACATATAAAGCATGTCTGCGACAGACTTACCTCCTCACCTCGATATTGCCAAACGTCAAGGAGATCAACAGCACCTCGACCTCCTCCGGCTTCGCGGACAGCGCGAGCAGGATGGCGAGGATGTCGTCGATGCCCTGGACAAGACATTCATTAATCAGTCTGTTCAGTTCAAACTGTCTCATCTCATCTTGATTCTCCTGAGCAGGATCCAGATCCAGATATAGGCCCCCATGTTCATGGGTATGATACGATGTATGTACATGTACCTGGCTGCCAGAGCGGGGACATGGTGGGGTAACTATGGTGTGCATATGGTCAGAATGCATGTACTCACCGGATCGGTGTCGATAATGATCTTCTTCTTGGCCGGCATCGTGGATTCGTGTATCCTGGACTCGAACTGGACAAGTGATGACTTGAAAATTTAGTTTACTTTTGCTTATCGATATTATTGAGGGGTAGATTTGGGGCACAGGGGACGGCAGAAATAATATCCGAGATTAGCATGAAGTGTCAATCACAGGACTGCACTTCGTACCCGCCATCGCATGCAGTACAAGAAAAGAGATTTTTTTTTTAAAAAAAGATCTGACACTCTTTCTCCCTCCCTAGCGGTGCTATTTGGTTTGCGGGAGAGGGCATCTGTCAGCAGGTTACATCGTCGAATGAGGTCCCGAGTGGCAGCCGCCTTTAGCAGGATTATCGGCGCTCTTGTTCTCCGCACAAGTCCACTTCCTAAGTGTTCCGAGTATTACTGTACGTAATATCCAGTACGCTACGGTCAATGTGGCCTTGGATGACCCAATTGGCATGACTATGAGTATGTGTTGATGCTTCATGCAATAGATACTCGGCGTCGATTGAAAACCCAGGTATGGAAAGACGTTGAACGGCATCCGATCACAGTCCATATGCCCCCTTGCTCACTACTTGAGCAAGAACAAAAAGCTCTGTCGGAGATGCCAGTCAAACTGGCCCAAAACACTGCTGCTCAGCTATTATTTTTTTTTTTTAAAAAAAAAAAAAAAGATTTCCACCGGAATGCTGTCATTCGCCTCGTCGCATAACATACATGGAAGCATGCACAAATCAAGACAAGCATACGAGAATACTCCGTACGGCGACAAACCAGCTTTGGAACTTTGGAAGGGGTGGGAGGCGCCGCTGCGGGGAAGATATGTCCTGTCCTCGATCTCAGAGATATAGACCCACCCGATGTCGCTTTCGGGCATCTGCTGAACATGCTGATCCGATGATCTGCTCTATCACCTAGCGATAAACTATCGTAACACTTGTGGACTGTAGATTCCCGTTAAGTTTGGTAACGCCGGCGGTAGCTTATTATTCTTCACGACAGGTGTGCCGTGTTCCGGGCTGATGCTACGCTATCCGGATGGTCTCCGTGCGCCTTCGACCCTGGTCTTCCGAGGTCCTCGTGGAAATCTGAGAAGCGACGTGTCCTGATCCTGTCTGCTGCAATTTTCTTTAAGGGTCGGCTGACGGGTTGCATTCCATACACCGAGCAAAGGTGTATACGCAGGATTCTTGGTCGTCACGAGTACAGTGGCAGTTCCTGGAAGGAAACGTAAGATGCTCTAGGAGGCATACATCATGCTCTACACTCCATACAGCAATGGGTGACAGATGTGATCAAGCGGCCCGCCCAGCGAGCACACGCCTCAGATGCACGGAACAGCATCGTCCGCTCTCGGTCTGGAGTTAACAAGAGAATGAGAGGATCCGGAGTTGGGAACAGCAGCGTTGACGGCTCGACATCGACACCTGGGCAAGGTCCTCCTCTGCTCGAACGGGGTTAGCTGCTTACATTAGGGGGAAATGAGACAGGGTCAGGCACGCTGCCCAGGGCTGACAGGCATCGAGAGACGTGCCAGTCAGCACGGCCCTGTCCGCGTGTGCCTCCAGGGGCAGCTCATATCCGCCTCCAATCGGGGATCTCGCATCGATGATCCGTGGCATTGTGGGTAGAAGCCTCGATGGACTCCCTCCAGGCTGGAACCCGCCGTCAGGGGAGACGCAACTCATGAACACTCGGAGCACACACACCTGGGAGCTGTATGCGTCTCTCGGGACTCGGGAGGCGTGGTGGAGAGACGAGAAGCACCGGTGAGAGCTGTCTGGACGCTGCAGCCAGTCAACGGGCACGCTCTCCACAGCAACGGCGAGTGAAGGGACTATTGGGGAAGAAGTGGATTCTGGAGTCGAGAGGCAGCAGAAGGGGCGTGGCCGCGGACGGAGCTGGGCGGCAGCCAGCCAGACGCCCAGCTCCGCCGAGCGCGCAAAGACCACATCACCATCAACCGTCCTTCTTCCCTGCGAGCCCTTGTATACTTCACACGGTTTCCTGTCCGCATCCCTCCTGGCCTGTTCCTCTGGCCTTCGCTCGTTCCAGAGCTGTCCTCCTCCCTCCAGGCTGAGGTCGTATCATGACGCCTGCTTGTGCCACGCTCGCCGTCTGATCGCTCGCCTTTGTTCTCTCCTACATATGTCCTTGATACCTTTGACGCCCCCTACGCGCAATCGAAACCGTTGACGCTCCAGGCCCCCCAACGTTCTCTGGAGACCATTGCCACCTGACTTCCGGTCGCGACTGCAGTTCGACCGGCCTTCTGTTCTGGGAGCGGTCTCCCGCCAAGTTTCTGTCGTCTAGCGGTCTCCGTTCTCCAGGGGCCATCTGGCCTTCAGGACATTCCTCGCTGCACATCGCCTCCATTCCCTGTGGTCCCCAACGACCCAGCCTGATGACCTAAAGCGCTGTGCACCTGCGAGAGATCGCTATACGACTATTGCGTTCAACAGTCCAACCAAGTTTCGAGCTGCTTGTTGTCGCCACCTCTCCGCACTCGATCTCCGCGCCGAGGACCCTAGCCGGCCGCTAGGGCGAACCTCTCTCGATAGACTCCACCAGAACTCCATCTACTAGCTATCTCGACAGTGCTTCAGGTACGGATACATGATTCACTTCCTGTTCGCGATTTTTGATGCAACGGCTGACAACCATATAAACAGTTCCAGTGAAGATGAATCCATTCCTGAGCTGGGCGATCGTGCTGGTCGTTGCAGGCAGCCTCGGCTGGTACTACAACAATACTCCCAACACCAAGGGCAGGGCCGCTGTCAAAGCTACCGCCAAGCCCGCCATCGAGAAGAGCGAGAGCACCCAGGGCGCGAAGAAGCAGAAGCGAAAGATCAGGAAGACCCCTGAACCGTCCCCTGCGCCGGTCAGCAAGCCAGAGGAGAAGCCTGTGTTGAAGGCGGCATCTCAGGATGACGAGAAGCCGGAAGAGGACATCGACAAGAAGGAATTCGCTAGGCGTTTTGCCGCAGTGAAGAAGGGGGTTGCCACACTGCCCAACAGCAAAGACGCCAGCAAGGAGAAGCGTGCGAAGAAGGTCGCTGCTAGCCAGCTAGAAAGCGGCAGCAGTGAGCTGTCTGGATCCCATGTGTCCACACGTGCCTCGTCTACGACGGGAGCTGATGCAGATGACGACCTTTCACCGGCCGGTTCGCCTGTGGTGAACGCTACGGTCCCAACTGCCGGCTCTGTCTCCGACATGCTCGAACCTCCTGCGTCCGGTGCTTCGGTTCTTCGTCTGACGGGCTCTGTTGAGAGCCAACCAAAGAAGCAGAAGCCACAGTCCTTCAAGCCTGTGGAGACCAAAAAGCAGCGCCAGCAAAGGCTGAAGAACGAGGCAAGGAAGCAGCAGGTCCAGGAAGCGGAGAAAGAGAGGCTCAAGCTTCTTGAGAAACAGCTCCACACAGCCCGGGAGGCTGAACGCCGTGAGGCCGCCAGATCCAAGCAGACGCCTCTGCCCAATGCTTGGAAAGCCCACGGCACCATCAACATGACCAACGGTGCCTCGACGGCAGTCCCGAGTCAGAACGTGGAACTCCTCGATACCTTCGAGAAGGAGACGTCTTCGCAACCAGCTACAGAAAATTCCACTCAAGGAAAGTGGACCCAGGGTCTGCCGCCTGAAGACGAACAGATGCGCATGCTCGAGGCCATGAGCAGCGAGAACGAATGGACCACCGTTTCCAACAAGAAAGCCAAGAAAAAGAGCGGCAAGGCCGATGAGAGCGTCAGCGATGCCGATGCCAGTTCTTCCGAGAACCAGGCCCTCAACGACTGGGTCGAAGCGAAGGTCCCGCCGATGCCCCTTCTGCAGGAGGTCCCGCGCCAGGAGATCCCGCGTCCTGGCGTGAAGGGTCACCCTCTCGACTCCGACTGGGCTGCTTGAGTCATCTCCCGCCTCTCAAATTCGCTTGCCGCGTCTCTTCTCTCGGGGTCCTTATCTTTTACTTCTTCACCCTACCATTACCCTGTACCATTTACCATCTATTTATGACTTTGGCGTTCTGGTTCATGTTATTAAATTCCCACCGGGCGAGGTTTTCTCTGTACACGTATTTTGGTCAGGGGAAAAGACGTCCATTCGATGGTGTGTTCAATATGAATATTGTTGTCTTGTCCATGCGGACAAGAGATTCTCACCCCAATTACCCTGCGCTTACCATCAGAGTGAATATTACCATACCGCTTGCCTGAATGACAGATTGTGTGCCTTGCAGGACGCTGTTTCCTTTGAAGTTCTCGTGACCTTTATCCGATTGCTATCTTCCCTGCAAGTCGTCAAGAGTACAGCTTGCACGGTTAATGTTTCATACATGATCAAACTCTGGATTTCGACTGCTGATCGCTGCTGTCCTGTTTCTTCGAGACGTGGGATATGCACAGATGGTCCAGTACTCCGAGGAGAACCCGCCTGACAATGGCACGGACTCTGGTTTTCACCCCGCCCCCTTTTGTTGCCCTTTGTTTGGTTTTTCCATATTGTCCTTGTATGCTCCTAATGATGCAATGGGTTATGGGCAGGTTGTGCTAGCCTGCCCGCATCAAGCTTCTGTATGCGTGTACTACAGTGGCGAATGAATGCAATCCACTGGCATGTGGCGATGTTGGTCTAGCGACTGTCACGTATATCTGTAATTGGATAGATATAGAGATCAGGAATCAATGTGATGCTCCGGTTTCATGCGGTACGCGTAGTAGAGACGTGCTTCGCGCGTATTGCCTTGCGTGTCCGCAGTAGAAGAGAAACCGCTTCGAGAAATACACGGTGGATCCGCAACGAGCGGCTGTATCCCGAGACATGTTAGATCGTCATGCTAAGCACCGGGATTTCTGGATGCTGGGGCTGAAGGGACGCGAGCGCGTGGCGATCGCTGTTCGTCCGCGCCTGGCTCTTGGCGACCATGCCCGATCCGTCCCAGGGCCGAGTTACGGTCATCGTGTCCTGAACGGCGCCCAAGCTCCCCATCTATCTATAACTTGCCAGGCTCTTCAGGCAGACCCCGCCCTCTCTCCCTGTGTTTACCGCTCGTCCGCTGGTTCTTCTCTTCGTCTCCCTCCTCCGTTTGACGCCCCCGGTGACGCGATCGTTGATTTTGGTTTCTTCTCCTCCGCCATGGCGCAGATACGCGGGACTGCGGGCTACAATCTCGGACACCAGAACCCCTTCGGCGGACCAGGGAGGGCGGACGCCACGAGTGATCCAAGCCCGCTGGATGCGATCCGGGAGCAGACGAGCAAGATAGAGGACTGGCTGGACACGATATCTGATCCTGTCAAACCGTATGTCTCTTGATTTATCCCCCCCAGCGTCCGTGGTCTCCGTGTTGGCCGGAAACAAGGGGAGAGTTTCAAAGTCGATCAAACTCGTGGAACTGACGGCGTTTTTCTGCTCCTCTTTCCAGATACCTCCCAGCGATCGGCCGTTTCCTGATCGTCGTCACCTTCTTGGAAGATGCGCTGCGTATAATCACGCAGTGGAGTGACCAGCTGCTGTATCTCCGCGAGTACCGAAAAAGTAAGCTCTTCTTGTTTATCCAGAGGCAACCTCCTGCCGGGCGACCGTCCGCACGAGCCGCAAAGGAGCACATCAGTTCTAACCAGTGACGTCTTGTTTCTACAGTACCATGGGGTATAACGCACCTCTTCCTCATCGCGAACGTCATCACCATGCTCTCCTGCTCTCTCCTCGTCATCGCCCGGAAAAAGAGCGAGTACGCCGTCGCGGGTCTGCTGGGAGTCGTAATAACCCAGGCGATCGGGTACGGGCTGATCTTCGACCTGAACTTCTTCCTGCGCAACCTGAGCGTCATCGGGGGCCTGCTCATGGTGCTCTCGGACTCGTGGGTCCGCAAGCGGTTCGTGCCGGCCGGCCTGCCCCAGATCGACGAGAAGGACCGCAAGATGTACGTCCAGCTCGCCGGGCGCGTGCTGCTCATCTTCCTGTTCATCGGGTTCGTGTTTTCGGGCGAGTGGAGTTTCTGGCGCATCCTGGTTAGCTTCTTTGGATTTGTGGCGTGCGTCATGGTCGTTGTTGGGTTCAAGGCCAAGTGGAGCGCTGTCCTGCTGGTGGTCATCCTGAGTGTCTTCAACGTGCTGGTGAACAACTTCTGGACGGTATGTGGACGATTTCTCTTGGTCGTGGAGTACTGCGAGGTTGGTTGTTTGCTAACTCCTGTCTTAGCTGCACCCGCACCACCCGCAGAAGGACTTTGCCAAGTACGACTTCTTCCAGATCCTGTCCATTGTGTAGGTGCCCTTGTCTCCATATCAGCAGATTGCGCTCAATCGGTACTAAGCTAACATACCGCGTTTCTTTACAGTGGCGGTCTGGTCCTCCTGGTCAACATGGGACCCGGTCAATTAAGCGTCGACGAGAAGAAGAAGGTCTACTAGATAGATGGGAGGGGAAGCTCCGGGCATATCCACTGCATAAACATAAGTGTTCTGCACTTTTTGCAAACTCCTTATGATGTCTCATCATGTCCTGGAAATGCCTGCAAAAAAAGCTGCATCATTTTTTTCCTTTGAATTTTACTCCTCCCGGCGCTTTCCATGTCCTTGTTTTTTTGTTTTGTGTTGTTGTTCCTCTGCATAGTATCTAGCTAGAAAGAAATACTTCAGCCAGCCAGCCAGCCAGCCAGCTATGCAGTGCAGCGTTCCGTTCCATGCCAGTGATTAGTCTATTTTGAGCGAGCATCTTCTCTGTTTTATCCGACCTGATCTGATCTGATGCCTGTTTGATGATCTTGAACTCATCCTCTGTCCTAAGCTGTTTATTTTTCTTTTTCGGCTACATGACACATAGCCTGGCTGATCACGACTTGTTGTATCTATCTAGGTATCTAAGTATCTAAGTATCTATCTAGGCATCAGCCTAGTATCAGATTTATAGTCCGTACGTACCCATACCCAATATCCATATATGCATTTAAATGTTTGCTTATACCTGAAGCCTGAAGTCCTTTTCTTCGACTTCGTCAGGAATCAAACTTCTATATCATGGTCTTACCTTTCTAGCTTAATCTAGGCATCTATCTATCTATCTATCTATCTTAGATTTTGTGTTTATGGTTGCTTTCACCACTCACTCACTCGATTGATTGATTGATTGATTGATGAATGACCTTTATCTGTATATATATCTAATGAAATCTCTATACAGATACATATATACAGACCAGAAGACATGGTATTAGGTAGGTAGGTAGGTAGGCAGATAGATCAACGCACACACCCATCCGCTGGGGTATTTATTTATTGCAGGCGGGGCGACGATTCAACAAAATAAGAGAACCAATAAAGAACAGAAGCCCAATTCTACTCAATTTGAGTCGATTTGTTCAATTGTTTTTTTTCTTTTTTTCTACATAGCGGTTTTTCTCCTTTCTCCTTTCTCTTTTCCTTTCATTTCTTACCTCCCCTGTCTCTTCATCTATCTAGGGATATATATGGGAATCGGAATGGGGATGGATGGATAGGGACTGCCAATCAGCACAGCGAGAATAAGTCAGGTAGCGACGATAGTCTAGCCTTCTCTTCCCGACATTTAGGTCAGGTTAGGGTAGGGTGCGTATATAGGTGTGCGTGGAGAGGTACGCAAAAAGGTCAAGCAACTGGCCGGTCGATGGACAGTCACCGAGTCAAGGAGCAAACTCGCTAAGAAAAGAGCTTTGCTATGCAATACCAGACAACCCAAAACACAAGACACGAGACACGAGACACAAAATGCAGACACAAACACAGACGCGAAACACACATCATTATTCCAAAACAAAACACCAGAATGCAGAGACGGACAAGACGCAGATTCAGAGCGACAGGAAGAGGGACGAGACAAAGGAAATCAGCAGGAAAAACAGCGGAGACGTGGTGGATGATGAGAGCACTAGGTACATGGAAGGGAAAGGCGCTGCGATTAGGATGAGTGGTATATTGTACAAGGCGCCAAAAAGGAGAGACGGCAAGTAACCAGGTAAAATGTAGGCAAGGAGGGAATGACTGGATCTGAGGTCAGCAGTGGCCTCTGTAATGAGTGGACTCCATGGGCAGGGAAGGGGGCCAATATCATGTTCGTCGGTCGCATCTGGTCCTGCCGCGTGTCCGAACGACGACCTGTACAGAGGCATCCGTCCTGCGAATAGCCAGTCGCGTGTATATTTCAAACGGGAGAGTTCTGAGATTCAGATCTATGCCCACCGCAGAATCCCGATGGGCGGCTCAGGTGTTATAAGTCGACGACTGTACTGCTGCGGTTATATGTCCATGCTCCATCGCCACGGTCGTACTCTTCGAAGTTGGTCAGGGCCATTCAGTCCGTCCCTTTCGTCATCGATTTCCACATGGAGGGATTGTATGTCTTTGGAGAATGGCTGCAGCGTGGGCAGCAGTTTCGGAACTGGAGGACGGAAAGCCTGATCACTGTCACCCGAGCCCGGCCGTGAACGTGGTGTCTCAGGGCATCGGAAAAGCCCTGGTGACGCCTCTGACGACTCAGCTAACGAGGAGAGGGTAGAAGGTGAATATGATCGCGAGTTCATCGACGGTGATGCATGCAGGCAGAATTCATCGCGGGGTGGGGGAGTATGAGGAACCGTGACTGAGTGGGAATGGGATGCAATTGTAGCGAGCGGCGGTCGTTTCGGCAGATTGAGATGTCCTGGGGAGGAGTCTGGGTTATCTGATGTTGTGATCGGAGGAGGCCTCTGCTTCTTCTCGGATTTCTTCCTCGAAGGAGCCGGAGATCCGTCGTCAGGCCGACTGGCCCGTTCGTCGCGGGTGGTTGAATGCCCCAGTGCCTTTGCTCCCTCTTCCTTCTTTGGTGTTTGTCGTGATGCTTTCCGACTGGAGTCCCCTTTCCGAACACTGCCATCCCGGCTCGCGCCCCGGCTCCCGCGAGCTGACACGCCTCTCTCCTTTCCAGCCATGACCCTGGCGCTAGGCGGTGGCTGCAGCATCCACCTCACTTCTGCTCTGCTAGTCGGACAACTAACAATGGGAGGATGAAGGTCGTTCACGGGAGGCACTCTCGCGGTATAGTATTTGCTCGAGCTGCTCGTTTCCGCCCTCCCTGCTCCAGAGATACCGACAGAAGATCCCTTGATCTCCTCACCCCAGAGGGGCTCGTCCTCCCTCTGGTACCGCATCCAGGTCAATCGTTTATCCTTTCTCTGAGACGACTCATCGCCTACGCTCCTGCTCGACTCCGTAGACAAGCTGGCGGACTCCCCACCTGCCTGTTGACCTCCCCTCGGCCTGTTATTCGTGCGCTGCCTCCCTCTCCTCGCTGGGGGGCCCGGGCCCAGCGCAATTTCTTCCTTCCATCCCGGGTTGGTACTGAACGGTGTGGGCTGCGGGAAGGGCCTCGGTTGTTCGGTGACCAGAGCAGCGGCCTTGGCCTTCTCACGCTGCGACCGTTCTGCTTCCTTCTTCCGTTTCCTGCGGTCGAAGCATTCGGCACATGGCGTGCACGAGGCGTAATACCAGATCGCAGACTGCGCCCCTCTGTAGAGCCACATTGCGAGGCACCTACAGTGCGCGTTGGGGGACGATGGGTGTTGGACACTCCGAAACCGACAACTTGGGAGACAACATCTGCAAGGCCCTCAGGCGGGAGCGTCGAGGTTTCGAGGACAGAGCGGGGTATAGCCAGGGGTTGGCCGTCACAGCGATGTCAAGATGAAGGCGTTGTCGGAGATACGGTGTAACCTGAGGCCGCCCAGCGACCCGAGACGGATGGGACTGGTGACGATCGCGGCAACGGCGGTGGATGGAGACGAGGACGCGGGGGAGAGTGTGACCTTATCGACGGAGGAGTTGCAGCAGCGTTCAGCAAGGCCGGTGAAAGCCCTGATCTGAGTATATACAGAGAGTACGCGAGGAGGGCGAGGACGGGGATGTGAGCAGCACGGGAGGGATCGAGGGGTGTGGCTGGGGCGCGACGGGGAAACGCAGCGCCGCGCCGTCGGGCGCCGGGCGTCCAGGTACGCGCGCCGGCGACGGACGATCGCAACGTGGGCGCCAACGGTCCCTGTCGACCAGCTCTCCTGCAGAACACGTCTCTCCTCTCGTCGCCCTGTCGGTGGCTGTTCGCCCCCTGCCGTCATCATTATTGGCCGCGATAAGATAAAATAACACCAGCTGGCCAGGAAACATGTCCCTCGGGCGCCAAGGCCAGCGGCTCTCTCGACCTCGACAGACACTGAGACAGACCCAGCGTGGCATGCGTCGCATCCCCAGGCGGGAAAGGAGCTGACGCAAGGGGATGGGTGTTTCTGCACCCTCTGATCGGCCAATGCGATCGTCAGCCGTTATAGCATCATGTCCACAGCATGGATGAGTATGCAGAGTCCGCACGGAGGCCAGCGGCGCGTTACATTGTGATGATCTCGTGCAATTTCGCTTACGGGCTGCTCTGAAAGGACGAGGTGAACCTGCTGGCTCGAGAGACGACGGCGATGAGATGCATCCTCTAGCATAGCACCGGTTACAGGCAGATCCGCGGACCGAGACAGACTGACAGACGACGTCGACCCGCGCTTTTCCCGTTTCTGAACGGTTATGCTTGGTGGTCCAGCTCGCAAGACAGTTCGCTGCTGCCGGGGAAATAATGGGCGCCTCTTGCTTCTAGACCATCCACGGACGTCCCCTCTTGTCTTGCTTGCTCTGCAATGCAGCGTCGCAGCTGGCAACACGTTTCTCGGGTCTTCTCGCTATATAACTTCTCTCTTAAGGTTATTTTGTCAGAAATATAGGGAGACTCGAGACGCGACAGCACCCAGACCAAGGGTTTTTCCCGCTAACGAATGCCTAGCAGCAGCCTTTTTTAGCAGGCTTGGGATGCAAGTCATGCAACCTAGGCTATCCCTTAGGTTGAAAGCTGGACTACGGATAGGAAGACATCCGGTTCGGAGTACTCCGTACGGAGTACGCTGTTCGATACTCTCACAAAAGTCACAACTTCACAACGTGAATGAAGGGGGAAATCTCATTGCTGGATCCTCTAACCCATTAATAAGTCCTTTTTCTGGTTCCGCCATATAGCTTGGCCGACCTGAGCCTTGGATCTGGTCTGTCCCCGACTCCCCGGGCGCATAATTCCGCAGCGGGGCGGGTCTGTGTGGAATTACGGGGTAGTAATACAGGAATCTCCATCTCCACGGGCTAATTTAATTTGAATTCTTGAAATTTGAAAGACCACCTTGCAAGATCATATGGAGTAGTCCCATAAAGGAATGCATTTATTATATTGGATCTTGTTCAGTTGGTTTCATCCACAGTAGTGGGATATATAATCTGGCGGTCCCCTCCGGAGAGGGCGGGGGGGGGGGGGG
>Ga0008109_10000857_pt1 | contig 11877 bp, 9 predicted proteins | sample HigsolmetaGSP18D_FD_59306 | JGI IMG/M metagenome (GOLD analysis project Ga0008109, IMG submission 59306) | High solid enriched microbial communities from the Joint BioEnergy Institute, USA - SP1-8-D | ecosystem: Engineered > Bioreactor > SSF (Solid state fermentation) > Aerobic > Biomass ...
TGTGTTTTTTAACCGGTACTTTTTAAGTACTCGCTCTTTTTTCTGTATCAAGGCGACCTTAGTTTTGTTTTGAGCAATGAAGCAGGGGAAACTCATTGCCATTTTTGGAATAACCAAAAGATGAAACAATAACCAATTTTTTATTTCATATGATTTACTTTACACGAAAAGTTGCCTTTTCTATGGGGTTGGCTTTCCTGTTCACCTTGATGAATTTGGTGTTTGCCCAAGACCGGATCCAAATCAGTGGACGTGTCCTGGATGCCAATGATCAGAAACCACTTTCTGGGGTAACCATTACACAGAAGGGAAGTAGCAATGCAGTCTCCAGTAACGGAGATGGGCGTTTTCAAATGTCAGCTAGTACGGGCAGTACACTCCAATTTACATTTGTTGGATACGATACCAAAGAAGTGCCTGCCAATAGTACCATGGTGGTCCAATTAAACTCTTCTACCAATGTGCTTGAGGACGTCATTGTAATCGGTTATGGTAGTGTGAAAAGAAAAGACGTGACAACTGCAATTTCTTCTGTCTCTACCAAAGATCTAGAGAAGAGACCCGTTACTAATTTTGGCCAAGCTATTCAAGGCAAAGCGGCCGGGGTAACTGTTATTCAGCCGAGTGGTCAACCAGGTGCAGCACCTCAAATACAAATTCGCGGAATAACATCTTTTAATAGCAATACTACTCCTTTGTATGTCGTTGATGGGGTTCCTGTTGAGGATATTAAATTCTTGTCACCAAATGATATAGTGGATATCCAAATTCTAAAGGACGCTTCATCCGGCGCCATTTATGGTTCTCGCGGTTCGAATGGCGTTATTTTAGTAACGACCAAGTCCGGTAAAGCTGGTGAAGCAAAAATAACGCTTGGAACACAATGGACAGCCAATGTTGTCAATAACACTGTCCAGGTTTTAAATACCAGCCAATACAAAGATTTACAGGATGAGATCGGCCTAGTCAATCTTCCGGAAGGATTGTTGGATCAGACCGACTGGTTTAAAGAGACCTACAAAACAGGGATTCAGCAAAACCATCAAATATCAATTTCGGATGGTAATGAGAAAATCCGTTACTATCTGGGTGGCGGTTATTTGAATGAAAAAGGGACATTACAAGGCTCGTTCTTTAGACGGTATAATTTCCGTGCTAATATTGACAATCAGGTTCGAAAATGGTTAAAGGTCAATGCGAATATCAATTATTCGGATAACAATGATAATGGCATTACCTCGGGCTTGGGATCTAATCGTGGCGGTGTTGTTACCTCCGTGATTACAACACCCACTTATGCGCCGGTATGGGATCTAGCAAATCCGGATCGATTCTATAATAATTTCTATGGGATCAGCAACATCACCAGTCCTTTGGAAAACTTAGCGCGGACAAAAAATAATAATAACCGAGAAAATCGGATTGTCGCCACAGGAAGTGCATTGGTTTCTTTTATGCCCAACTTCACTTGGAAAACTTCGTTTTCATTCGATCGAAGATCGGGCATTATGACTACCTTCCTGGATCCTTGGACCACAGCATGGGGAAGAAATCAATTTGGCGAGGCCTCCGACATGCGTAATACAAACACCGTATTAACTTGGGATAATATCTTAACGTATAGCAAAAGCTTTGGTAAGCATAATCTGGAAGCAATGGGTGGTTCTTCCTGGACAGATTCTAAGTACGCTAGAAGTGAGATTTTTGGCTCAAACTATGCAAATGGCATCATTGAAACGCTGAATGCTGCCAATAAGATTTCTTGGGACAGGACAGGATCTACGGCATCAAACTGGGGAATTATGTCCTATTTTGCTCGCGCCATGTATAATTATGATGGCAAGTATTTAGTGACTGCGAATATGCGTGCAGACGGTTCGTCGAAGCTTAGCCCAGAACACCGTTGGGGATATTTTCCATCGGTTTCGGCTGCATGGAGAATTTCTTCGGAAGACTTTATGAAAGATATTGCCTGGATTAATGATTTTAAAATTCGCGGTGGATGGGGACAAACGGGTAACCAATACGGATTAGGCGATTATGCGTATCTGCAATTAAGCGGTATCCAGCGTCAACAGTGGTTTGTCGAAGGAAAAGAAAATTCATTGCCCAATATCAACAAACCAACAATCTTACGAGCGAAAGACCTGACTTGGGAAACAACAAGTACCACCAGCATAGGTTTTGATATCACCATGTTGAGCAATAGATTAACCGTCAGTGCAGATTATTACAACAAGGATACCAAAGATCTTTTAATGAATGCAAGTCTACCTGCAGGACAGCAAGCAAACACGATCCAGAGAAATGGCGGCCGTCTGAACAACCATGGTTTTGAATTTGCGGTGAATTCAAAGAATCTGACCGGGAATTTAACTTGGAACACAGATTTTAATATTTCTTTCAACAGAAATAAACTACAGCAATTGGATTTACAACAGGTGTATTATGATGTCAAGACAAACGATTATGTCAATGACTTCGTGGTAAAAAATGAGCCGGGGAGATCGCTTGCAGGATTCTACGGTTATCTATCAGATGGTGTAAATCCTGAAACGGGTGAACTCATGTATCGTGACCTGAATGACGATGGTAAGATTTCATCAAGCGACCGTACCTATATCGGTAATCCGCTTCCAAAGTTTGTGTACGGTATGACAAACAGCTTCTCTTATAAGAATTTCGATCTAAGTATATTCATTCAGGGGACTTATGGCAATGATATCTTCAATGCCAGTCGTATGGAAACAGAAGGAATGTATGACGGTCGCAATCAAACAACAGTGGTATTGGATCGTTGGCGGATACCTGGACAAATTACGCATGTTCCAAAAGCAGGTTTCGATATGAAAAACTCAAGCTATTTCGTCGAAGATGGCAGTTATCTGCGCATGAAAAATGTTTCTTTGGGTTATTCTATCACGCCTGAAAAACTGAAACGGATTGGTATCAACAAAATTCAGCCTTATCTATCCGTAAGTAATCTATTTACCTTGACCAAATATTCGGGCATGGATCCGGAAGTAAACCAATATTCTGGCGGATCCGATGCTAGAATCCAAGGTATTGATTGGGGAACCTATCCGCAGAATCGTTCATTTGTTTTAGGTCTTAATATTGAGTTTTAATTGTCTGTATCATGAAAAAATATATAAGTAATACGCTTTCTTTGCTAACGGGCTCTTTGTTTTTATTTTCCTGTTCGCTGAATCGTGATCCGCTTTCGGATTATTCGGATGTGAGTCAGGGTAAAACAGAGACAGGAACACAGGTTGTTTTTAAAAATAGGACCGAAGTGGAAACCTATTTGGCTGGAATATATCAACAGATGAAAGATCGACAAGAGCATTGGTACCTCGACCTGCTCTTGATTGGAGATTCGCACGCCGACAATTCCTATGCTGGAACGACCGGAGCGGAAGTTTTACCTTTTGAGAACAATTCTATTGAAGGTTCTAATTCTGTCGTTGACCGCGATTGGGGAAGATACCTGGAAGACGTTGGACGCGCAAATCGCTTGATCATTTATGTGGATAGTGTCGCCGATAAATCGCTGAGCGATACAGATATTAGAACGTATAAGGCACAAGCAAAACTATTCAGAGCATTGGCCATGTTTGATATGGTCCGTATATTCGGATCGATCCCTGTGATTACCACCATTGCCCCCGATATTACCGGAGATAATGTCAATGAAGTTTATCCACAGTATTTTCCAAAACAAGCTACCGAAGAAGAAGCTTATAAGCAGATTGAAAGGGATCTGCTAGATGGATTGGCTGATGCACCTACTAACAATAACGGCAATAAGACCTTATTTACTAAATCCGTAGCGCGTGCTATGTTGGCAAAGATCTATGCCGAAAAACCAATTCGGGATTATGGTAAAGTCGTTCAATTTGTTGATGCCCTGACTGCAGATGGCTTTGACCTAAATCCTAATTACTCAGATTTGTATGCGATGAACGCAAGCAATACGGATCTTGCACAACGTAATACGAAAGAATCTATTTTAGAAGCACAGTTTACAGCTGGAGGCGGTAATTGGGCCACCTGGATGTTTGGACGTGATTTGTCCAATTATGATAATAACTTTACCTGGGCAAAATGGGTAACTCCGTCTCGGGATTTGATACAGACCTATACGAATGAGGGAGATCAAATTCGTTTGGGCCAATCGATCGTTTATTATTCAACAACCTGGAGTAATTATTATCCTTCAAATAATTACCCATTCATGTTTAAGTTGCGGTCTGCATTTAATAGTATTGTTAAACTTCGTTACGCTGATCTATTGTTGTTGAAAGCAGAAGCATTAATTCAACAGGGATCAGATTTATCTGGAGCTGCCGACATTATAGACAAAATTCGTACGCGCGTTAAACTGCCTAAATTATCTGCAGCGGTACGTTCAAATAAGGATGCTTTATTGGATGCTTATTTGAAAGAGCGCCGACTAGAATTGGCTTTCGAAGGACAGCGTTGGTTTGATCTTGTGCGCTTAGACAAGGTAGAGCCAGTTATGAATGCTGTTTATGCAAAAGACGCAGGGAGAAAAGCTCAGGTATACCCTTTTACAAAAAACTCTTACCGCCTGCCGATCCCGCAACCAAAAATTGATCAGAACCCTAACCTCGTTCAGAATCCAGGCTATTAATTGATTTAACAATGGGAAGTCCCTTCCGATGGACGGGAAAAAAAACTAACAGATGAAACGCAATAATAAAAAAACTATGATATATACATTCTTGTTGTCCTGTCTCGTGACGGCAACATCTTGTAACCGTGACAGCTATACACCTTCACAAGGTGAAGATATTAAAAAAAGTGGTGATGTTACCATTTATACCACGACAGGCAGTCGGTCTTTGGATTTTGGAAAGCGCTTTGTTGATTTCAGCTCCAAATTTAATATGTCGCCCAATACAATTACGTTAGATCCAGCGAAGAAATTTCAGACTATGGATGGCTTCGGCGCAGCAATTACAGGTTCTACATGCTATAATCTAATGAAAATGAGTAAGGAAGATCGAACAAAATTTCTTACAGAGACTTTTTCCGATAAAGATGGGATGGGCATGAATTACATTCGTATTGCTATTGGATGCTCCGACTTTTCGTTGAGTGAATACACCTGCTGGGACAAGCAAGGGAAAGAAAATTTCGGCATGCAGATGGAAGAAACCCAATATATCATTCCGGTACTTAAAGAGATACTTGCTATCAATCCATCTATAAAGATCATGGGCTCACCTTGGACTCCACCGAAATGGATGAAAGTTAACAACCTGACTGATTTAAAGCCTTTTGATTCCTGGACTAGCGGACAGCTGAATCCAAAATATTACCAGGATTATGGTTGGTATTTCGTGCAATGGATCCAGGCAATGAAGAAAGAAGGCATTAATATTTATTCGATTACTGTTCAAAATGAGCCTTTGAATAGGAAGAATTCCGCGTCGCTTTATATGTCATGGCAAGAACAACAAGCTTTTGTAAAACAATCTTTAGGGCCACAATTAAAAGCAGCAAACCTGTCGACAAAAATCTATGCATTTGATCATAATTATAACTATGATGATATTGCTGATCAGACTGATTATCCTGTGAAGATTTATAACGATGCCGAAGCAGCCTCATTCTTTGCAGGAGCGGCGTACCACAACTATGGTGGTGATAAAGCAGAGCTAATAGATATCCATAATCAACGTCCGGATAAAGAACTGGTCTTTACAGAAACATCCATTGGGGAATGGAATGATGGCCGGAATCTTGAAAAACGTTTGATGGAAGATATGCGTGAAGTCGCCATTGGCACAGTTAACAATTGGAGTAAGGGTGTAATTGTCTGGAATCTGATGTTAGATACCGAAAAAGGACCGAATCGGGAGGGCGGCTGTCAGACATGTTATGGAGCTGTAGATATCAGTAAGGCGAATTATAAAAATATAACACGCAATTCGCACTATTATATTGTTGGTCATCTTTCTGCGGTGGTCAAATCAGGAGCGATACGGATTGGCACTTCTGGGTATACTGCGGAAGGCTTGGTTTATACGGCGTTTCAAAATACAGATGGAACCTATGCTGTCGTTTTATTAAATGACTCAGGCGATAGCCGCAAAATCACATTGGCTGACGGTAAAAATCATTTTAGCTATGATGTGCCAGCAAAGGCGGTTGTTTCTTACCGCTGGACTTATTAATTGGAGGACGATAAACCCTAAGCGCTATCTTGCCGATAGCGCATAAATTATGAATAAATGAAAAGATACTTCATCAATCTACTCTTGGCAACTGCTGCTCTTGCCGCAGTAAGTTCCTGTAAAAAGGATGAAAAATATACCTATCAGGTAGGGGATCCTAAAATCGAATTGAAATCACCTATCTCATCCGCAAATTTTGGTGATAGCCTAGAATTCCAAGTACACGTTTCCGATAACGAAGTTGCACTCTCTACGGTTAAAGCCCAGTTGTATTTTACAGATGACAAGGTAACAGAGACCGTGATCCGTACCAAAGAAAACGGAGACTACGCTGGAAAGATTTATGTTCCATTCCTGAAAGGTATTCCCGACGGAAAAGCAACATTAAAATTTGTTTTGCAGAATATAAGCCAGAAAACGAGCGAACAGTCTTTTGACCTAAGCCTCAGCAGACCTGACTTTCCCTATTTAACCTTAGTCACCGAATCCAAGTCATATCGAATGGAAAAGGTAGGACGTAATCAATATGCAGCAAAAGAAAACTTTCCTGCAGAAGTAAAAGGCTATATCCAAGCGCCAAAAGTTGGTTCACAAGGAAATGCAATGAATTTTGGTTGGGTCAATAATGTTATTAATTTAGGTTCTACTGCCGAAATTCCATTCTCGAATTCGACTTCTGGTGTATATCCGATTCAATTTAATACATTGACCTTTCAGGCTTCTCCGTTTATTGTTGTTCTACTCAATGGATCGCAGTTTAGCCGACTAGATGATAAGCATTCCAAAGTTGAAATCGAGCTCGCGCAAGGAAAAGCGACAACCTTCGAAGGGATTGCGGATCTGCAAAATTGGTGGATTGATCCAGATTACTTTGCTCAAGCGGCCGATGGAACTCTTTCGTTTAAAGGAGCAACCGGGAAATACCGTGTTACCGCAGACTTTAACTTAAAATACTTTGTGGTTGAGGCGATGACAGGTAATGATTTGGCAAAACTACAAGATGACGGAACTGGTGCCATCTGGATTATTGGCGAAGGAATTGGAAAACCTAAGGTATCCAGTAATCAGGTAGGCTGGAATACGGATAAAGCGCTTTGTTTGGTTCCATTAGGTAATAAGAAATATCAGATAACGGTTAAGGCCGGAGAGTCCATAAATTCTGATAACATCAACTTCAAATTTTTCCATCAAAAAGGATGGGGAGGTGAATTTGGAGGTGCGGACATCACAACTACAAGTGATATTGTATTTGTGGGGGATGGCAATAATGGACGTGACTCGGGTAATCTTGGTATAAAAACCGGTAAAGTATTAGAATCAGGTAAGACTTATATTTTCACGCTGGATTTGACTGCCGGGAATAAGAAGGCTGTGTTGACCGTAGCAGCGAAATAAAATAAAACGAGTTTTGGAATTCCTGGGCAGTTTTTTTGCCCAGGAATTTTTATCTAAGCTTAACTTATTTGATAGATTTTAAGTCTTTCGGACCATTCCTATATAACAGTTGGACGATAGCAAGGAAAGTCCGTATCACACTGTGAAAATCCGATGATATGCTTTTTAGGAAAATAGAGCTAATCTATGAATAGAAGAGATCAACTAACTGTTTCGCTTCTTTTACATCATGTACACGTAGAATTTGTACGCCTCTTTCGAGCAGTAATGTATTCAAAGCGGTAGTACCGTTTAACGCTTCCTGGGCTGTGATCCCGATTTTTTTATAGATCATGGATTTGCGGGATATTCCGCCCAAAATTGGTAATTCGAAGTAGTGAAGTTCATTGACACGATAAAGCAACTCATAGTTCTGTTCGGCTGTCTTGGCAAAGCCAAAGCCTGGATCAAGAATAATGTCTTTCACCCCCATACTTCTTAGCACGGCGATGCGCTCACCCAAAAACGTGGCAACATCCGTTACAATATCTGTGTAGTCTGTTTTTTCCTGCATATTTTCGGGAATACCGCGCATATGCATAAGAATGTAAGGAACCTGGTATTTGGCTACTGTAGCAAACATATTATCGTCGAGTGTACCACCAGATACATCATTAATGATGTGAACGCCTGCTTCAACCGCTGCAGCTGCAACGTCGGCCCTGAAGGTATCAATCGATAAAATGGCGTCAGGAAACGCCGCTTTAATTGCTCGAATTGGGGGTAGAGCTCGATCCATTTCCTCCTGTGATGAAATTAATGGTGCGCCTGGACGTGAAGAATAGGCGCCAATATCGAGAATTTGAGCTCCCTCAAGCAATAACTCCTTTGCTTTCCCTACCGCACGTTCAACGGTCGTATTATCGCCACCATCGTAAAAAGAATCCGGAGTCACATTGAGTATGCCCATAATAATGGGCGTATCGAAGGTCATTAAGGTGCCATCGACTAGTATGGATTGACAGGGTGATGTTTGAAATCTTTTCATCGGAACAACGACAGCGTAAGCGTATACAACTTTATTTTACAACCAAAACACCATCAGCAATAATGCTTATGTCTTTTTTGGGTTGTGTAATTTGATCTATTTCAGCCTGTGATTTGCCAAGATCCTTTGCGGCATGTTGTAAAGATGCGACGGAAACTTCTTTTTTCTTTGCGCTCCCCTCCACGACAACCGTCTTACCGACAATGTTCGATGGCATAAAAAAACCATAGTCTTTAAAACGCACGGTAATAGGCTCTTGTCCGTCACGTTGTAAGGTCATGAAACAACCCTTTTTCTTACACACTTCTACCACCTTACCCGTTATCTTTCCATGGAAAGCATTCTTTTGTGTAAGCTCCTTTTCAAGCTTTGCCACTGAAATCGCATTGGAAGCAGAAATTTCTTTCCCATATTTTACTCCGGGCTTGGCTGCTGGAATATCCTTTTGTTGCCCGAATGAAAAGCGAGTGACGACAATGGCCAAAACAAGAAATAAAAAGATCTTTTTCATATTATTTTCTAATAAATTCGAATTTACCACTTGGGTCTAGTTTCATAACGGTAGATGATTTTCCATCTGTTGCTACATTCCTGTCGTAAGCGACAATATAGTCGACTCCAGCTTTAATGGTGTCAGCGATTTCATCAAAATCTTTTGCTGTAGGTTCACCGCTGATATTGGCCGAAGTGGAGATTATGGGTTTGCGAAAGCGTTGTAACAGCTGCTCACAAAAAGGATGTTTGACAATTCGAATGCCAATAGATCCGTCTTCCGCTATTGCATTGGGAGCAAGATTTTTGGCATTCGAATAAACAATTGTCAAAGGCTTTTCTGTGTATTCAATAAGTTGATAAGCGACTTCGGGAATCTCATTGACATAACTCGCCAGTTGATTGTCATTATGTAATAAGACTATCAGACTTTTAGATTTGTCTCTTCCTTTCAGTTGAAAGACTTTTTCTACCGCTTCAGGATTGGTAGCATCGCAGCCTATTCCCCAAATTGTATCCGTTGGGTAAAGGATCAGTCCACCATTTTTTAGCGTTTCCAAAGCCTTATTCAAATCTTCTCGATCTACGAATCCACTCATCTTTAATTTTCTATGCTAATTTTAATTTTAAACCGCAACATTGTGTTCACGTAAAGCGTCGTTTAATGAAGTCTTTTTGTCCGTAGACTCTTTGCGTTGTCCAATAATCAGGGCACAAGGAACCTGATATTCTCCAGCTGCAAATTTTTTCGTATACGATCCTGGAATAACAACAGAGCGGGCAGGCACATAACCTTTATATTCTACTGGCTCAGATCCAGTCACATCAATAATTTTTGTCGAGGCTGTTAGTACAACATTGGCACCTAATACGGCTTCCTTTTCTACGCGAATACCTTCGACTACAATCGCTCTTGATCCGATGAAAACATTGTCTTCAATAATAACCGGAGCTGCTTGTACAGGTTCCAATACACCACCAATGCCAACGCCACCACTCAAATGTACATGTTTGCCGATCTGAGCGCAAGAGCCGACAGTTGCCCATGTGTCCACCATCGTACCTTCGTCTACATAAGCACCAATATTAACATAAGAAGGCATCATAATAACCCCTTTAGCCAAATAAGCACCTAAACGAGCCGATGCCCCGGGTACAACACGCACGCCCGTATGCTTATAGTCTGTTTTGAGTTTCATCTTATCATGAAATACAAAAGGCCCAGCAGTCATTTCACGCATGTCATTAATAGGAAAGTACAAAATAACAGCTTTCTTGATCCAATCGTTCACGTGCCATCTGGTGCCAATCATTTCGGCGACGCGAATTTCACCGCTATCTAATTTCATGATGACCGTACGAATCGCTTCCGTATATTCTTTATATTCTAATAATTGCCTATCTTCCCAAGCTTCCTCAATCAGTTTTTTAAGTGGCTCTACCATATTATTTTTTTGCTTATTTGAATTAGTTTATTTTGATGTACAAACTTAGATAAAGTTGGACTTAAAAGCAACTTTATCCATTGTTCCTTGCGTTATACTTTCCAGATACCAACAGCGTACCAATTTATGATCAGCTCTTCACCGTACCCACAGTGTGCGCGCAGCGAGTTCACGTTGAATCCACCTGTTGAAGGTGCATTCACCATGCAATGCTCGTTTTAACAGTCCGCTTGCAATGAGGAGTTGACGTTTGGTTGGTGAGCGATTGAATAGGAGAAGGTTGATAATTGAACTCAGGTGTATGGATATTTTCTATAATTTCTTTTGGTTGTAATGGTTCTAAAAATAGCTATTTTTGTACTATGGCTGGAACATCAGAAAAATTAAGAATTGATAAATATTTGTGGTCAATTCGTTTATTTAAAACCAGAACCTTGGCGACCGAGGCGTGCAAGGCTGGAAGAGTTAAATTAAAAGGACAGAATATAAAACCATCTTACGAAGTAAAGTTAGGCGATGTATATCACGTTCAAAAAGGTATTGAGCGTAAAATCGTGCTTGTGACCGGCCTGCTGGACCGTCGTGTGGATGCAAAGACTGCTGTGCAATTCTACGAGGATCAAACTCCTGTTGAAGAGACGGTTGGATATAAATCTATGTTTCACGCTCCTGTCCTCAAAAGAGATCGTGGTACCGGTCGGCCTACTAAAAAGGACCGTCGGGAAATCGATGATCTGCAATCTTCAGAATGGTGGGAAAAGGACGATGAAATAAAAAATCCAGAACCAAAAAAATAGCTGTTTATTTTGATGGAATCCAAAAAGAATCCGACATGGACTATACTATTAGATTGCCACTAAGTATTTTTCGATCTCATCAAATTGGATATCGCCATGTGAAGCATCGTATATACTGTCTTTTCCTTTAATAATCAATATTTGAGGAGATTGATGTTCTACATTCCAGCGTTGAGCAATCTCATTCGAAAGAGAACGGTAGCGCAATAGGTCTAAGAGATAAATCGTATAATCGTGGTCTGATAGCGCAGACATTCGTTCAAGACTGCGTTTAGCCATATTACTGATACCACATGTTGTGCTATGTTTAAAAATAGCTGCAGCTTTATCTGACTGATATAGTTCTTGTAGCTGTTCTTCTGTGTTTAATGCTATCCAATTGATCATAATTCTGTGAATTTTTTTTGTTCTACTTGTACAAAAGATGAAATAGAGGAGAATAGACAACTTCTTTGTTCGTTAGTGGTGCAGTTGAATACGCTTGGTAAACGTATACCGTCGCCGATCTCCTTATA
>Ga0008109_10000867_pt1 | contig 11715 bp, 12 predicted proteins | sample HigsolmetaGSP18D_FD_59306 | JGI IMG/M metagenome (GOLD analysis project Ga0008109, IMG submission 59306) | High solid enriched microbial communities from the Joint BioEnergy Institute, USA - SP1-8-D | ecosystem: Engineered > Bioreactor > SSF (Solid state fermentation) > Aerobic > Biomass ...
CGCTTCCGAGTGTCATCCAGGCATTTAATCATTGCGTCTCGATATTTTGAACGGAGGCTGGAGGAGTGCTGGCCCGAGGGCCATACACTCCATTCTCAGGGGTATCGTATACGCAAGTGCATAGGCAGACGACGGGGCTTCCTTGGCGGGACCGGGAACCCTGTGAACATGACCTCTTCCCCAACGCAGTTGGTGAAGACTGCCTTGCCGCTTTTCGGGTCATGAGCTGTCATGACCCGAGTCAGCGGCGTGCACTGTAATGCTTGTCCTGCTGACATTTTGCCTTGGATGGACAACCTTCTTTCTTGCCTTCTATTCCATTTCTATTTTCTTTTCGTGGGGGTCGGAGGAGAGTGCCTCACAATTAAATCCCAACTCTCCCACCAGATGGAGGGCATAGCAGCGGGTTCTTCAAGGTTTCCTGCCCACCGCCCTATGTCATGTGGATGTTGCGTGGTCGCGTAACAATTACCTAAAGGTACTAACGTAATGACTACCAGTATTTTCCAACAACGGACTCCAGTCGGACTAGGTATATATGCGCTGCGCAACCGCTATGAATGATGTTTGCTTGACGGCAGCTCCGCAGCCGCAATATAAATGTGTCGGAAGTTCGGATAGCGCTGTCATAGTGTGAGGCTGGCTGGAGGCGCACTGCGTAAGGATGATCTGTGATTTTTCATGTCATCCATAGCATGTATATGTATGTGTCAGGTCAAATTGGCATGAATTGGTCAAAATATGCCTGACCGTCTTATCCCGCTATAGCGTCTCGTCGTGCTAAGGAACAGATGATATTTCCATACAGGGTTCGGATTGGACATGGACGCCTAACGACATCCTCCAATACTTCCAGATCAGGCTGTATATACTGTATGCAGCTAAATGCCATGTTTTCCTGAGAAGCAGTCGCAGTAACTTCGATGGACAAATGTACTTAAGATTACAACATGTGTACTTTGTCATCTTGATTGCACCTGAGATCCCCCCCTCCCCTTCCCTCGCAGGAGCTAGTAATACCAGTCAAGGAGGCAGAAAAGCAGGTATTCTATACACATTCAAAACCCTCGTCAAGAAGACGTGATCGGAAGGAAGGGTACGTGAGATAAGTCCTAATCTTCTCCTAAGAACCGTTCAGATGCAGATGAATAATAAAAAGAATCCCTGATCCCTGATTGCGGGACACCTCTGAACTTCGTTCACCGAAATATGTACAGCAGAAGAATAAACGTAATCCGATGAGCTGACGACCTTTACATGCAACAACGCCTGTATCTAGATCCATAAAAGGGGGTGAGAAATGCAAAAATAGAAAAAAAATTCAAACCCTTGCCATAATGAGCCACGTCCCTGTCCCTTACCAGCTCCCACTGGCTCTAATTCATGAAGCCATCAGGCTCTGCCCTTACAAGATCACCCCAGAGGGATTAGATACTTCATTCAGCAGTTGACAGTTTCGACTGCAGAGCCTGGGACAACGCTTCTTCCTGCCGCTTGCGTTCCATCTCCTTAAGATACTGGGCGTACTTGGACCGCGGGTTATGGATGCCGCACTCGGATTTCTCCTGGCCTTTCCACCGGCCGGAACGCTCGTCCTCGTCATCCCTGACGGGCTGTGTCGAATGATAATCACCAACGCTCTTGTAGCCACGGTCAAGTAGCTCATTGTAGGGCACGTTGTTCTCTTTGATGTACTGCTTAACCTGGTCGAAGGACCAGTTGGCCAGCGGGTTAACTTTGATGAGACCGGCCTCGTCAACCTCGATGATATCGAGGTCACCGCGTTTACCTCCCTGACTCCGGCGGCGGCCAGTGAGGACAGCGCTGACATTAAGCTCTCGGTAGGCGCGCTGAGCTGGCTCGACCTTGGCAGTCCAATCGTAGAGCTGGTCATCCGTTTCCCAGAGGCGGGGACCGTACTTCTGCGTGAATTCCTCTTCTGTCTCAACGCCGGCAGGCTTGTAGACGTGCACGTTGACCAGAGGGTACCGCTTGCGTACCCGGTCGACAAGAGCCAGGGTCTCTGGGAAGTGGTGAAGGGTGTCTAGAAAGATGATATCGACCATCTGTGGCCGAGGAATGTTCAGCTTGGACAGCATGTCGAGAATGACAAGGCCTGTTAGGCCAAAGGCCGTCGTCTGATACAAATTGGGAAGAGTGGTGATGCACCACCGGAGGATATCTGGAACGATGGTCAGCCACCGGTCCATACTCCCGTATACCCCGCCCCCGCATATACCAAAGGGACGAAGAAGAAGAAGAAGAAGAAGAAGAAGAAGAAGAAGAAGAAGAAGGAGGAGGATAATCTGTTCTGACCTTGGGGTTCGAGGAATTGTAGCTGTCTGTTGAGGAATTGCAGGTGCGGCTTGGTGAAGACGATTTCTGGCAGGCTATCGTCACTCGAGCTGCCGCTGGCATAGCCAGACTCGGTGCCGGTCTCCCTGGCATCCACGGTCTCCGTGTCAGAGGGGTAGTTGGAGGAAGGCATTTTGGCAGGCATCTTGGAAGGATGCCGCGACGGAGGAACAGAGCGCGACTGTTGATGCACTGGCTGGGCAGCTATACAGATCCGTGAATGGAGATGCTTGGTGCGAAGGAGAGACGAGGGAAGATGAAATCAATATGCACGACTCGGACGAGAAAGGGAACGAGAAGAAGCAGAGGCAGGCAATCACCACATCATCGGATAGAAGCACGGCCTTGGGTCTCGACGCGGAGGGACTGTGGAAAGGCACGGAAGCGGCGAGAGAGCGCGGGATCGAAGGCTCGCACATCATCGCGCCGCTGTTTGGTCTGTTGCTGCTCGTTCTTCTCAGTAGTCTGCTTGTCCGGCGACGGCCACGCCTGCGATTCTGCCGGTCTGCCCTCAGGTACGGGGCTGACCGCCTGCCGCTCCGGGTAGAGCGTGCGGAAAAACCGTGATGTGCTCATGCAGCGTGGAAATCACGCCATAGCTGCGCTGTGGGTGCCTGCGCGCCGCCGGAGAGAGTGTGCTTATGTCAGCAGCTGCTGACAAAGCACGTGGGCGGAGCATGCAAGTTGCGACATCCTGAGTCTGAGGACGTCAGAGGGCGAGGTACGGAGTACCTGTATTCCGTACGTGTGCAGCGAGCGGGGTCAGGCTCGGGCGGATATCATCATCATCAGCAGCAGCAGCATCGCAATCTCTGCATGCCTGTCTAAGCACGCAACACGATTCCTGACAGAGGTTTCGTCAAAAGCTCATCAAAGCCATCCTCCCAGCGCAGAACAACATGGGTTTGAAGTTCGGGCTTGGTGGTCGTTGCAGGGGTCACATGATGGCGCCATCAGCAACCCCGCAGTCACGTGAGACAATGCTGTGGCGCAGAGCGCGGGGCGCGGGCGTGTCTCGACCATCGCGAGACAAAAAGTCCAGACTCTCCCGACAGCAAGGACACAATTCCAAGAGACCTCTCGACAGATCAGATGCTGCCTCGGGCCTGATACGCTCGCCCTCAAGTTCTCCCGCCTTCCCGGACAATGGCAGCGTCCAGGCGTCCCGAGCGGCCGGTGCTGCGACGCAGCTCCCTCAACGGAGGCTCCTTCATCCAGGACCACCAGCAGTACAGGCCCTCTCCGCCTGTCGGCAAGAGTATCGGGGACGTGCTTCGCAACCCGCGTGAGGCCCTCTCGGCACCGCTTGTTCTCAACGCCAACCCCATCAGGCCTGACCCCGACAAGGTCACCGACAGCGGCATCGTCCACAGCATCTTTGGCCGCGCTCCCAACCCGCTCCCCCCCGGCACCCCCAAACTGGTCGCGACTATCTTCTACAAGTCCTCCGACCCTGTTCACCCGCATCTCCACCCCGACTCCCCGCCCAATGCCCGGTCTGGTGACAAGCTTCCCTCCCCCATGGTTCCTGTCGGCTCAGCCCCGACGGTTGATGTCGAGAAGCTCCCACGGGAACCCCCGGCCCCGGAACCGGAACCGCTGGACCATCTTTACGGACCCTTCGTGTCGCAGTTATGCCTGACCAGTTTCCTCCAGATCATGCAGAGTCTGCACACGCCGTATGTGCGGATGAACACCTCTCATCGCTGCCTGGACCAGGACGAGCAGCCTAGGGTTGTCGAGGTCACATTCTCCCCGCCCCCAAACCCAGAGTACCTCTCCTTTGAGGATCTCCGGAGACACGAGAGTATCTGGCGGTTCGAGCGGGAATGGAACGTCGAGGTCGTGCTTCAGGAAGAGAGTGTGTTCCGGCGATATAAACGCTTGGCGGTGTTTGACATGGATAGCACCCTGATCCAGAACGAGGTCATTGATGAGATTGCGAAGTTCGCGGGCGTCGAGAAGGAAGTTTCTGTATGGCCATGTCCTTGTCGCCATGTTCTTTCGGGTTAGAGCTAAACGTGTCACAGGAGATCACCGCTCGTGCTATGAACGGCGAAATCGATTTCTCAACGTCTCTCAGAGCGCGCGTCAGTCTGCTCAAGGGCGTCCCAGCCGATGTATTTGAGAAGCTCAAGTCCATTATCATCATTTCTCCTGGTGCTCGTGAACTGTGCAAAGCTCTGAAAGCGCTCGGGTATAAGCTGGCAGTTTTGAGCGGAGGCTTTCAGCCTCTCGCAGATTGGCTAGCAGAGGAGCTTGGACTTGACTATGCGTTCGCGAATCATGTAGGTTTTTTTTTTCTTTTTTTTTTGTCGGACTGCAAGAAACTCTCTAGAAGCAAGTCTCCCTGATACAGTTTGGCCTGAATGATCTCTGTTCCGTTCAATTGGCCATGAGTATCTCTTAAAACACATTCCCACTGAATTTCACTGAATCCAAAATAAACTCAGTTTACTCTATCTGACCGATAGCATTGTCCGAGAGCTGACCACCTATCTATAGCTCGAAATCGATCACACGACACAGACTCTAACTGGCAACCTCGTTTCCTCATATCCAATCATTGATGCTGCCCAAAAAAGATCCCTCCTCCGCTCTCTAGCTGCGGAGAACTCGATCCCGATCTCTCAGACCCTGGCCGTCGGCGACGGCGCGAATGACCTTCCCATGCTCCATGCGGCTGGGCTCGGAGTCGCCTGGCGCGCCAAGAGTAAAGTGCAGCTCGAGGCGCCAACGCGCCTGAACGGTGAAAGTTTGGTTGATTTGCTGTATCTTATAGGCCTAAAGGCGGAGGACATCAAAGAGTTGACCACTGGCACGAAGTAAACGGGAGAGAGACGACAGATGTCTCGGACATTGAGGCGAGATCCAATAACTGACCAAATCGTGGACGAACCAGAAAGATTTTCTTTTTTTTTTTTTCATTCTCAGTGATTTCAATGACCAAGTGTATTATGTTTGGAAAGGGTTCGAGTTAAGATAGATGGGGCAGCGGTGGTTGAACTACACCTAGTATTGCGATAGTTCTTTGCGCGATGCAGCGAATGGAAATGAGTAATCATGAGTAAAAGCTTGCAGTGTACGTGCTGTGATGGTATAGAATCAACCAATTAAATTTCACCTTGGTCCCACGAATTCTCGGATCTAATCCACAGTAAATAAACTATGACAACTTAACCATTCTAACAAAGATTCAGATCAAGAAGGCAACCACCAGAACAAAAGATGGACTAAACCTCTGGATCTGGATCTAACGGTGAGAGATGTATACATGTGGATGACCAACGGTCTGCCCCGTTAGCCGCTGTCCAAGTGCAAACGAAAGGAGCCTCTGCAGAGCGCAGGATATTTAATGACATTAAACCGACCAACGTCATGAGCGTATGACTGTCATGACCATCACCGCGTTGTCGCATCCGCACCGGCATTCTCTACTTTGACTGCTTCCTCTGCTGCCCCTGCACCCCCACTCCTCTTCTTTAGAACATTCTCTATGAACGCTTCCCCGGCCTTGTAACTGCTCCGGACGAGGGGTCCTGATGCACAGTATAGGAAACCCATGTCGAGTGCCCGCTGCCGCCAGAGTTCGAAGCGATCTGGTGTAACGTACTCGTGAACGGGCATGTGCCGCTTCGTCGGGCGCATATACTGGCCAAATGTGACGACGTCGACATCGACGGTGCGCAGCTGTCGGAGGGCATCCCACAACTGGGCATCTGTTTCACCGAGGCCAAGCATAAGCGAGGTCTTGGTGATGAGGGATGGTTTGGCATTCTTGGCTGCTTGAAGGACGCGGAGGGATTGCTGGAAGCTGGCGCGATGATCGCGTACCTGCGGTGTGAGGGCCTCAACGGTCTCGACGTTGTGGGCGTAGACATCCAGACCGGAGCGAGCGACGAGCGCAACCATGTCTAGGTCTCCACCAAAATCCCCTGTCAAGCACTCGACCAGGATGCCGGGGGACTTCTGCTTGATCTTGATGACAGTCTCTGCAAAGTGTTTCGCCCCGCCATCTGGCAGGTCGTCCCGATCGACACTCGTCAGGACGACATACCCGAGGCCCCACCTCGATAAGGCTTCTGCGGTGCGTTCTGGCTCGTGGGGGTCGAGGGGCGGAGGGGTTCTTGACGTCTTGACGCTACAGAAACGACATCCGCGAGTGCATGTGTCACCCATTAGCATTATAGTCGCCGTAGCGGCGGACTTGGAGCTACCGCCCCAGCAGTCGGCTATGTTGGGACAGCGAGCCTCCTCACACACCGTGTGTAGATTCAGATCCCGCAGGTCCTTCTTGATGCGTTGATAGTTCTTTGAATCGGGGATTGGCGTCTTGAGCCACGACGGCAGCCGTGTCATCTCCTTCTTCCGACCGGCAGGCCCGACGAGAGCTGTCTTGAGAGCGTACGCTTCAGAGGGATCGAGAGGCGCATTGTCCTTGGCGCCCGAGATGAAGTCTGCAAATGAAGGACCTGCATTGAGTCTATCGCGGAAAGTGGTTGAAGGCCTGCGCGTCGACGGTTTGTCGGAGGAGGATACGGCGGACGCAGCGGAGCGGTCTGGGGAGGCTGTGGCGTAGTGTCGGCAGGTCAGCGGGGTGGAGACCAGAGACTGCGACACTTGCAGCCATGGAGGTGCGCAGATGCAACGCCGACTGCTCGCTGGCGCTCTCATGGCGACGACAGAACGCAGGACTGGCGGGATCGGGACCTTGGTGTTGTCGAGCTGCTCGAGATGCGTTGATCGCCGCCGGCGTTCTCGGGGCTCGGCGTCATGTGACGGGCCCTGCCCTGGGCCATCGGAGCCCTGAACCCTAAGCCGGTCCCTTCCTGGTCAACAGGTACAATAATAATATAATATCGGACATGGGACTGCGTACTTATGGTTTTAGTATGTACGCACATGGACTCCGGAGATGATTGCATCGCCAGTTGTGGACCGAGTATTCTTACGATGCATTCCAGTGTAGGTCCGGCAACCACGACCATCAATTTCTGCCTGAGGATTGCCGGTTCTAATTCACTTTTACTTTTTTTGTTCCTTTTTTTGTGCCCATGCATAAGGATATTGGACTTGATGTATAGAATAAACATCGATACGTGCCAACGAGGGGCGCAAGAAGTGTCGGCGGGGATGCATCGCCGTCCGCCGCTGACAAACCGTGCAAACACAGCCTGATCGAGATCCATAGCAAAAAAAAGTCCGATGCAACTTCGCGAACCGCCACCGCGAGCGCAGAGGCTGCAGAGGTCCCCGATGCTTTCAGAAAGCTTCGTTGCGTCGACGCTGGCGTCCTCCAACCCCCCCGCATCCTCCGCGCTCAAAGATGTCGGCATCTGCATCCAGGCGCTGCAGCCGTCGCCTGTCCTCCGGACCGGCTTCAAGACAAGCTCCACCGCGCCCAACTGCCTGGCCGTGAGCGCATCGCATGTGTTTGCTGCGCAGGCGGAGAAGGCTGTCGTCCACGTGTACAGCAGGGAGAGAGGAAGCCAGGAGGCGACCGTCCCATTCCCCGAACGAATCCGCAGCGTCGCGCTTGGTGGTAGCCACAACGGAGAGATCCTGGTGTTGGGGACGGAGAGCGGACGGTTGATCCTGTGGGAGGTAGGCCGGGCCTCGACCGAATGGACGAGAGTGCTGCATGACTGACTGTGGTCGTATATAGACTTGCACCGGACGCCAGGTTTCCACCTCCCCGTCGCATCTACAGCCGGTCACGTCGTTGGCGGTTGACCCAACTTCCAACTTCATTCTGTCCGGGTCCTCAGACGCCAATATCCACGTCTGGTTACTGCCCCGGCTGCTGTCATTCTCGAAACCGCCTTCTGCTGGCCGTGACAAACACCCGCCCAACTCTCCCATCCGTACCTTTTCAGCCCACCGGGCTGCGATTACTGCGCTGGCAGTGGGTCACAGCCGCAGTAGGGACAACATTACCATCTCTGCCTCCAAAGACAACACTGCAATTGTCTGGGATTATCGCACGGGATGCATCCTGAGGACATTCCTCTTACCGTTGTCCGCGTTATGCCTGACCATTGACCCCGCAGACCGCGCCTTCTACGCTGGTTACGAAGATGGCAGCATCCAGATGATAGATTTTTACAAGAACCCGTCCATCCAACACCCTCTGGATCATCCCCGTCTACAGTCCACACCGTCACAGTTGTCAGCCGAGGGCCGGTTAGTACCGCCTACTCCGGATTCTGGTGCAGCAGAGTCTATCACACTGTCATATGATGGGACGACTCTCCTGTCTGGACATCGAAATGGGTCGGTTCTGTCGTGGAATGTTACGAAAGGAAAATATGTTTCTACTGTCGCGGACTGCACTCATCCCGTGACTAACTTGTTGATGCTTCCTCCAAGTGGATTACATCACACCTCTTTCAGTCAGAAAATAACCGTTCATAACACTGTCAAGCCTCGATATGACCGAGTCGTCTCGAATTCTACGCAGATTTCAGGCTTAGTTCCTGTAGACTACACGATCAGCGCTCATCTGATCTTTTCTTCCCGGGCTACCATATCAAGCAATGGGGGTCAAACGTCACAATCAGAGCAGTTCTCCGCAGCGCTCAATCACCCATTCTTCCCTGTGTCTTTGATAGAAGAAGGCCTCTCAGAACTAGCTGCTGCCGACCAAGGGACTACCGATCAAACGCAGGGGACTTTGACTTTACCAAAACCCGAAGCGCAGTATCTGGAAGCCACGGGAGAACCCAGGGGAGCCCGAGGCCAAAGCTCCAATGTCCACTCCCTCCAGATGGAGATAGGCGCGCTCGCTAAGAAAATCTCCACCAGTGAGACCGCCCGCCGCGCCGCAATGAACGAGCTCATCAAGCTGCGATCCGAGATGATTACCTTAGAGGATTACACCAATGAGCTACATCAGAAGCAGGACAGAGCCCACAAGGAGAAGCTCTCACGCCAAATGGAAAAAGAGGAACATAAACTTAGGAGGAGAGCGATGTGGCTCGGAGCCGAAAAAGGGGGGAAGCAAGGGAATTCGGTAGGGAAAATTACTGCTGACAATAGCAGCGACACAAGCGAGACAGAAGATATTAGCAGTGATGAATAGTAATTAAGCAGCAGGTGCTTTTACCACCCATGCAGCCAGTGTTATCTGTTCCTTATTCGTTCATCTCAAGGACGGACGGTTCTGCGGTGACAGTTTCTTATAGTTCTTCTTTGCATTCACTGTATAGGATAGGTTCACATGTCTGTACTGCATGTGTAGTCAGCATGGGATGGTTCCCAGATGGCATGGTTCAGGAATACAATGGTCGTGACGTAGAACGGTCAATAAAGCCATAGGCTCTCTGTCGTCAAGATACCTAATGCAAGGGAAAGTCTGCCATGCAACAATATACTGCATCTCTGAGCTCTTAGTATGCCTTCCCGCCAGACTATCTCATTATTTGAGCTGCAAGGTATCAACAGAGTTGCTGATATATCAAACAGACAGTAGTAATTTTCATTGGAATGAACCAATGTTTCAGTGTCCATGGCAGAGTGACAATTACCGATCCCAAACCGTTTTACATTGAGATCTGTATTTGCATCAGTTGCCGATCCCGGACGCCCGCTTGTGCTCCACCTGAACCCCCTGCCCAGGAGGGATGACTTCCAGCCATATTGCTTCGTTCCGGATAAAGCCGCAGGGAGCCCGACGGTTCTGTACTGCCCTAGCTTCTACACATCTCAATGTCGATAGGAACATGTCAGAATGCAAGACATCCAAATTCCGGAGAGCCTCAGCGACTGTTCTTTTCAACCAGGGGCCGCAGGCCCATCAGCCCCAGCCAAATCGCCTCCTCGGTACGGATAGTCCTGCTGCCTTGCCCGGGCAGCACATTAACCCAGTAATCGAACAGCTTCCCTGCCTCGTCCGGTGTGACGCCCTTGTCCAGAAGTTCCTGGTCAGCCTGAATTGCCGCCTCAATTCCTGCGACTCCGCCGAACACAACAAGAAGGTGCTTGTATTTCGGGATCGATTGCTCCGCCAAGACGTTCGAAATAGGGGATCCGCGTTCGGACGTGCCGAAAGAGAGGTCATATCCGCCATCGAAGGGGCACTCGGTGAAGACCGTCGAGAGAGAGCGGCACCGGCGGACATTATAGCCCCAGTAGTATCCCGCCTCTTCACGTGGCGCTGCCGGATGGACAGGCTCTGCTTGCTGAGGAGTGTCTCGAGAAGAAAACTTGACCGTCACCCGCGTATATTCGGGGATGTTAACGTGCGGCAACAAGACCTTCTGGGGAAGACCGGTATCAACAATTGTAGATGTCTGCACATCACCATCGACTGCCTGCGGAGTCTTCTTCCTCTTCCGCCCGCCTTTGTCCCCTCCTTTACCGTCGTCGGGTATTACGACCCCTTCCCTGTAATCGCACCACTCGGTCGCCCGTACATGGTGTGGCATATCCAGGCTCGGCAACATGCCCGCTGTCCGTAGGTTCGGGTGCATCGGGAAAAGATGTTTTCGGAGGTAGGGTGGAGTCTCGAGGTATGAAAGGATATGAGCGAGGAAGTGCGACGGATCGGAGAAGGCCGTATATTCGCCCGTGTTGAGATCATTTGCATGGCTAATCTTTCCCTGGTGGGCATCGTCATCGAAAACGATCACTTCATCTACGCAGAAGACGGCAAGGGCGCGTGCGATTGTGCCAGCGATGTAGCACTTTTGCTCGTGAGATTGAGCACTGGACCCGTGGCTGTCTGTCAGAAAGAAAGGAACCGGCAAAGCATGGATACGTTCCCCAACTCACTTCGCAATGATGCTGCCGGGCAGAGCGACGCTCAGTGTATGCGACCTTCCTCCCGTAGGAGTGAAGACCGCCGAAGGCTTCGAGGTGTCGATGCTCCCCTTACGACTGGGCTGCTGTTCATGGGAGCTCTTGCGTCTCTATGGAGATCCAGTGAGCAGCGGAACGGCAAAAGCAGCATGCATGAAGGCATACCTTGGGTTTGCGCGTCTCCATGGTTGTCGGCTGTGCTGGTTGCCGCTCGACGTCCGCGAGCTTACAATTAGTAGTAAACTAATGCAGGAACTCGACGAACCTCTGGGTTTACAATGCAGTACATTTTTCGCCGCACAGGCGAGCATCGCCATGGAACCCGAACCCACATCCCCACACAATCCCTTTTTTTATGCTCCTTGGGCCTCCAGATCCTATGTTATATTGTTGGGGACTGAGCAGCGCGGCAACGTCAGCAAGGGTATTGAAACGGTCTTTGGGGGCTGGGGAAAGCTGGTCCACTGACTGATGTTCCAGCCTCGGAACCCTAAGTAGGTCAAAATATCGTATAAAAATCTGCAGCTCTTTCCTTCCTCACTCAGACGTCGCCGCTTTAAG
>Ga0008109_10000875_pt1 | contig 11530 bp, 13 predicted proteins | sample HigsolmetaGSP18D_FD_59306 | JGI IMG/M metagenome (GOLD analysis project Ga0008109, IMG submission 59306) | High solid enriched microbial communities from the Joint BioEnergy Institute, USA - SP1-8-D | ecosystem: Engineered > Bioreactor > SSF (Solid state fermentation) > Aerobic > Biomass ...
GGGGGGGGGGGGGGGGGGGGGGAAAAGGGAATGGCAAAGGTGCCTTCACGTACTTCTTGCCCTCCCTCCTGCTATGACTCCTGGTTTCTTGAACTCTTCCCCCCTGCTTACCACCATCTACAAGTTTATGAACTATATACTATTGCACATATCTTCTTGGTTAATGGGAAGCTAGGCAGTACCGTTTTCCCTTTATATATATCCCATATATTCTCCGGGGTAATTCCTTATCTCATCTACATATAGCATCATCTGAGCTTCGAAAGTTCTTGAATGAACTAGAGCAGTGGGAGCGCAGCAAAATTCCTTGCAATGGACATTCAATTTGAAATCGCTTCTGGAGAGAGCTTTAATCAATACATGGACTTAAATCGGGTTCAGTCGACCAAGTCGAAGTTGTCGGAAGGAGGACCACTGTTCTTGTCTCATTCATTGTTCAGGTGCGCCAGGAAAGAGAACGGGCTCGACGCCAATTGAGATTTTTTTTTCCAATATTAATAACAGCTTTTCTTCTGAGATTATGATTACGAGCAGTGCTCAAGCCTCTGGGATGTTCACAACGTCTATAAGTCCAGTTCCATTTCCTTTACCCTGATAGACTTAGATAACCAAGCTGTCTAGAGCCGTGGTGGCCAGCACCTGAAAGGGACACTTGCCGTCTTACCTACTTGCAATTCTTATATACATATCTCTTGTCTTGCAGATCGACGGTCCACCGCAGACCTTTAGTTCTTGCTGGCAGTTGATTAATCTTACATTTGATGTCATCTTGGCAGGTATCCCAGCAACTGGACGGGACCGACAATTAGTTTCATCCACACACAAAGTTCTTTCCATGTCCGGTTCTATTGATACAAAGGTCGACAACATGTATACCAAGATTGACAATGCACACAAGGTTGTAGCGCACTTCTTTTTCTTTTTCCTTTTTTTGGCCGATATGTTTTCTTTTCGATGCCGACTCTTATTGAGCTGCTTCGTGCGCAGATTCAGGCGGACCTGCAGGCCCTAGTCCCTGGGTCTAGTTTTGCGATTTCATCCTACCCCCTGCTGGCTCTGCCCGCGCCGCGCCCCCGCGTGCCCCTGCCGCTTCGCCGCCAGGACCGGTGCTTTTTCCGTCGTTTTTTTTGGCGCTCCCCGGGGCGCTAGACTTCTAGTCTTCTTTAACTTGATATTCCTAAAGGCTTTCTTCTGCGCCATTGGATGGCAGCCAGCCATGAACGAAGGTGGAGCTGGCAAGAGGTTGTTCTGAGAACTTGTCGGACACTCCATCAGATCTTGTGGAGGCGTCCGGTTATGTGTCAGTGTCAGAGTGGACTGTACAAAGCATCTGTTTAGCACTGTCATAGCCCAGGAACGAGGGAGGGTCAGCGGGAGACCCAAGGCTGACACCTCTGTTGACACTCTGGGTGTCTGGGCATGCTTACTGCCCATGATGATGGCGAGCACCGGTGGCCGCTGTGGTGTTTGTTTGGTTCACAGAGCATAAGAAAGAGTGTTGTGAATCGAGGAGGAAGGCATTACTCTCTAATTTGCTTTAAACTCAGACGAATATCCAAAATCTATCTATCTATATATATATCGAAGACAATTAGTTTCACGTATCAATTGGACTTGGCATCTTTTATTTGACCAGAGATGTTTAGCATCACTTTTTTTATTTTATTTCGGATCTCGGTTTTCTATTATAAGATGCTATCTATCCCCCATCCCTCCTTTATTCTTTTGCTATACTATGGCCGAGCTGGTCTTTAAACCTGCATCCAGCGTCACATATTGTCTCTACTGTGAGACTGTCTAGATGGACATTTTCGTCGTATGCCCGAAGGAAAATTCGTCTTCAAAGCCAATGTCCGAGCGCACCAGAGTCTCTGCGGCAGGGACCAAGCATTCTATCAAATGGCTTCGTTTAAAGAACGACCCCCTGTTATGCGTCCTTTATTTTTTTTCCACTACTTTCCAGGCACGGTTGGTCATGTTGTCTTACACTAGTTATACTTTCTAAAACATTAAAGCCATCTATTGATTGATATATGCCACAGAGAGAAGTAATCGCCTTCTCTAGTCCTCATTGTTCGTTGGTGACGATATTTGGCGGAAAAGTGCGCCCGCTTTTAGATTCATATAGACACACGCACCCTAGGAGAGTTGCTTGTTATCATCGCTCTCCTGCTCCTACTGATTCTTTTCTTACTATTCCAAATTTTCCTGCTTTCTAGACAGAACTGAGGTTAACATCTCACTGGCCGGAGTTCGATGATGTGCGAGGAATCAGAATCACATACAACAGAATGAAACAGGATGACGGCAAGGGCACTGTGGCCGGCATCTGGAATGCCGTCCTTGGATGGTGCTTTTCTTCCGACTAAGAACTATATAATCAGACCAGAGCAAAAGAACAGAGAAGGATTTTCCAGATTCACTATATACCATCCTACCTCTGAACAGTACTCCTGCTGTTTAGGGCTTGTCCCTTTCATTGTTCTAAAACCATCGGTACAAGGGAATAGACCCGGTGCTTAATTACATGGAAAATCTCTGGACTTTTACAGTTCATACGTACGTCGCTGTCCCGCCCGCATTGCAGCCAGCCAGACGATTCAGGTCTATCACAAAAGCGAGGTAAGATAAGTTGCGTAGGCGGCAACCAATTTTACGTTTTCATACTGGCCGAGGATATGCAACAGCTGATGCGGAAATCCAAGCCACAGCAATGCTGTGGTTAGAAGCCTCGATTCATCTCTCGTTGACTGCCACTCCCTGCTACCATGTTCTGGCGGGATAACGAGTTACGGTGGGAAGGTATTGGGATAGTTTGCGATGTCTCATATATGGATATATGAAGGAGAGTACCGGCAACGCCTCCTACCATTTCGTATCATGCCGGCTTGAGCGGGAGATATACTGTACCTTCACTCGCGGCTCATCTTCTGTGACCAGCTGAAGGCAGGTGCTACTCATCTGACAATGGATAATCTTTTTATGGGAACTCTAAATACGTAATAATTTCACAAAATCCTTGAAATTTAAGTCCACCTAAACTAATCTATCCATAAACCTGTGTAGCACTTGACAAACATCACGGATGGATGGACGCTCTTCTCGTATCTGGTCACAGGATGTACCTAACCTAGTAGACGTGCTCTAAAAAACTGAGTGTAGAGATTCGCTGTCCTAAATCAGAGTATTTCAGAAACAGCATCAGAACATGGTGTTGAGACATCCATACATCAATTCGAAAGAGATCATGAACTGACAGGCATCCAGTCCAAGATTAGGAAAAGGAAATGATAACCGAAATGATTTCCCGGCAGCCAGCTGCAGGTAGGAGTTGTGCATCAAGGAAAAATATGCTAATAAAAGGGAAACAATTAGGCCCCGATCCGCTATATCCTGCCATAGGGTTGGGATCGCTACAGCATGCATGCTAGACGCTTGTGAAACTCGACGAGAACTCTGGCTGAGCAAATTCAGTTTCTTCCACTCTCCTCAAAACAGGCATGCCGGTGTATAACGAGTCCGCACATGCAGTGCCTAGGAGGCAATACACCTAGTTTCGCCAGTCGGGTGGCACAGGAACCACCGCGCAAACAGTTTTATGGTCTCATTGTCCTTGCGCCTGAAGTCATAGAGCTTTGTGAAATGTACGATGAGATTCTTGGCGTCAAAATGTCCCTGGAGGATACGGGCGTGTTGCGGCCCCATGAAGGAGAATAGCAGGACCTAATCCCGATTCATCGGAATTATGTGCAGACTACATTTGGGGCATGAGCAACAAGGTGGGGGCAAGAAATATTTCCAGTGGGAGCAGAGGCCGGGGGGTTTCTCACCGGAGCGAGGACATGTTCAATCAATGATTTGGTGCTGAGGCGTCCATACATGATTCTGATCAGAGTGAGCAGCTCGCCATCTTTTCCATCGACGTTGTAAATTATTGAAGCAATCATGTGGGGGTATTCCTTGCCTGGTAGATGCCCAACAGACACCGCATGCCAGTCAGGTCTATTAGGAGGGCATAGAACTCCTCAAGAGGCTTGAAATTGTAGTCACCGTAGCTGTGCATGAATGTGAGAATAGAACTACACAATGAGATTGACATTGTAACACACGCTAACTTTGGACAGAGTGAAAATGTACTCTATGTAGTGCCACGGCACTTCAGGATGAGTGCTCTCCAGATGCAGTTAACACATGGACTCATACTCATCAAGGTACAAAGTCACTCCTCGTGCGCAGTCTGTTGGCCTGTTGTAGAAATCTGACAACTGTGTCTCCATGTCATAATCGGGAAACTCCTCATCTTCATCTTCAAGATCGTCCGGGTTTGGGAGAAAGTCTGCTGGATATGGTTTGAAGAAACAAGGCTCAAATTCTGGATATCCATTTTCGTGGAGGCGCATTGGCAAGGCGCAAATCTAAGCCTCCTCAAGCTCGATGGGTCCGAATCGTATTATTCGGAGCCTGGAGAGTTGTTTTTCGAGCTTTCGCAGCGCACTGCGAACAGCCTTGTGCTCGGGGGGCTCGATGACCTCGGCCATTGAGATCAGTAAGAGGGGCGGTTCCGAATACTGGTGGACGATGAGGAGTATGTGAGTCGTGAGATGTCCTTGGGAGGGACTAAATAATAAGTCGAAGGAGTCGGATGTTGGCATGCTTCTCAAGTTGGCAGGGTTGCCCCGACGCCTTTATTTTGGCGACGCCATCATTAACCGAAATGGACCCTTTCCGTCTGCGGGAGCCTACCTATGTACATGGGTTGGATTGCCTATTCCACTTCAATCAAGGCGCACGATCCCAATCTCAATGCTAGTGAGATAGGGCCTAAGTTGGGACTTGGCATTCTTTGTTTGATTTTCTTTTCTGTTCTCCCTTTCTCTGTCAATCTCTGGGAAGTCTCCGTGCGACCAGTATGGAGATGGCGTGTTTGCTTCTGCAAGGCACATACACAGAAAGACATCGAAAACTTCATTCAAGAAAATATATCGTAGCCGTTGGTATTGCGGAAGAGTCTCCGATGGAATATGCGCTCCCAGAAATAAAACGTCGCTCTCAGGAGGTATTCCTGGCAAACGTCATTTTTTTCAGGATTGCCAGTTGTCGAAACGACCATGGGAAAAGAAAACGGGCCCTTCAAATCTTTCGGAAGCCACAGGAGGATAAGTCTGGTAGAAAAGACAATTGCTTCATATAGATTATCTCGGGAAGATGCAAAAAATTTAAGCAAACAACTGGTTCCATTCACTCAATCTCTCCACTGGAAGTCTTAAACGCTTTAAATATTCGCACTCCCCATTCTCCAGAAGGTCAACTCGAAGCTTGAGTCTAACGCATTTGTTCACTCCGCACTAGGTATGTGACAATTCCTTTGGCGGAGACTAAATATATACCAGTCCACCGGAACGAAAAGCCAGCACAGAACCGTGTCCAACCTTGCGTTAGAGTACCAATTTCCGGGACCGTTTTTGGTGAAGAAATTGTAAGACGAACATATACGGAAATCTAAAAATCCAGTGACACCATCTCGAGACGCGCTGGAATATGTTTAGAAGGAATAATAGCAGGGGCGGAGTGGAAGTCGGGAGCGGCCGGGCGGGACCGGGTCCTTCCGGCGTCTTGGCATAAGCACGTGACCGTCTGGGGATCCGCTGCCCCGGATCAAATGCTTACTAAGCTAGCTAGGCCGTCTACGGCGAGGTACTATTACTGCCTTCAGTGGTGAGCGCATCCTCTCATCATCTACCATCATCCTGGATGCTCCGAAGACAAGATGTTTAAGGGTACCGATGCTTGCCTACCTGTAGCAGGGGAGACTGGCCCTGCAGCCATCCCTGTCGCCCGGGACCGGATCCAGGGTATCTCCACGATGACATGGCGTTAGGTGCAGCAAGCCGCGCTGCTGGGGTGAAGTCGGTTGTCGCGAGTGTCTTAAGTACCGATCCCTAATAATTCCAAGATGATACAATCTCGGGAAATTTTCAGATGCCGTGCACGGCCTATGTTTTGCTGGGTCTGGAGGAGGAACAATCCCCGCACCACTGAGCCACGCCCAGCCATATCCCTTCCAGACGACCAGGAGGATTGCCGGTGGAAAACGACTCAAAAGACCCTTGGTGATTTTGGCTGATATACGGATTTTTCCATGCTTTCCTCTCTTCAGAGCGGAGAAAGCGGAGTGTCCGGAAATGACGCAGTGAGCCATCACGGAGGAGCGGGTACGCTACCAAGCAGAATTCATCTGGCCTTTGCTCTTTACAGATGCTTTCTGCTTATACCAACTGCTGGCCACTGGAAGGCTCCATTTGCCTTGGACTGTGGCCCTTGGCCGTGCTCCCGGGTCTCCCGACACGGCCTCGATCATTATGATGTGGTGAACTATGACACACCTGTCAGAATTGGACTTGCTGGGCTTGTAGTCATGAGGAGAAGCTTTTGCTGGAACTGTCAAAGATATGGATCTAAGATATCAAGAAGAGTGACAGGGACCGTCATATGAGAGCTGCAGTGCAGTAGATGGAGATGCAGACTGCTGGTGCTCGGTCCTGTTTGCGGGGAGCATGGGCTGGAGCTCAGTCGTTGGCATCAGGCCAAGCATTGTTGGTGATGGGAGAACCGATTGAATTGTCTGACTGACTGTGTGTTTCATAAGAAGAACTGCAGGGAAGCAATTAACTCGAGGAGGAGGGCAGTGGTGCTAGGGGAGTGAAGTCTATATACCGCTGCAGCTTCTCCAGGCGCGCCCGCACCCCGGCCCGTGGGCACCGGAGCTCCTAGAGACCCTGGATGTGCGCAGCCAACCACTGTGTCATTACAACCTGCTTCCCCTCGTTTGTCTGCCTGCAATCCCATTCTGCCCTCTTCCATCTCAGTCACATCCACTGTCTCTGCTGCATCTCATCTTATCTCATTTCATCTTGTGCGATCGTTTCATCTTCCCAGCTTATACCTCATCTTTGACAGCTGCAGTCAATCGACCGGCTCGCGTGCTGCGGTAAGTTTGCAGTTCCCACGTCATTTCAAACCCCATTGCGATCATCTGCAGTCATCTCCACTCCTGCCGGTTCCGCTGCAGATCAGACATTTCTGATCTGACCTCAACTGTGTTGACTATATGGCATTTTGTTGTCCTTTTTTTTTTGCCCCCAGCACTGCTGCTGTTTCGAATTTACACGCTGGGCTGCTCGCTGACTCGCATCCAGACAGGCCGTAGCACGGTCGAGGGCGGTTCTTCCGTCGTGCTCTGATCTGATCATGTAGGTTTTGCTTTTCCGTCTGCAAGTTCCAGAGCTATCCCTGTTCTTCTGCATGGAATGCGATTCTGCCTCATCCATTCCTTGCTGGCCTACTTTTGCTGCTCCCCGCAGTAGCTCGCTGATTTTGTGCTACCTCGCTAACCACTTCTGCAGCTCCCTCTCGTGCCGTCATGGCCGCCATCAGCCTCATCGGGCGCGAAACGGGCCTGGACAGGATTGTCAGGAACCGGCACCGGCACCGCAACTGGGCCAGCGCGAATCCCGGTGTCATCCTAGTTTTCTGCATCGTCTTCATCGTTGCCGCCGGTATCATCTGTCTGTTCGGCTACCGAAAATGGATGGCACGCAAGGCGGAAAAGCAGTCCATGGCCGGGTAGCTCAGCTGGTTGGGCCAAAACGTCTGATGGATACGAGTTTATGAAGACAAACTGTGTGGGATGTGGATCTAGTCGTACTCGTGGTTGATGCTGCGCCTATTCGACGGTATTTGCTACTGCTTTTCATGTGGGTACTACGCATCCATTCCGGTTGTGACGGGCTTTAGATTCTTCGGGTTGGGAGTTCAAGGCACCCATCGAGCGCGACCGATTCGTCCTCTTTCGATCGGCTAAACGAGCTCACTAGGAATCTGGAAATTTGCTGTCGGCCGGACGGGAGGATAATCTGGGCGAGTCTACAGTGCTTCTTTGCTCATGCTGGGAATCGACTTCAGCTAATATCTAATAACATTTGCATGCAATCGTCGTTGTGACGTCTCCGTAGTATCTCTCTTACGTTCTTGAACAGGGATGCTTCCCTGTTCAAATCAATCCCCTCCAAAGCAGAGTTTCATCTCATCAGGTACAATTATGACATCGACTCTATAATACCTCCGGCTGCCCCGCTGCGGGCCCGTCGGAGCTCGGGCCTCCCGTCAAGGAGGGGTCGTCCCCGCCCCCGGACCCAGTCGCTTAGTCAGCACTTTATCAAATTCCGTCCTCGCCCTCCTCATAGAGTAAACAATTTTCTCGTCGCGATGTTGCGAGATGCTCTGCTTATCTCGAGATTTAGGCTTTGACAGCAGCAAGAAATCCTCTCCTCGGCTCTGCCGAGAGTATGGAATGGAGTGTCAAACAATGAAGCTAGAGAATGGTCTAAATGCATTGTGGATTTCTTTTTTTCTCTTTTCCTTGCCGACTCTGATTAAAGACTTGCTCTGCAAGCAGATATGCTCTTTCTGGTACCCGGTTCCTTTCGTTCAACGTCTGCGTGTATCTTCCTCGAACTTCTTTGTCATCTGAATGCTTTTTGCCCTTCCTTTCTCGAGATCGGAGCTTGTACATTACAATACATACAACAATCCACTTCAAGTCTAAATGGCACTGCACTGCACTGCGCACAATGTCTTGAGAGAAGCCGACAAGGTTCTTCAGCTTCACTGCTTCCTTGCTTTAGCTTTTTCTTTTTACCTCGATGGAGATACTCTCCGTCGTACTCTACGGTACATAGAGTCTGTACAGCACTCTAGATTCTGTCTGGATGGTGGTTGCCTCTACTTCTAAGGCTACAAGCAGTCAGTTGGGCATTGGAAACCACATATAGCTACCTGAGCTACCTACTTACCTAACTTCCAGGTAACCAAACCAACTAGACTAAGGTGTGAAGATGGGAGGAAAGAAAAGGAGGAAAGTGTCCTCCACTATTATTTCTGGCTCCACGTCTACCTTCACTACCACCACAACCACCACTACCCCAGTTTCCCTTCCAGGTGCAGGTCACAACAACCACTGCTCTCTCAGCAGCCTCACAAACAGCAACTCCCTCCTCTGATTCCAATCCTCCTCTCCCTGGAATAAATGAACAACTACAACCCTGACGCTGACTCCTACTACTTGTACATCTACCCTCCAGACCATGACACTAACACCAACATACACAACCTCAACTTCAGCAACAGCGACTCCCCAACAGGCGGCAGGCCGTTTAAGTTTCGCGGCGGCGCAGCCGCCGTGGGCGCGATTAGGGGTGCTGGTGTCGTCCATGCACGGGGCGCGAGGATAAGAGACAACAGGAAGGATAGGGATATAAATAGGGATAGGAATATGAATGTGAATGTGAATGCGGATGCGGATGCGGATGCAGATGCGGTTGCGCTTCGCGGGGCGATCGAGGTGGGTTTGTTTATGGGGAAGATTTTTGTGTTTGTTTGGAGATGTGGTTGGAGGTTTGGGAGGCGGGATTATGGCTAGGTATTTATCTATGTAGGTGCCCGGGTAGGTAGGTACCTAGGTAAGTATCTAGGTAGGTAGGTAGGTAGGGCTGATGGGTTTTGGAAACGGGTTTGGATGGAGGAGAGGAGAGCAGAGTATGTGTATGTTATGATTTTGGCGGGCGGCTTGACAAGAGAGATGCAAGTACATCTGTACATAACCTAATTTGTGCAGAAATGCAAATTCAAGACTTGGTCCTTATTATTGCATTGTTCTTGTTGAAGTGGGATGTGACAGATCTAAGCATATACATACATCCCTGCGTTTATGTTCCCATTATCACATATCACGTTCTCATGTTCTTTGAGGCCTCATTCTCCTGAGTTGTTTTCCAGACTTCTCTTCTCCATCATCTCCTCCTCAGCTCGACCGGACTGGCGATCTTAAACGGTCATGACTTCTACTCCCGGGATGTATTTACTGCAACTGTTGTGGCCTTCTGCTCTGGGTTGTGGCCTCATGGTTGTGTGATCATCCACACATGCTTTTCTTTAGTGGGTACAGCGCGGAATATGGAGTAATTCGTCGGAGTCCCCTAATGGCCCTCGAACATGAGCCTTGCAGGGCAAAACGACTCCCCGTAGTTGTCAGCATTCGTGAAGATCATTGATTCATTTTAACGGGTGCTCATGCAGTAGGCTTAGTGGGATCAGCCTCGAGCCTTCGCGTCCAGGTGGTGGGTTCTACACTCTACGCGCGTACCTCGGTGATATAGAGACGGTCTGTGAAGCAAGATCGATTGCCTGTCTGAGACGCGACTGCCTGTGAAAATAACCTTACTGGTGAGTTTGTCAGGTTGCCATCCTACAGTACAACAGGATGATTAAATTTACACCTTTGGCGTCGTTGACAACGTCTTCTTCTTTGTGGACTCCATGTATAATCTTGTTGCGTTACGAAGCCTGCTGCTTGGAAGGTTCTCGCCGGGTATATGTCAGGCCCGGTTGACTCTTGGCGGCTCTATTCTACTTGTTGTCGTGAAGCTCTTGTCTATATACGGAGAATACCATGATTCTATCTTTATTACTTTGCTTCCTAGTCATTATGTGGCAGTATTCCTCGCCGGTGCGTACCTCCTCTCCTTCGGCCAGTTGCCCTATGTAGGAACTCTGGAAACCATGTTGATTGAGTGCACTGCGCTGCACTGTACTGTGCACGTGGATCTTATTTGTGCGAGGCTCATTCCATTCACTGCTTTCTTTGTCTGTCTTTTTGTTGAGTCATTCCTTTACTTTTTTTTTTAACTTGGACAAAGATATTCTTTGTCATACTGCACAGAACATATATATGACTTGCACGCTGGGTTCTGGATGGATGGCTGTCCCCGTCTGCTTCTAAGACTATAAGGCGAGTTAGGTAACCTGGGCATTTGGACCTGAGTATCTTTAACAAATTTAGCTACCTTAGTATTTGCTTGATTTATCGAGACGGAAACGAAACAATCAAAGGAAAACCTGACAAGGAGAAAGAAGGGAAAAAATGACCTCACTCTCCACTTCCAGCTTTGCATCCACATCCACAACCATTGTCGCAGTTCCCTTCCATGTAACGACCACTGCGCTCTCAGCTTCCTCGACAACCATTCTTGCCGCCTCATCTACTGTTCCTCTCCCCGGAATCAACAACTACAACCCCGACACGGACTCCTACCGCTACATCTTCCCTCCAGGGCACAACACAAACACCCACAACCACACCGACGGCGATAGCAATAGCGACACGAACGTCGTGCTCGACCCACGCCGGGGCGGGGGATTCAAGTTCAGCGGTGGTCGTGCAGGCGGCGCAGCAGCTGTGGGAGCGTATCATAATGGTGGCGGTGCCGGGGCGCGTGAGGCAAGGCTGAGGAATAAGTTGACATTCAGCGCGAGGATGGTGTTGATTGTTGCGGTGCCGATGGTGGTTGGGTTTGTGTTCGGGGCGTGGGGGATTTCGAGCTGTAGTTGACACATGCTTACCTACCTGGTAGGTATGTGCCTATGGACTCGATGGATCATGATCTTAGGTATCATATTACGATATGGGGGGGGG
>Ga0008109_10000882_pt1 | contig 11352 bp, 9 predicted proteins | sample HigsolmetaGSP18D_FD_59306 | JGI IMG/M metagenome (GOLD analysis project Ga0008109, IMG submission 59306) | High solid enriched microbial communities from the Joint BioEnergy Institute, USA - SP1-8-D | ecosystem: Engineered > Bioreactor > SSF (Solid state fermentation) > Aerobic > Biomass ...
AAAAAAAAAAATAATCCCTGGAAACAGGGGGGGGGGGGAACACCGTCCAATTCAATAACACTGCATTGCAGTAGAGCCAGCTAGCCAGGGTAGGTACCTAGGTAGTCAGGTAAGGTAGCTACCTAGCTAGCTCGAAGCAGTCGTCCCAGATATGCAGGATGCAGGACACAGTAAGTAGTATGCAGGCTGAATGAAAATCCGATCGCTTCTCCCCGGGCAGGTACCTAAGTACTCAGGCTAGGTACAGTACATACCTAAGGTAGCTACCGCTGGTACCTCTGGAAGGGGAAAGGGCAGAAAAGAGACCAGTTTCTTTTTTTTTTTTCTTTTTTTATAAAAAATAGGTTTACAGGCCTAGCGACACTACAGTACATACTAGTTCCTATCTAAATCACCTAGCTTTGTAATAGACGAATGGAACATGACAACTATTTGCTGCAAAACATAAAAAGATGGGTGGATGCGAATCAAAGCAGTTGTGTACTGATAATAATAATATTGCTGTCATCAATTATTACATTCATTCTCCTGTAAAAGTCAGCCTATTGGTGGATCTACACCCTGGTGAAATCTCACATCACAGATCTTAGCATCGCGCCTGAAAGGCGAAAGACTTGCTTCATGGGCTCGTTCATTTCATTTCAAACTTTTCGACCATTCCTGTTCTCTCCTTTTCCCAATTTGTGTACTTTTTTTGGGGGGGGGGGTGGGGTGTAACTACCAATACAAAGTATACCATGAGGACAACAGGGTCCCTCTCGAAACAAATCAAACAGCAAAATAAAGGTGTTGTTAAAAGAAACAACGCCGAAACACAATTAGAAAGTAGCATTAGTGCAGCAGGAACAAAGGTGAGCCAAGAGTAACTGATAATATTCACACAGAACGCAACAAAACATGACGACGTCATAGGGTAACAAGGGCATACATGCAGGATAAATTTCCCACGAATATCCATATATTCATGTAATATGGTAAAAGAGCTTTCCTTGTTATACAATGGGAATATATTGGCCAAGTGAACGCGGTACCGAAGCCGCTGGATTCTCGTCTAGAAGACATACTGTACATCAGGTGCTGTCAGTACACTGCTGCTGCTACAGAAATAGGCAAGGGTACACGCTTACCGGAATGAACAGGTATGGCACCAGTCTCTCATACTCAGCCCATGTCTCGCCGTACTTGTTGCGGCATCTCTCAATGTCACGCTTGGCGCGATGGATGATCATGACAGCAAAGAAGACCGGGTAGAACCAGGGGAAGGGGCTACCGAAACCGGTAATGAGACCCCAGTTCAAGGCAAAGTAAAGATCGCAGGTGTAGTGGATTTTGCGAGCTTTGCCGTCTGTAGAACGGTTAGCCAACTTGCTGCACAGCGGAAGAGGTTATGCTTCAGGGTCAGAGCTACGTACACCACCCGTCAATCAAGATCGTCGAACCGTCGGCGGCCTTGAGAGTCTTAGGGTTCTTCAGAGTCTGCCATGGCAGCTGAGGGAACGTGTTGCGGAAGACCACAGTTCCCCGCTCCTGTTGGCGGAAGCGGTTCTTCTGGCTGTTGGTTGTGTCCCAGACCCAGTAGACGAAGAGATATGCGACGTAGAGGAACACCAGAAAGTATCGGTTCCAGCGGTAGACGGAAGGATCATGGTTCGCCAGATAGATGGTGCAGTGGCAGTAGGTCAGAGGGACACCGGCAAGGTTCCAGAAAATGAGCATGAATCCCCATTTCTCATAGTACATGTCCCTGAGACGGATCAGAAAAAGGCTAATTACGGAGCCACAGCGGAGTTCGATGCTTACCAGGTCGAAACAATACACTCCTCACCCTTCGAGCAGGCATTGGCGTACAGGAAATGCGCCAACAGAAGGAAGCCCACTTCTCCGGAGACGTAGCCGTACTGCTCGTACTGCCTCGTAGCAGCACCGAGGGTGATCAGGAACAGGATGTACCAGGGGAGTCTGACCTCAAAGAACATCTTAAAATCAAGGATACCGAACATGCGCGGGTTCAACTCCGCACCCATGAAGAAGTCGTAGATCGGGTAGCCGGTCATGCGGTGCTGCTTGCCACGCGCGATCGCAGAGAAGTACGCGATGAATGAGACCAAGAAACCAGAGATAATGGCGACGCTCATCAGAGGTCCAAATTCGTCAATAAGCGTGTACAGCTTGAACAGCCCGGTGGCGTGCAGGACGAGCGCAACGACGATGGTTGTATACCAGGACCAAACAGCCGAGCAGTAGTACGTCAGCTGCTTGCCCCCCTCGTGAGGAAGCGGACGTCCCTGCAGTGTGATTCCGGGGAGGAACATGTAGCAGAGGGCCTCAAAAACAAAGAACACCCAGAAAATAGTCCACGCCTTGAGCGAAGGGAACGCGCCCTCGTACACGAGGTGACCCAGGTGGGCGACGAAATCGGACAGGCTCTGACCCTCCGACGGCCTGGGAAACTTGCCATCATAGTAGGTCGCTCCGATCCACATGTAGTACATGAGCAGCGGGAACCCAATCATCATGGACAGCACGCCCCAGGTGCCCCCGAACTCGAAGCGACCGCTGTAGTCGATCTTGGGGTCCTTGCCCTCCTCCCAGCCGTCGATTATTCTCGGTTTCTTGACGGAGCCATTGGACTGTCCATTGGTCTTGACATCACTCTGGACATCACTCTTGGCCTCCTCCGACACGCTCTCCGCCTTGGCCTTGGCCGCAGTGCGTCTTCGAGTCGACGACTTTGGCTCTGCAGCGGCGTCGGAGGCGGCCGTGTCGGATACATCGTCCGCACTCACGTCCGGGGTCATTGAGGCACGACTGCGAGTGACTCGTCGGCCAGGCGTCTCCACGAAGCCCGGACGTTCCACTTTCCTGTCCGATTGGGGCCATTGAGTCAGCGAAGAACAAAGAGAAGCAAGGTGTGCAGAACTCGGGAAGGGGAGAAGTGGCCGCAGAATGCGACGCGAGCGACGAGACACCCGGGCCGCGCCAATTGCACTTACTTGGGAGTCTTCCCCGTCTGAGAGCGTGTCACCGTCATGCCGTCCTCTGGCTTTGCTCAAGCCTGCTGGCAAAGGGAGAGTGCCGTGGCAGAAGAAGGGAAGATTGGTGATGGACGGAGCGCAGGTTGATATGATGATCTCCGTGCGGCACGGGACAATGGTGACCGTGCCGGCAGGTAAATTTCGGCAAGCCCAGCAGCAGCGTCCGGCGCTCCACTCCCGTCTGTGCTTTCTTCCACCGAGTGAATGCCGGCCGTCTGCGTGTGTGCGATGCGACCGAGACGGACGGGCTCTGAAACCGGAGAAAGGACTGTCCTGGACAGCGAGAGCCAGCGTGTCACGGCGCGCGTCCTCTCTTTGTTTACTGCGTAGATCTTCGCCGGCGCTGCGTGTTGTCGACCTTCCCTTTTGGGCGCTGCCGGCACGTCTCCGCGCCGAGCCCGAGTGTCGCGCGTGCCGAAGCATCCGCGCAGCGTGTTCCCTGCATGTTCTCGAACTACAGGGGATCGGGTACATCGCTCGGCATTACAGTATTCTACACTCACGGGGGGCTCCTACACGAGCTCTCAGCTGTACTCATGGCAACATCTCGAAGAGCTGCTGTGGCTGACAGACATCAAGAGTGTATATCATAATAGATGTCTATATCTATGGCGGTATCTGTATGGAGAAGGATCCAGGTGTGGAACGGCCGTGTCGCGCATTTCCGAATAGGATCGACCTAACACCTTGTGGTTCCACCCTATGTCTGAAATCGATGCAATGGGCAGCATCAAACCAGGGTCCTCCTGGAGCGTCCTGGACGGGATATTGCCAGAACCGGCAGCTGTTCGGAAAATGAGTTTCAAAATAAAAGATATGACAAAGGACAAAATAGGTAGCCAGACAAATAGACACGTGCAGAGATATGCAAGAACCAGAACGCAAAAACCTCCGGACTCCCATCCATGCCCTGACGATGAACACCCAGACCCCACGAGACACCGCACGCTGCGGAACACATGCATATGCTAATATACCAACCGTGTTTCAGGCACCTCTCTGGATGTTGGTGGACATCAGAGTGATCTTCTTCTTATTCTTCTTCCTCCCGCCGGCAGATGCAGATGGATTGCTTCCCTCTGCGACCGCCTGCGCGAGCAGCTCGCTCTCTCGATCCAGCAATCTGTCCTCCCAACCCTGCAACCATCCGTCGTTCGAAGGCCCTCTCGACTGGGAAGGACCCGGCGGTGGGGATGCCGGGGGCACAGCGATCGTCCCCCACACGGTGCGAGGGCCGGACGGGCTGGTCGATGGCGAGGCTACGGCTCCAAAGCGCGACTGCTTGTTGGAGGGCCATGGAGGTGACGCCGTGGAAGAACCAGCATCACCGGCCGGAGTGTCGACACCGGCCACACTGCTGGACAGCGGCTGAAAGTCACTGTCGGAGAAGGGTCGATCGCTCATGGAGAAGCTGGGCCGCTTCCGGCGCACCGCAGCCCACTCTTCTTTTTCAGCGCGGATGCGTTCCTTCTCCTCGCGTGCTGCCTTCTCGCGATTTCGCTTTCGCCTCTTCTCCGTCTCCGGGCGGAACCGCTCCAGGATCTCCGGCTGGACCAGATCCGTCCAGTCACACTCCAAGAAACTGACCTCACAGCCGTACGGGAGGTGACCAAGATACTTAGCTCGCTTCCGCAGCTCGTCGTCCACTATATGTCCAGTCGAGATATGCTCCACCCGAGGGAGGATGGTGGACGGAAACGATGAAAAGTCCCCAAATGCAGCTTTCAAAATGCGGATATCCAGGGGAGCAAGATAGAAGTGAGGAAGCGCTTGGTAGAAATAATAAGGCTGATCAGCCGTATGAGGCGCATTGCTATCCTTCGCCCTCTCAGAGCTAACGGGTGCCTTGCCCGTGCCAGAATCCCTCGGTTTAGACTCCGCGCCAGAGGTCGTGTCGACATTTAGATTGGCCATTGCGCCAGAAAGTTTGTCTGTGTCGACGGACGTGGAAGGGGTGGCGGCCGCGTCGGATGTGGAGGTAGTTGGGGCTGGACTGGATGGAGCCACGGACTCCGCAGAAGAACTCTTTCCAGACTTTATGGCATGCTGGTACGTATACATCTCGGGAACCCCGTCAGGCGGCGGCTCGAACTTGATGGGATCTCGTGCAGGCTTCTTCTCGGCTGGGAGTCGTGACATATCAGGCGGATTACCAATACCTTTGATCTTTTCTTTGGCCTCCCTGATCCCTGCAATGGCTTTTTGCGTCCAGGTGGCGTCTTCACCAAACAGGAGCTCGTCTTCTTGCTCCTGTCTTTTCAGGTCCTCGATCTCAGCGTCGTACTGAGCAAGCATGTAGTCCTCACCCCCTTTCATGATCCTAGCATAGTCTGCGACCTCCGCTGCATGATACCAGGGGACATCTTCGCCCGGTCCAAGGCTCTCGGCACCATCACGGGGAAGGGCCAATGTACTGCCAGGCTCTCGCTTTATCAGCCTCAAGACAACATCCCCGCCCTCGACGGGAAGGTCGCCCTCTTGGCCGGTGAACCATCGGACCGGCCGCGTCTCCGACATGTAGATGGTATCCCAACATATCGGGCAGCTCTTCCAGCGTGCCTTCTTCTCGGGGACAGGATTCTCATCGTCCGTTGAGTGCATGTAACGGATTAAGCAGGGGAGGCAGAATATATGACCACACCTCGCCATTCGAGGCGCCACGGGCATGGAGAGACAGATGGGACAGCTAGAAGCTTGCGTCTGAGCCGAGGCCAAGACCTGGAGAACTGAGTCCCAGTCCAAATAGACATCGGCATTTGCTGCCTGCGCGTGGTAGCTTCTTTGCGGATGGACGATGAACCTGTAATTGGCGTGAACGTATCGCGCTTTATCGACGGCATGATACCCGGAGCCCAGCCCCCACGTCGGATTCCGACGAGTGCTGCGGTGCGGCGGGGGGTGATACTGAGGGCGGGGAGGAAGAGCAAAGTTCATCAGATGGGTGATGGACGTCTGTCCTTTGCGGCTCGTCGTCGACCTCATGGCGGCCTACACGGGGGTACGATTAGTATCGCGTCTCCACAGACAGCACCCTCAACATCACAAGCACGGTCGTCGATGGACTGTCCCCAATCGACGATGGCTCAAGATGGAGTCCGTGTGTCTGTCTGGGCAAGGGAGTCCAGGCCACCTACAGACTCCGCAAACTCATCATCATCTACCAAACGAGGGCGCCTCTGCCGCCTGTGCTGACTCCTTTTTGACTGATTGTTCCTCGGAGATGGCGTGCTCCTCGACACGGAGCCTGCGCCGAAGCTTCCTGAGCCTCCTGGCCGTCTCTGGGAACCACTGTCGACAGGCGAGGCCGCCGAGTGAAACGGCGCAGGGGACGACGACGGATTCGGGTTGTTCGCTGCTTTCGAGGGGCCAGGGATCTGCCCCGCAACGGACGACATTTCACGCACTGGCCCAATTGATATCCTGCCTTTCCGCGGTGGGCAGTCCCTCGCGAACGCGTGGGATGAGGGGAGGAGGGAGCAGGAAGGAGACGGAGCGGCCGCACCGCGCCTCCCGACGAGATCAACAGGCTGGACAGGCGGGCAGGACAAGAGGAGGAGACGAGAGAGACGGGCACATGGGGCACCCCGAGGGGCAGGGAGAGAGAGAGACGGCGTCTCCAGCTCGCTGTCGTTCTTGAGGGGCGAGCGCAGAGCGATGTCATCGCTTGGCGCCGAGCCGCAGCGCAGCCGCGCGCACGTGCCGCGGCGCCGGCCTCGCCAAAAACATCATCCAACTCGCCGTCCGCCGTCCGACTCGCTCCTCCACGCCTCTCGCTGCCGTCGTCCTCGACGCCTCCCCGTCCGCCTGGTCGTGTCGTGCGTCCAGTCCGTCTCTCGTCCTGTGCCGTCCGGTGAGTGGTGCCCCTGTGTTTCCTGGCCGTCTCGCGCCTCGAGCAGCCGGGTTGACAATCCCCTTCCAGCCTCCGCAGCGCCACGACTCGACCTCCATCCAGCGGCCACCCATCCTCATTCCCCCGTCCAGCCTTGCGCTCAGAATGGCTGTATAGGCCAGTGCAAGGTCCTCGCCCCTGGATAACCCGGTGAATATCTCGCATGGCTCCCATTGAGGCAAGGCGTGGCTGAACCGTCAAGGCAAAAAAGTGCCTGGATGATGAACCATCATCTGCCCGCAGTGCCCCATGGGCAGCCGCCCATGCCTCCTCCCCGACGGCAACATGACATGTCCTACTCGACGGCGCCTCCCAACATGCGCTCGCCCCCCGCATACATGGGATACCATCCGCCTCACCTCAACGGCCATGTTCCCCCAGCGTACGCGGCCCAGCAGTATCCGCACTGGTATTCCTCGTACCCGCACATGCAGCCTCCTCCTCGCCCGTATCAGCCCCCGTATGCGCCGTTGATTGTATCTTCATACCCTCATTCCCAGCCCATGATGGCGCCGGCCCACGTCCCGCCACCTTCTTTTTCTCTGCAACCGCGGACAGCAACATCCACCCCCCTTCAGTCCACCATGTCTCCTCCACCGCCAGGGCCAGCTTCTGGTCAGGTCGAGAGCCAAGAGAATCCCTCGGCCAATCCTTCTGTAAACACCGTGGTGCCTTCGCCAGTCTCAGAGCCTGCGAAGTCGGCGCCAGCTTTTAGAGAGCCGTTTCGCGCACCGGTAAGCCCGCTTTTACCAGTCGTCTGTCCATTGTTAACATACGATTAGTTACCATGGCTGTCTGTTCCCGATCTTCCCTTTCCCCCCAGAGCCCCCCGCAGACGTCGGAAACCCCGTGCGGTGAAGTCGTCTGCAATGACCGTCGAACTTCCTACCAAGGAGCCCCAGCGCAAAGACAGTCTGCCTTCTGAACAGACGGAGAGTCAGGAAGAGACAAAGCCAGCGGAAGTCTCTGCTCCTGCACCTTCTGAGCCAGAGACTCCAACAACATCTCATGCCGCTTCGGAGGCAGACTCCACGCAACCTACCACACCATCGTCTGCCGTGCCACAGTCGTCCGGTCGGACCCCAGCGCAGCCTCAGTCTCAGGCCAAACCCTCGAGACCTGCTGTGCCAGTGGTCCCTATAGTCCCTATTGTCCCAGGCACATCCCGATCGCAGGCCAAGGACGACACAAGCCGCGCATCTGTGACCCCAAACCCGTCTCCTGCTGCTGAGACAGGGCCGGAGGTCCCTGCTGAGCCTGCAGCAGCGTCATCAGGTGGCGCTTCAGAGGAGCCCGCTAAGCCCGCCTCTCCGCCTCGTGCAGCGCCCAAGTCCTGGGCCGACCTTGTTCGGTCAAAGACGCTTCCGCGAGGAGCGGGTGCGCCAGCTCCCTCGCCCGCCGAGGGAGGTGGTTTAGCGGCGTCCAGGGCCGAGTCTCTTGTAGATGTCTTAAACAGCCTGGGGACCGATGTTGACCAGTACAGCGACAAGATTGCTTTTATCGAACCCAGAGGACTTGTAAATACTGGAAACATGTGCTATATGAACTCCGTAAGTCGTCCCGTCAACAAGACCTAATCGGTAGGATACTGATTACACTCACAAGGTCCTTCAAATTCTGCTTTACTGCATACCATTCTATCAATTCTTGGACCATGTTGGCCGGCGAGCTGCTCACAGCTTCAAGAGTGATGTCCCTCTGATCGATGCTATGTGAGTGGGCTAGAAATTACTGTTTCTTGGGCAATGCTGATCCCATTAACTTGCAGGATCATGTTCATGAGAGAATTCAGGGTCATCGATGCCGCACGTTCCGCGGAACAGTTGCGGTTGAGACTCAAGGCAAATGAACTGGAGCAGTATGGCGAAGCGTTCATTCCGGAGTACGTCTATCAAGTAATCAGGCAACTGCCTAGATTCAGAGACATGCGGCGCGGTCATCAGCAGGACGCGCAGGAATTTTTGGGATTCCTTTTGGAGGAGCTCCACGAGGAATGCACTCGCGCCGCAAAAGGCGCAGTGCCCGCGGACTCTGACGTGTCGACTCCCACCGAAGTCGACGGTGCGGCCGCCGTTGACGGACCTGCCGATGGCTGGTTGGAAGTCGGCCACAAACAGAAACCCGCGGTTACCCGATCGTCAGGACACATCGCATATGAGTCACCCATCACGAGGATCTTTGGTGGGAAGATCAGGTCTGAGTTCAGAGTCCCTGGCAACAAGAATTCCGTCACTCTCGAACCCTACCAGCCTCTGCAACTCGACATCGGATCCCCCGAGGTCCACAACATCATCGATGCCCTCAAGGGTCTCACGAGGCCCGAGACCATCCATGGCGATTTTAACTCCTCGCGCGGCCCCAATGTCACGGCAACCAAGCAAATATTCATTGAAACATTGCCCCCTGTTCTCATTCTCCATCTCAAACGCTTCCAGTACGACAGTGTTACTCAAGGTACTCAGAAGATCTGGAAGAAGATCGGGTATCCATTGGAGCTGGAGATTCCTCGAGAGGTTTTCCCACCTCATAGACGCAACGCAATGACCATTCACGGCGGTCTGCCCAGATATCGACTTATTGGCGTCATTTACCACCATGGCAAGAATGCTAGCGGTGGCCACTACACCGTGGATGTCCGACGTCAGGACGGCCGCGAATGGATTCGTCTTGACGACACTGTCATCCGCCGTATACGGAGCGAAGATGTCGCCGAAGCGGGCAGTGAGGAAGATCCGAGGGTCCTTGCTGCTGCGCTTGAGCAGCACAAACGTGACAAGGGCGCCAACGTCAATATCTACGACCAGTTTGATCCGGACGATCAAGACCCGGCAGACAGCGAGAGGGGCTGGAGCCAGGTTAATGGAGGAGGATCGAGCAGCTACAGCAAAAAGGCCGCTTCAAACGGAGTCGCCTCGCCAACCGCGTCCGGAATATCCTCCGGGAAGAGGACACCGATTGGGCGATACGGGTCCCGCGACAACAAAGTTGCCTACCTCCTGTTTTACCAGCGGATCACTGGCTCGTAGACAGCTCCCGCACTGTTTTACCCGCATCGCCTTCACCTTTATCCAACACTTGTCTGCATCGCGGATACTTCTGCCATCGCCAGTCTCGCCAACACCGCTCATCGGCTCACACATGCTACACATATTTTGCCGAACTCAAGCGTGACATAATTCTCACTGTGACATCGGATTCTTCAAATAGAGAGATTCCCTGTTGCCATTAACTGTACATAAGACAAAAAATGTTATCGGCCCTGGGACTAGTTCTATATGCTCATGACCTTTTCTTTACGCCATATCGGTGCGATAGGAGAAGAAAGATACCGAGACCGATATGTTTCCTCAGTCCACGGTTATGTTTAACTTGGCCACCATGATCTTGTTTTTGTTATGATCATTCAGGGATCCCTCCATGTCCGTTGATCGAGCTTACTATGAGAGCCCCTTTGTGTGCCATTTAATCGGCCTTTTTGCCCATTATCGAGGCTATGATTTCGCATCTTGCATCATTCTTTTTTTTTCTTTTTTCCACTCTGTTTTGTTTTCAATGACATTTCCCTTTATCTTTCTCCCTCCTTCGATGATCCGCCGGAGCCGGGACCTGACGAGGTTCAGCCCTGGTATATACCCCCTCCCCTTTTTTTACCCTCCTCGCATACCCCTTTCTTGCTACCTTTTTTTTCTTATTTCGCAGATGCAGACGGACGTTGCTGTTGTTGTGTTGTGGCGTGGACAGGAAATGTTAACGATTGCATGAAGTGTATTTCATAGACGGATGTGTTGGTCGTCGTCGTTGGCCAAGTCAGTCAGCGGGGATGTGTTGCGAAACGGACGGATCTCTCCTTTGAAAAATGATAAAAGTGATGGACCGGCGGATTATTCGTGGATGAGAAGGCGGGAAAAAAAATAAATGGGATGGATGGATGATTTGGCTCCCGTGGGTGGAACAATTGTCAATCTATCTATGTTCGGCTTGAAAATTTAATTTTAACTTGGTCTCTCATGACGGACCCGGACCTGGACCCCGGACACATGGCTGGGGGAGGAAGGGAAAAAAGAAAAGGAAAGGCGATGAAAAAGTTCGGGCGGAGGACTACTGACTCGGATACATACCACCACATACATCATAAATGTCGATCGATAGCAAGCAGGCAGCCCTCCCTTGGTTGATGTGTTCGAGCTTTGCTTTGCTTTTTATTTACTTTTATTTTGCTTTATTGAGAGTAAAATAAAAAAGTATGGAAGTTACGAACGAAGACCTCGAACTTAGGGAACTGAAAAGTTTTTTCTTCAATAAGGAAATTCCACATATACTGCTCTGTACTGTGCATATATGTAAAAAATGAAATGACAGAAATGGCAGTATGTAACGACAGGCCTAGATAACTAGACCTAAAGGGGTCGTTGGTTTATCTTGAAGACA
>Ga0008109_10000883_pt1 | contig 11344 bp, 8 predicted proteins | sample HigsolmetaGSP18D_FD_59306 | JGI IMG/M metagenome (GOLD analysis project Ga0008109, IMG submission 59306) | High solid enriched microbial communities from the Joint BioEnergy Institute, USA - SP1-8-D | ecosystem: Engineered > Bioreactor > SSF (Solid state fermentation) > Aerobic > Biomass ...
AGCCGACCACGACTATCACGTCTACGCCGAAGTCTCGAACCCTCCCGGCGTTTGTACGGCCTGCGGCTCTGACCGTCTGATCGGACACGGGCGCAACGAGCAGGTCATCCGCGACTTACCGACCCACGGCAAGCGGCTGGTGATCTATGTGGATACCCGTCGCTGGCGGTGCCAGTCCTGCGGCAAGACCTTCATGGAGGCGCTGCCCGCCGTCAATGCCAAGCGCGAGATGACCGACAGGCTGGTGAAGTGGATCGGCCAGCAGAGCTTGAAGCGCACCTTCGCCAGCATTGCCGACGACACCGGCCTTGACGAGAAGACCATCCGCAACATCTTCCGCGACTACATCAACGAGCTGGAAGCCGAGTTTCGTTTCGAGACGCCGAAGTGGATGGGCATCGACGAAATCCATCTCATCAAGCCGCGCTGCGTCATCAGCAACGTCCGCAATAACAACATCATTGACATGCTCCCGAACAGGGACAAGAAGACCGTGGTGAACTACCTCTACAACCTGCAAGGGAAGTCCGAGGTGCAGTACGTGGCGATGGACATGTGGACGCCGTACCGCGATGCCGTCGCGGCGATGCTGCCTGACGCTCGTATCGTTATCGACAAGTTCCACGTCGTCCGCATGGCGAATGACGCATTGGAGAAGGTCAGGAAGAGCCTACGCGAGCAACTGACGCCCAAGCAGCGCCGGGGCTTGATGCACGACCGATTGGTGCTGCTCAAGCGTGAGTGCGACCTTAATGACAAGGAAGCGCTGCTGCTGGACGGCTGGACAAAGAACTATCCTGAGCTGGGGGCTGCGTACAGGCTCAAGGAAGGCTTCTACGCCGTCTATGAAGGGTCAGGTAGCCCAGAGGCGGCGCTTGCGGCCTACGAGGCTTGGAACAAGGCCGTAGTGCCCGAGGTGCGGGACGCCTTCGGCGACCTGATCCGCGCCTTCACGAACTGGCAGCCGTGGATTCTTAACTACTTCGAGCACCCCGTCACCAACGCCTACACCGAGAGTCTGAACAGTCTGATCCGGGTGATGAACCGGCTCGGGCGCGGCTACAGCTTCGAGGCGCTGCGGGCCAAGATTCTGTTCACCAAGGGCGCTCACAAGCGCGAGCTCAGTCGCCCGAAGTTCGAACATAGGCGTGAGCCTGATCTGGCGGTGGCGGAAGAGGTCATGGGCTACGGCGTACCAGACGATGCGATGGGCGATGTACTGCCGCCTGGGCACCTCGGAAAGGCGGTTCTGACGCCAAGGAAGGGCTCATCGAAGGCCGAGCACCCACACGAACCACCAGGGCCGCCGAAGAACTACGGGGCCGACATAAACACACTGATCGAGTTACTGGAATCCGGGCGGCTCTGAGCTCTCAAACACAGCCAAATCCGGATACCCCAAAATTCAAGACACGCTCTCGTCAATGCAGGTTCGTGTGGTTGGTCGCTATTACAACGCCACCAACTGGATGCTGTCGAACACGATTGCCGGGCTGAGATAGCCGTCGTCCGGTGAGCCGGAGGCAATGCCGATTTCGATACTGTTGCTGCCGGCTTGCAGTGCAGAAGCGGGGATGTCCACCTCATACAGCGTGTTGTTGCCGCGCGCGGTCCCCCGTGTGATGCCGCGTGTCTTCGGTTGCGTTGGGGCGGCGGGCACCGGGCCGCTCCAGCGTGCATTCACGTTGATCTGCGGGCGTGCGCTGACCTGCGCCAACGGCACGAAGATCCGCAGTCGATAGCGACACACCTCATTCGGGGCCAGAGTGAAGACGATCCGGCTGGGAGTGTTGATGCCGCGCCACTGCACCGCTGGAAAGCTACTCAGACTGCTTGATCCGACGGTGTAAGTCACCGGCGACCAGCGCATGCGTGCATCTGAAGGGTGCGCGTGCGGTAACAGGTCCGCGTATCCGAACGCTGCCGGCGTTCCATCGGGAATGCCGATCTGCCATTTCAACGTGCCGGGCAAGACGACCGCCGACAGTCCGGCCTGTGTCGTGGTGTTGGCCAAAACATCGATGTCGTGTTGTGCCACTTCGAGCTCGTTCTGGTAAAGCGTCATGCGGTAGCGCCCCGGGCGCACACCGGCAATTCGGTAATCGCCGCTGCCGTCGGCGGTGGCCCAGTATTGCGCCTGCACGTTGCGCAGACCGATGACCGCCGGTTGGCCGGGCAGTACGCCGCTCACGTGCCCGCTCGCTGTACCGCGCCCGCTTGCCGGCAAATAGCCGTTCAGACCCAGCGTGGCATCAACGAACTCGGTGCTGCGCTGCGTACTGGAAGGCGCGCCGCCATCAGTAAACAGCAGGCCGTACACACCATGCAGGCCGCCGCGAAACGGTTCGGTCTGGGTGTGATTGGAATACATGTAGTTGTAGAGCTCATGCGTCACACGGGTTTTTTGCGTGGCGATGTCCTTGAAGAACGGTCCGCCCGCGCTGCGTTCGCGATTGCCCATCAGCATGAAGACTGCAACGCCGGAACCGCTGATGCCATGTACCTGGTCGTCCATCATTCGACGTGCGGAATAGAACTTGGAACTGGTGCGCCCATCCGGCAGCAGAAACACATCTTTGCCTTCGATCGCTCTGCCAACATTCGAATCTGGTTCCTGCTGCGCATCCGGCAACTTGGATACATTCAAACGGGTGACGAAGCGCAATTCCCCGATTGGCGGCAAGGTTGGCGCATAGGTGGCCATGTAGATCGCGTTGCGGCCTTTGCGCACAATGTAATACTGGATCAGATCGCCAGCGTTGGCTGATACCACGATTGTTTCGCCTACCAGACGTACGTCCACACTGGCACTGCCTAGCCCCGAGACGAGGTGCGAGCCTTTCGATTCGGTCGTCTGCAGTTCGTTGTCGCGATAGCGGATCGACACAATGTCGCCATTGTGTGCATCGACCGAACACACCAGCTCGGCGCCACTGTCGACAATTACACGCTCGCTACTGCGTGTGAACCCGAATGCGGCCAGCGCTGGTGCGCTGACACCGGCATATAACGCGAATGCGCAGGTGAGCAGATGCAGGCGACTGCCGGGCACGGTGGCTATGATGCGCAGGCGCGATCTCGTTGCGGTGCACACACGCGATGCCAGGCGAGTGAATGAGAAAGAAAATATGCGCACTGTTGGACATTCCAATAATCGAGGGTGGGTGATTGACCCAATACGGGCCTGGCTGACGGGTCGGTGGGAGAGATGGCTGCAATCAGAGGCACTAGCGCAGGCATTCGGACACGCGAACAAAGCAGACGGACCAGTTTGAATTGGGCGCAGCCGATGCCTGGCAACCACGGTGCGGGCATGGCAGATGCTGTGCCGAGCGCGGGCTGCTCGGTCTGGCGATGCGCGTGATCGCTGTGTCGGCCGTTGCTGTGAAGCGCCGGTATCATCGCAGCGCGCAGCACAACGCGTCGCGCGCCGACGTGATATCGGCCAACCATTGCACGCGATTACCGATCACGAAGCAGTATTGGTTTCCATCGCTCAACCACACTGCCAGCGATGTCGGCGCGATGGGAAGCAGACCAAACAGGCGCGTCCAGCATGGATGTATCGCCACAATCTGTCGCAGGGGCACGCTCAGCGGCAGAATCTGCATATTGAACACGTGTGGCTGGAACAGCAGCGCATCGGCAGTGAGAATCAGACGCCCGCTCACCGCTTCCATCCCGCACCGCAGATTTGTCGGTGCCTGACGCAACACATTGCGATCAATCGAGCGCAAGTCACTGCCTCGCAATAGCGCTCTCACAGTCGCGTCGCAGCAATGCGGGCGCGTTGCATCTGCCAGCGCCAGACGCCAGGTTTGCCGAGCACTGCCAGGAATGAAACCGAAAACATGCGATAGGCCTGATGGGCTGCATCACTGCAACGAACGCCGCCGGCGAGAGTAGGCAGCATGCCATGACAGCACATCGCCTGTGTACACGAGCCTACCGCTGATCAGGAATATCAGCACATCGTGCAGGGTGGCGGTATTGCCGATCAAATATAGGTAGCGCTGCCGGGTTGCCGCCGCAGGCAGTCTTCCCGATGGATGGCGTGCAGGCGTTCGGTCAGGCTTCGGTGACCCTGCCCATCTCTGCCATGGCCCGGGAGGTTGTTCTCGTCAGCGCGGATGGTCATACCGACCGTTGCCAGAAAGACGCTGTGCGGATCACCGCTTAAATCCGCCTGTGCATGCTATGTCGGATTCGTCAGGGGAGGAGCGATGATCGCCAAAACAGAGCGCAACAAACAGGCCGACGCGGCGTTGGCTTTCTGGGAACTGGCCGATCCTGCCCGCTGGTTCACGCACAACAAATGTGTTCGATGCCAATTCTCGAAAGCATTTCAGCCATCAGCATTTCGCCACTGCGCGCGGTCGATACGCGCAGTGGACGATGCTTGCCAAATTGGCACGATTTGCCGCGAGTCTGTTGTGCAACCGGAAAGGAACTCCCACTGGAGCGCCCGTTTCGGTGTGCAGCGTTGTAGCGTCAGTAGCAGCCGCGCTCAGTATTTCGCCACACCGTTGTCCACCTCGTCCGACCACGCATCGATGCCGCCGGTGACGTTGTAAACGTTGGTAAAGCCCAAGCCGCGAAAATGTTCGGCGGCCTGCAGGCTGCGCCCGCCGCGGTGGCACAGGAATGCAAGCGGGGTGTCCTTTGGTAACTGTTCGATAGCAGTGCGCTCGTGCGCGTCCAGCGTGCGGAACGGCGCGGCGACCGTGGCCAGTGCACGCTCGTCGGCCGGGCGCACGTCCACCAACGTCAGACTTCCGGCCTTGATGCGGTCGTCGGCGTCGCGCACCGACAGCTCCTGCACTGGCTTGGGCGCATTGGGGTTGTCGATAGCCAGACCGCGTCCGCGGATGTCGTCTACCCAGTCGATGGTGATGCCTTCGGCGCGGCGTGCGCTTGCCAGATCGAACTGGACGCGCAGACCGTTGGACTCGGCTGCAATGGCATTCGGGTTGGTCGGCGTTAACTGGAAATCGGGCTGGAAATTGGCGTCGATGGACAGCGTCAGTGCGGCATCCGGCGCATCGGCCAATGCACTCTTGAGCATTTCGACCGCGGCTGGCGTGATGGTGATCTTGGGCGGGCTGCGGTCGGGCGCCTGCAGGCCGAGCATGCTGCTCAACTCGCCGCTGTCGGCCATTTGCAGGATGATGTCGCTACCGCCGATCAATTCGCCGTCCACGTACAACTGCGGGATGGTCGGCCAATCGCCGTAGAGCTTGATGCCCTCGCGGATTTCCTGGTCGGCCAACACGTTTACGTGGGCATAGTCGATGCCCAGGCCGTCCAACGCGCCGACCGCTTTCGCCGAGAAACCGCACTGCGGCATGCCGGGCTGGCCTTTCATGAAGAGCACCACGCGGCTGGATTGCAGCAGCGTATCGATACGAGAACGCAGGGCGGGATCGAGGGTCATGGCGACACTTCGGTGAGGACGTGGAAGTCGCCTATTCTACGCCGCATGGCATCATGCGGCATGACCACGCCGGAAACGCTGTATCGCCCACCGTCGCGCCCGTACCGCTGGGTGGGTCTATTGGCCCTCTCGCAGGCAGCGGTAGCGCTGCTATGGTGGCACCTGGGCTGGGCCACGGGGCTACTTGCGCTGCTACTGTCGCATGCGCTGTTCGTAGTGCCGGTGTTCCTGCCGCGCGCGCGGCTGTATGCGCCGGTGCTGGCGCGGCTTCCCGGTCGCGCGCCGCAGGTGTGGCTGACCATCGACGATGGTCCGTCCGATGACACCCTTGCGATCCTCGACCTGCTGGATGCTTACGACGCCAAGGCCACGTTCTTCGTGGTTGGCGCACGTGCAGAGCGGCGGCCCGAGCTGGTGCGCGAAATGATGCGGCGCGGGCATGGCATCGGCAATCACAGCCACACCCATCCTCAGGCCTGGTTCTGGGCGTTGGGGCCGCGCCGCATGGCGCAGGAAATCGGTCAGGCGCAGCGGGTGCTGGCCAGCATCACCGGGCAGGCGCCACGGCTGTACCGCTCGGTGGTCGGCATGACCAACCCCTTCGTCGCCTCGCCGCTGCGCGCCCATGGGCTGACCCGCGTGGCGTGGAGCGCGCGCGGTTTCGACGGCGTGCGCTGCAAGCCTGACACCACCATCGCCCGCATCGTGCGCGACCTGCGCCCCGGTGCCATCGTGCTGCTGCACGAAGGCGCGGCGCACGGCCACAACCGCACTATTCTGCACGGCGTGCTGGAAGCGATGAAGGCGCGTGGGTTAGTGGGGCGGCGACCGGATTAAGAGCAGCAAGTAACAGGAAATGATTCGCGACGTTTGAGCGTCACACCTGATGCAGCGCTCAGCGCGGCTCGGCCACGATCAGCCAATTGTTGAACGGCGTGTTGCCATACAACGGCGCAAACGTGGCGCGCAGGCCGGTCGCATCCAGATGCGCTTGCAGACTGTTGCGGGTGGGATAGCTGCGTGGCATCCGCTGCATCCAGCCGCTCAGATGCGCCAACACGTCGGTGACGCGGCTGGTGCGACCGCGGCGGCTGGCATCGCCCAGTGCGCTGCGGATCACCAGCTTCGCGCCAGGCGTGAGCATCTGCGCCACGCTGCGTAGCAGATCGGCCTGCATCTCCGATTGCAGATACTGCAGCACATCCAAGATGGTGACGCTGCCCCGATGCTGTGGCCACGCCACGCTCAGGTCGATTACCCCGAACTTGGTAGTGCCCAGGTTCGAGCGTTGTGCGATGTGCTGTGCGCGGCGGATCTTGGACGCATCCACGTCCACGCCGTGATACGCCATTGTCTGACCATCAGCACGCAGTGCATGGGCGAGCAAGCCCAGCCCGCAGCCAAGATCCAGCACTGGTGCGGTGGTATTGCGCAGCTCGGCCAGGACGCCCGGATACAGGGGGTCGGTGCGCAGCTTGGACTGCGTGTAGTAATAGTCGTAGCGATTGCCCAGCGGATGCTGGGGCAGAAATGCGCGGGCAATCGTCAACGCCTGGGCGCGGCTCATCGGTTGTGTGGCAGTGGTGTGCAATGTCGGTCCTTGGCAATCAGGCGTGCTGCGGGGCTAGCTTAGTATGTGTTGGGCTGATTGCGGTAGGGCTGGTTGCTATTTTCGCGATGCGTGACTGCGGATGTGCTGTACCGATTGCCCAGTCGCATGTTGAGAGGACTGGCCGCGGTGCGCGTGTCCGCCGTGTCGACGTACACGGCGAGCGCCACATTCTCGCCTGGTCATGTGCGCGGCAGAGGTCGTGTTGGTGTTGCGCGCGCGCAGGCATCACGCAGATGCGTGGCAAACGATGCTTGTGTCTAGGCAATCGTGTCCAGAGAACCCAATGCGCCCAGCGCGTCACGCGCGGTCGGCAGCGCCAATGCCGTCCAGCGTGCGTACATTGCACCGGAAGGATGCAGCCCGTCTTCGGCCAGCATGTCTGCCATATCGCCGCCATCCCGGCTGGTGGAGATAATGTCGATAAGGCGCACCCCATGCATGCTGCAGCTATCGGCAGCGATCGCGTTGAACGCATCGATTTGCGCGCCGATCAGCGCCGCATCCCCGCCTTGCGCGCGCGCAAACGGAGTCAGCCCCCAATCGGGAATCGACAACACGAACACGCGTGCAGCGTGGCCGCCTGCAAATGTCATTGCCTGCAAGAGCAGCGCTTCGAATTGCTGGCGGTACTCGTCCAGCGGGCGCCCACGATATTGGTTGTTGACGCCGATCAACAGGCTCACCAGCTCGAACGGGCCTTGCGGTGCGGCAGCATGGATGCCAGCCTGTAATTCGTCAGTGGTCCATCCGGTGGTGGCGATAATCTGCGGTGGTGCCATGTCCCAACCGTCAGCGCGCAACCCGGCAGCCAGTTTTACTGGCCAGCGCTCCGCAGGCGCAACGCCTTCGCCGATCGTATACGAATCGCCCAGCGCCAGATAGCGCAACGGCGCGCCAGACGCCGCCATCACGCCACGCTGCGTGGCTTGAGCGCAACGACCTTGGTGGCCGCTTCGGCATGGCGTGCCAATGTGCGGTCGATACGTGCGAACACATCGCGCATCACGCCCGCTTCGGGCATCAAGGTCACGCGGAAGTGATAGCGATACGGTACGTTGAAACTGGAGCCAGGAACGACCAGTACGCCTTCCTCGTTCATCAGATCGAGTGCGAAGTGGTGATCATCAAAGTTGCGCGCTGCCGCACCCACTACCGCCGGAAAGGCATACAGCGCACCGGCTGGTGCCACCAACGACAAGTGCTCGCTGGATGCGCAGGCATCGATCACTGCGCGGCGGGTTTCATACAAGCGACCGCCGGGCGCGCACAGTGCTGAAATGGTGTCTGGGCCGTTGACGGCCGCATCGATGGCGTACTGGCCCGGCACGTTGGCGCACAGACGCAGCGCACCGAGCAGGTCCATGGCGTTGCGCAGATCGTTGATGCGCGCCTGTTCGCCCGACAGCAGTGCCCAACCCACGCGCCAACCGCAGGCGCGATGCACCTTGCTCAGCCCGCTGAAGGTGATGCACGGGTGGTCGCCAGCCAGCGGTGCCACCGGTACGAAGGCTGCGCCGTCGTAGAGTACTTGGTCGTAGATCTCATCGACCATCAGCAGCAGGTTGTGCTTGGTGGCGATCGCCACAATGCGCTGCAGCAGATCGTGCGAATAACTGGCGCCGCTGGGATTGTTCGGATTGATCAGCACGATGGCACGGGTGCGCGATGACACCAGCGTCTCGATCTCCACCGGGTCTGGCTGGAAGCCATTGTCCGGCGCGCAGCGGTAATACACCGGGCGACCGTCGTTGAGGATGGTGGCGGCCGACCAGAGCGGGTAATCGGGCGATGGCACCAGCACTTCGTCGCCAGGGTTGAGCAGCGCACGCAGCGATAGGTCGATCAGTTCGCTGACGCCGTTACCGATGAAGATGCGGTCCGGGTGCGCGTCCGGATGTTGGCGCCGCGAATACGCTTTGGCGACTGCTTCGCGCGCTTCCGGCAGGCCTTGCTGATGAGTGTACGGATCGGTGCGGCCCATGTCGTCTGCGATGGCGCGCTGCAGATGCTCCGGCGCACGAAACCCGAACGCACCCGGGTTGCCAATGTTGAGCTTGATCAGCTTGCGGCCCTGTGCCTCCAACTCCCGCGCTCGCCGCGCCAGTTCGCCCCGGATTTCGTAGCGGACTTCGGACAGACGCGCGCGGATAGCGAGCGGCTTTTTCGGGCTAGTGGACATGCGACGGGCCGGTTGTAGGCGTCAAGCGTTGCATGGTAGCGGAAATGCAATAGATGGACATGCTTGCATCGGTAACAATATCGAGTGAGGTGATTGCGTCCAGATGCAGGACTGACGGCACAAGCCGCTGCGATCAGCCAGCTAGAATTGCCGCATGAGCAATCCCTTCCCCGATTACCCCATCCTTCGAAGCATCGGCTGGCCCTGGTCTGGGCCGCCTGAAGAGGAGGCTTGGCAGGCCCTGTTTGCCGCGCATCCGCAGGCGTTACCGGCACGGGTAGTGGAGCAGCATCGCACCGGGTATGTGGTGGCCGATACGCCGCAGGCCAGCCGCAAGGCCGAGTCGCTGCCGCAGTGGCAGCGACCGCGCTTTCCCATCCACGAGCGGGCGGCGGTGGGCGACTGGGTGATGATGGAGGGCAAGCGCATCGTGGCATTGCTGCCGCGGCGAACCTCGATCAAGCGCGGTGCGGCCGGTGAGCATTACCACCAGCAGGTGATCGCCGCCAATATCGACACGGTGTTCATCGTGTGCGGGCTGGATGCGGACTTCAATCCACGACGCATCGAGCGCTATCTACTGCTGGTCGGCGGCGGTGGTGCCCAGCCGGTGGTGGTATTGACCAAAGCCGATCAGACCGAATACGCCGAGGAAGCGTTGGCGGCGCTGGAGGAACTTAAGGCGCAGAACATCCCGCTGCGCGCGGTCAACGCCAAGGATCCCGATAGCGTGGCCGCGTTGCGCCCGTGGCTGGGCGACGGGCGCACGGCAGTGTTGGTGGGCTCGTCCGGTGCGGGCAAATCGACCTTGACCAATACGCTGCTTGGCACGCAGAAGATGAAGACCAGTGCGGTGCGCGAAAATGATTCGCGCGGTCGCCACACCACCACGCATCGTGCGTTGATTCCGTTGCCGTCCGGCGCGTGTCTGATCGACACGCCTGGCATGCGCGAACTCAAGCCGACCGGCGAAGAAGATCTGGCCGAAGGCGGTTTTTCCGATGTGGAAGCCTTAGCGGCACACTGCCGTTTCAATGATTGCGCGCATGCTGCCGAGCCGGGATGCGCGGTGCGGGCGGCAATCGAGGCAGGCACTCTCGCGCTGGAGCGCGTGGCCAATTACATGAAACTACGGATGGAAGTGTCCAGCGCCGCCGAAAAGCTTGCCACCCGCGTTGCGCAGAACAATCGTGCCAAAGGCTCAGGCAATCGGCCCGCCAGCGTGGATCGTCCCGGACGACGCTGATGCGATCGCGCAATGGCCAGCCGGACATCGTCCATCACGCGCGGCTGGATGCCCGCCTAGGCAACGCAGTGCGCTGCTGCTGGTGCTTGAAGACCGCAGCAACCTGACTTGGTTTAGCAAAGCTTGGTTTAGCAAAGCGCTGATCTTGCCGGTGTCATGCCACTTTGCCGTTGGCGCGCCAAGGTACGGTGTGCGTACCAGTACGGTTCGGGGCGCGGTGTGAGGGTCATTGCGGGGGCGGCCTAAACGCTGCAATTCACCGTTCAGCGCATATCGCGTGGTACTCATGCACCACGCTGTAACCAACGCACGCCATACGCTGGAAGCACAAGGCATGCATCTTCGCTTGGTGCAGTCACATCGACGTTTCCGTCAATCGCCAACAGCTTCCATCCATCCCCTATTGTTGCTAAATCCACCTCGATAGGCTGATCGCTGAAGTTATGCAAGGCAACGAAACTGTCGCCACGCGTCAGCGCGAACAAGCCAGGATCATTCAACACCAGGCTCCCCAGCGCTTGGTCTGCCGCCAACGCAGGTAATGCGGAACGCTGTTGGATCAATCCACGCAAACGGCGGTACACCATGCCGCTCAGGCTAGTTGCATCGTGCCGTTGCACTGCCAGCTGCCAATCCATCGCCGGCCGGTGCAACCAACGGCCTTCATGCTTGCGCTGCGGATCGTCGCGGTAGCTCGGGTCATTGCCCATTGCCAATTCGTCGCCCATGTAGATCAACGGTACACCCGGCATGGCAAGCCCAACGGCATACAGCAGCACCAGCCGGTTCACCGCAACCTCCAACGCAGCAGCATTGCCTTCCTGCTGTGCGGCCTGGATACCAGTCAGTGCGGCAGTCATGCCGTTGGTGCCG
>Ga0008109_10000885_pt1 | contig 11305 bp, 10 predicted proteins | sample HigsolmetaGSP18D_FD_59306 | JGI IMG/M metagenome (GOLD analysis project Ga0008109, IMG submission 59306) | High solid enriched microbial communities from the Joint BioEnergy Institute, USA - SP1-8-D | ecosystem: Engineered > Bioreactor > SSF (Solid state fermentation) > Aerobic > Biomass ...
GGAGAGGGGAGAAGAAGAAGAAATGAAAGAAAAGGAACGACAGCGTGTTTTACCTCGTCGTCTTCTTCGTCCTCATCTTGCACCATGCTTGACGCCTGGTAGGGGTAAAGGCGCCCTCCAACCAGAGGGTGTTCCGTTTCATGTCCATCAATCGATAACCCTGGGACAATCTCCACTTCAATGCCAAGCGATTGAAATACAGAGTAGAAAACGAGATCGGAGCCCTTCAGGGCTCTCGGGAGACTCTTGTCGGCATGTTCCGAGGTGTGGGCGTAGGCATGGGAACAGAAAATCCCGAGACCGCGTTATTAGCAGGACGGGGTTCATCAAAGGAGATCAGGGCAGAAGTTAAGTACCTTTTTGCAGAATGCTGGTTGCTCGATTAGCTCTTTCATGTACCCGTACAGCGGAAGGGTCTTTGGCTCGACAATGGGCGGTTGAGAGAGTGCGCCCCCCACTGGCTCCGTGACGTAGAGATTGTACGTTAGGGTAATCCTGTCCCCTTCAGTGACAGTCGTTATTTCATGTTCGCAGTCGCTGTAGAAAGCTACCCACTGGATGGTCGAGGCGCTCTCAGTGCTCCAGTCGAAGGTGACTTGTTTGCCGTTATGGCGGACAATCAAATCTCCGCCTTTGAACTGACAAGGCAGGCAGACGACGAGCGAGCCAATCTGGCTCGACGAACGGGGAGTATCAACATGCTTGCGGAAAATGCCAGAAGGCCCCGAGTAAACCTGCAGAGGTCAACACAATTCATATAATATAGTGGAGATTGTGACAGTACATTAAGCTTGTATAGATCCGCGGTCAACTTCCTGAACTGAAGAGCGTTCTCCAGATCGGTGCTGACGCTTGGAAGCAGGATCTGCTCGATGTTCTCTACAATGCCGAAGTTGGCCGGGTGGAAACTGCTCGAGAATCGATCCGGATCAAGCTTGCCGGCCATTCGGTAGCTCGGGTCCAGAACATCCTTGTTTCCCTTTCCAAAAATAGCGGGAGAGCAGTCCGTGACGAGCTGTCGAAGTACGCTTGGGCTCGACTCTTCCGTATCACTGAGTGGGAGCACAAGTTTCCGCGCATTGGAGTTCGTTTCTGTCGACCAGAAGATACTAACGGGCGGTGAGGTACGACGTGTAGAGTCTGAAGCTGCTGTTGCAGAACCCCCTCCCCCATTGTTGGCGTCTCCAGTAATGGGGATGGTACCACCGCAGGCAAAGGAAGCGGACGAGCGCTCTCCCTCGATCGACTCTCTCAACTGGCGACAGGCTTCGGCAAATGCACTCTGCTGTAATGACGGGGCCGATTTTCCTGTCTTGCGTTTCTCCGAGGAAGACTGGCTACCTTGTCCCATGGCGGTGACGGAAGCTCGATGGACGAAGTAACACGAGAGATACTACGTACCTAACGTAGCAAAGGGCAGAATTCGTCGAAGGGATGCAGAGGCAAGGACATGTCAGTCCAGGCGCTTGGTCTTGAGATGGAGGATGTGGTCTTCGTCTGATGAGGTGTAGACACTGGTATATGTATCTCTTTGACACAAAGAGTGCTAGGAAACAAAGGTGACAAGTGACATGGATTGCTGTTACCCGTTGGCGCAGTGGTTATATAGGCTGCCTGGAGAGTACACATGTCGTCAGGTTCCGATATCCTACGGGGTCTGCCGCCTAAGAGCTCTCATACAGTGGGCAATTCCAGGATACAGACATGGACGTGCAGCCCATCTAGGCAAGGTACTGTACCTACTTGCCTACCTCAGTACGGTATGTCAAGGTCTCTCGGCATCAGGTCCACTCTAGCCATGTCTCTATGAATAGGAACCAGATGGCGAGCTGCAGCTCCAAAACGCTGATATACATTCATAAGGAGGCACCTACTTAACCATTTTTCAAAGATGTTGAATCTCGCGGTCGCAGACCACTGAGAGACCATCTACATGCATAGGTCCGATGTGGCAGATGATGCCGGAATCCGGGATCTAGGCCAGGTCCTTCATAGAGGAGATACCCGTTCCTTGATAGATCCGTTTGAAGGTTTCAGGCAGCCCACTAGATCCTATACCATATACAGGTATGCGGAATCGGTCATGGAGCTCAGAGGATCCTGAAGTGATCAAAAAAATCATATGATTTCATATGTTGAGTCTGTTTTCTTCTAATCCTTCCCGCTTGTGCTACTAGTCAAAACATTGTCGATAGTCGCAGAGCCATCCAACCATCCAACTCTTCCCCACTCGGCTATAAAGACTGATGTCCCTTCCCGTCGATGCTTCCCTCGATGAACACCGCGTATAAGTTGGTCGCAAAGATCGTACAGTACTTAGCATCTAAGATCCTAACGCAGCCCCGTCGCCCGTCTGGTCAGCAAACAAATACCCCATCAACAGTACCGGTTTAAGAGGCATAATAGAGAAACGGATTCCAAGGAGAACACGTCAGATTCTGCTTATCATCGGTCGCGCCCATGGTAGTATCTTTGCATCCGGAGAGGAGTTTTAATACTAGAGACCTCGTAGCCGCTCAAGCGTTTTTCATCCTGGTGTTCTCCGTTCCATGAAGCTCTCTAAGGGGGAAGGGAGAGGTTTGGTGGGTAGGTAGGTAGAAGACGGGAGAGAGAGAGAGAGAGAGAGAGAAAGAAAGAAAACACGAACCTCTAAGAACTTGGCTTTTGGCATCGTATAGGTACCTATGCAGGTAGCTGTGTTGGTAGCAAGAGAGGACTTCTGCACGAATGGTTGAAAGGAAAAGAGACGATGAAAGGTCAGTAGAGGATGAAAGATGGATGAAAGGAGGAAGTCATGTGGGCGGGTGCTCGCCCTGGCTGGTAGAGTCTTCGAGACAACATATGTACAGTACGGATATCATAACCACATGAGGTGTTTTTGATACCGTTCTCTTCGAGTGCTGTTTTCCTCTTTTTTTCAAGAGAGAAGAAAGTCCTTTCTCTCCAAAGGCAAGAAGTATGCTGCTTTTTATCCCGTTTGCACGTCGACAGGTCACGATGCACCAACCTTGACATCACGCAACCCCGCACTCGGGTCTCTACCTACAACATCCATTTTCCAGTCCAATTAAAAACGTCACTGACCAAGTATCCATGCTGTCACTTTTCAGGCAATATGACCAGGGTACGATAAATTCCACAGACAAATAACCTGGGATTTTGACCCGGTCTTGTGCATATTTCTTTACGAGAAAGCCAGATCAACCGGCCCGGCGCCAAGACGGGGATTGTTGCTTGCCGGCCCAGCAGAGAAGGAAATAACCGCGATCAAGAAGATGCCACCTGCATGTTTGAGAATAACAATAATGCAGAAAGCGAGGCTATAGCATACAGCACTTATCGGTCCTTGTCCGACCGGCCGGACTGATAGATAGACGCTCAGCCTGCCCGTTACCCTGCTGGAGCACAGACGGGGTGGGATGCGGAGATGCCGCGTGCTGATAGGATAGGCGACAGTAGTATCTTCTCCAGAGGCCCGCGGGTAGCCGCGAAGAGCGCATCAGCTTACTCGCGTAGGAGTAGACACTGCGTCTGCGGTCTCAGCCTTGCCGCTGGGGAAACAGCAGGCCTGCCCTGTGGTGCGCTCGGAGGCCAGAACCTGCGCTCTTGAAAAAAGAACCCGTGACAAGGTCCGGCGACGTAGGATCTGTATACACTGGATGAGATGGAGGACCATGGACGAGTCGTTTAGTCATCACCCGTCGCTGCGGCACTCACCGTCGCTGTGGGCGGTGGCGCGAGCATCAAGCAGCGGCACCCGCGACCCGGTCAGGTTACTCGTGGACGGGGCACTCCGTATACCGCCTGGAAGGTACCTGCACGAGGTACCTTAGTGGCATGTACGTGCCTAGGCAGCTGCAGGTAGTTTTTGCCCTATGGGGGAAGCGGGGTGGCTTGGCAGCTGCATGTTTTGATTTTTTTTCTCTGTAGACAGAACAGCCCTTCAGATGTATACATACTCCGCTGGATAGTACCTGGTCGAACCGCCAGGCAGAAGCTTCGAGTATAGAGCCTGTGCATATCTGGGCGTACACTGTACACAGGGCAAGCGTCACGACCTGAGACCGAGCGCTGCTCCACCGGCCGTAGATGAAAAGGCCCGGGACGGGGCAGGGAGACCGTGCGCGGGCCAACCACGCGTCGGCGTGCCGAGCGATCGGCCGCCGCCCCACCGCCAGGAAGAAAAGGGAAAAAATTTCTCGCACGCCGCGAGATCGCGGGGGCGCCACGCCCAGCGCCCCTCCTGCGACGGGAGGGGTACGATCTCGTAGGCGTCTCGAGAGGGGGCAGCCCTGGGATGTCTACGTGCGTGCTCGACACGGTTCCTGGATCGCAGACTGACGAGACATAGGTGCGCACTGAGTGCGACGACGCGACTGGAAAGCTGGGCGGGTGGACCGGCAGGACGAGGGGCGGATGGCATCTCTCCACCCGCCTCGCCAACCAGCGCCGCAGCGTGCCTTCGTCCGCCGTCCATTGGCTTCCCAAGTTTCCCAAAACGGAGAAAAAATGCATGGCAGACGGTCACCACCGGGCGGACCCATCGCGACGTCCCGGATTCCTCTCTTCCTGTCTCGGGGCACAGGGCTTAAATACGGCGAGCTCCCCGCCGGATGTCTGTCAAGACAAGTGCTCCAGGAACAGCGCGACAGCACAGGATCAGAGACAGTATCAACACCATGGCCTCGCAACCCACCAACATCCCGACGCTCCAGAACCACCCGCCACCAAACCCCCCGCCTCCTGCTACCGACCCCGAGGTCTACAGAGCCCACCACGACGCCTTCGCCGCGGAGGGCCTGCCCACCACCCCGGCCGGATGGATTGAGCGTGCCAGGAAGGTCGCTGCGATCCTCGCCCCCGATGCGGCCGCCCGCAACCGCGAGCAGAAGACCCCGCGCGCCGAGGTCGCCCTGCTCAAGAGCTCCGGCCTGACCAAGATCCTCGGTGACAAGAAGTACGGCGGTGGTGGTGAGAGCTGGGACACCGCCCTCAAGTGCATCCGCGAGGTCGCCGTCGGCGACGGGTACGTGGTCTCCGGACGTTGTATGGGGTGACCATGGAAGTGCTGACAGGTGCAGGTCGATCGGTATGATCCTGGGCTACCACCTCATGTGGTCCACCACCGCCCGCGTCCTCGGCACCGAGGAGCAGCGCGAGCGCTACGAGAAGCTCATCATCGAGAACAACTACTTCTGCGGCGCCGCCGTCAACCCGCGCGACAACGACTCGCGCGTCTCCCCCTCGGGCGACGGCCTCGTCTTCAACGGCTTCAAGAACTTCACCACCGGCGCCGCCCTCTCCGACCTGGTCATCCTCGAGGGCGTGCTCGAGGGCACCGAGCACCACGTCTTCGCCATCGTCAAGACCGACCAGCCCGGCTTCATCTTCTCCTACAACTGGAACGCCATGGGCATGCGCCTGACCGAGTCCGGCTCCGCCCGCATCAACAACGTCCCCATCGCCTGGGAGGACTGCCTGGGCTGGGACCTCGCCGGCAAGGTCCCCAACAAGGCCATCCACGACGTCCCCTTCTCCTCCATCCTCACCCCGACCATCCAGGCCATCTTCTCCAACTTCTACCTGGGCATCGCCTACGGCGCCCTCCAGACCGCCAAGGGCTACACCCTCACCCAGACCCGCGCCTGGCCCTTCACCTTCAACCCGCAGCAGAAGGCCACCGACGAGCACTACATCGTCGCCAAGTACGGCCGCTACTACGCCCAGCTGCAGGCCGTCGAGGCCCTGGCCGACAAGATCGGCCCCCAGCTCGCCGCCGCCTTCAGCGCCGGCCGCGACCTGACCGAGACCCAGCGCGGCGAGATCGCCGAGGCCATCACCGCCCTCAAGATCATGGTCACCCACACCGCGCTCGAGGTCACCGCGGGCGTCTTCGAGGTGACGGGTGCCCGCTCCACCTCCGAGAAGTACGGCTTCGACCGCTTCTGGAAGGACATCCGCACCCACTCGCTGCACGACCCCGTCGCCTACAAGGAGTCCGAGCTGGGCCGCTACTACCTGCTCGGCGAGTACCCCAAGCCGTCGTGGTACCAGTAAATGTCCGAATTTGCTTTTTTTTGCCTTTTTGGATCTTTTCTTGTGTAAATATTTATATATAAAAAGGGATCCTGTCAGGAATCCAAGTCGATGAGTGAATGAAAATAAAAAAAATGAAAATAATTTAGAAAAGAAAACTACTTTACATTCTCCGACCTCTCAGACTTCTGCCAGTACTCCGTAATGCAGTCGTGATGATGCCTCTTGCAGAGCGTCATTCATTATCAGGACTCTCCATGTATTATTTCCCCTTTCAGGCGAACAGAAACACATCCGACTGGGGCGTTTTGCATAGAGTTGGAAACAGGAACGGCAGAGGTGTGAGCAGCTGCCTACCTTCTGTGTATGTACATACATGCAGCCAGTGGTAGTTCCGGCGTGAAGCATGTGATTCGTCTCAGGCAGTCTGTATATCTATCTAATCATCAGTGGTAGTTTGGACCCTAGTGCATGTAGTAGAGGAGAGATTATCTTGACCAATCAGAGCCGGGGATGGATACATACGCGGCGGAAGTGGTAGACCTGCACACTATCTAGAGATAGTCAGATATACGAGATAGGAGGAATCTGGGTTCATGTTGGAGAATTAGAGTTTCTTTTTTTTTTTTTATTTATTGAATTCAAAGTCTGCATGTTGCTCTCTTTGTTCCTGCGTTGCTTGTGTTTGTGTCGTGTTGCCACTTGCTTGATCTGGGTTCATGGAACACGGCGTCTTCCGGATTCAGCTGATTCATCTAGGAGGATCTGGAAAACTGCCTGTGGTGGAACTGCGGAATATATCTCCTTGAGAAGTAAATAGTCAATAAAATAGAAAAGGGTATTGTTCTGTGAACAGGCCAGCAATCTCGCTGCCTGAGGTATCAATCACCTCCCGGGCCCCCAAGCGGAGCCGCGGCGCAGCGGACGGCGGAGGGAGCATCATGATCCCCAGGTCGGGCAACGAGAGCAGCAGCAGCCTCATCCCTCGTCGCACCCCCTCCAACTCCGCTCCCCTCTTCCAGCTCCCCTTCCGTTCCTCATCCTCCTCCGTCCCTCCCTTGCGGATACAATACAACCAGTCGCTGCGCTCATGCTCCCATAGACCATGTCCCGGAGGACGCTGGGTGGAGGCCGCGTGCTGGGCAGTGGGAAGAACATCCAGTCTCTCTCCCCAGCGTCCGCAGCAGCGGCCCCGACCCCGTCTCCGCCGCAGCACCCTACGCCTACGACCACCACTACTTCCACCATTATTAATAATGCTAGGGGCCTCTCGCCCTCCGCCAGCAGCGTGTCGCTGAGCTCGCAGGCCTCGCTGCGCTCCCACATCTCGTCGGAGGACCTCACGTCGCGCATCTCGCTCGAGAATCATAATGGTAATCATCATGGGGACGCCTCGATCGCGGCGGCGCCGGCGGCTTCCGGCGCGCGTCTCGTCTGTCCGATATGCAGTGAGGAGATGGTGAGACCTCCCTTGCAGGAGATAGATAATACTTCGCTTTAGGAGCTCGTGCTAACATGATCTATCTACAGGTTACATTGCTACAGCTGAACAGGTACGACCGGTCTCTACATGCCTAAACTTCCTCTCTATTAATACACGCCCAGACACCTTGACGACGCGCACCAGAACCTCGAGGACGACCGCCAGGATGAGGTCAAGGCCTGGTTCCGGGCGCAGATGGAGAAGGCCAAGCGCTTCCAGCCGCTGGCCGTCCTGAACCAGAAGCTCAAGGGGCTCGACGTCTTCGAGTCCAACGAGAACTTCCTCCCCTCCTCCTCGGCAGGCCCGAGCCGGCAGTCTGGAAGTAACAATAGTAATACCGTCGAGCAGTACACCAGAGCGCCCGATCCGGATGAAGTCGTGACGAAGGAGCACTGGCAGCCCCGTGGACCGTACGATGTCTGCCTGGAGCCGACGTGCGGGAAGCGCCTCAACGCGACCAACGGCTGCGTCAACTGCCGCAAGTGCGGCAAGCTGTTCTGCGAGGAGCATACCATGTACCAGATGAAGCTGTCGCGGTCGGCGCAGCACGAGCCGGTCCGGGGCCTGTGGTGCAGGGTCTGCGAGACGTGCTACAAGTCACGGGAGGGGTATAATGACCATAACGGTATGTTTCCGTCGCCGCGCGTTAGATGGGAAGGACGGCATGTTGACGCCGGCTAGGTCTGGTACGCGATCACACCGACGCCTTCAAGGCCGTGAGGAAGCAGACGGTCGATCGGGCGTTCCTGGAGGTCTCGCGCCTGGAGAAGCGCTTGACGCGGCTCACCCAGCTCCTGTCGAATCTGCCGCCGGACCAGATCCAGTCCGGCGCGAACAGGCGGTGGCCCATCGCGTGGCAGGGCGATCAGCGGAAGAGGCTGGAGCAGTCGGTCGTGAGCTGGCAGGACGACGCCAGCGTGTCCCGGTGTCCCTTTTGCCAGCAGGAATTCACGACCTATACCTTTCGGAGGCACCACTGCAGGACTTGCGGGCGGGTCGTGTGTGGTGATCCGGAGACAGGGTGCTCCAGCGAGGTTGGGCTGAGCGTTCTTTCCAGTACGTCATTCTCTCCTGCTGGTTGCTGTTAAGAGTTGCTAACGACCTGTCTAGAAACCGAGTCCTCTTCGGAGAAATCGACTGCTGCCAAGATCGATGTCGATGTCCGACTGTGCAAAGAGTGCAAGGCGACTCTTTTCAACCGACGGGACTTTGAGGCTGATCGCATGCGACAACCGCCGGACGTGCGCGCCTACAACAACCTGGTCCAGTTTGAACGAGGTATCAGACTGCTGCTGCCGAAGTTTCAAAAACTACTGGCAGCCCTGCAGTACGTCTGAACCTGTCTCGCGACCTTTTCGTTCATGACTCACTAAAGTTTTTCTTGCAGAGATCCAGATAATCCCCCCTCAGCAGCGCAGTTAACAGAGGCATCCAAAGTCCGGAAACGCCTCATCGACTCCTTCGCCCAGTACGACATCGCCGCAAGACGCATCCGCGATCTCCCCACCGACTCGCCGACCCAGCAGCGGCTCCAAAAAGCCATCTACCAGCAGGCGAGCAACTTCCTGCACCTGCACATGCTCCCTCTCAAATCCCTCCCCAAGGTCCTCAAACACGCCACTCCCCACGGACAGCAACTGCCCAACGGCAGCAGCTCCGCCAACGGCCGTCCTCAAAACTCAACCCTCGCATCGATCAAATACGGCAGCAGCAGCAACTCCGCTGGCGGCGGCGGTGGAAGCACCCTCAGCGTGACCGCCAGCGACGACACCAGCAGCGCCATCTCCGCGCTCGAGGCCGAGGAGAAGGCCCTCCGCGAGCGGCTCATCGTGCTCGAGGAGCAGAAGTTCTTCGTGTCGGAGATGATCGCGGACGCGAACCGCCGGCGCCGGTTCGACGAGGTCAGCAGCCTCGCGCTGAACGTGGAGGAGCTGAGCCGCGAGATCGACCGCATCAATGGCATGCTGAGCCAGTTGGATTTCGAGGGCGTGTATACCGGTGCTGTTACCGCTGCTGCTGCTGCTGGTGTCCGTAGGTCGGTAGGGACCTGGTAGGGTGGTCTGTCAGTCAGCAATTGCGCTGCCGCTGGCACTCTTGAGCCATCGCCATCAGCGTTGTCGTTGTCGTTGTCGTCTTGTGAGCGGGAACAATACTCTGCTGCTTGCCCTGTTTGGTACATCGGGTTCTGCGTTCTGCGTTCGGCATTCGGCATGGGGCTCTATCTATGTACACGGGGTTTTTTTTTGTGTTTCATATATTGGTCTCGTTCTGGGAAAGGAAGGGTGGGGTGCCTACCACTTTGGAGGTTTTTACATACGTTACATACGCAACATTTTTAATGTGAAGCGGGATATTATTATTCTTTCTTGCTTGCTTTCTTTTTTTGTCTTTCTCTTGGTCTGGGCTTTGTGTTTGTACCTCATATGTCATACATATCATTCGATCATCCGGCATGGCATGGCGTTGTGTTGCTCTCTTATCTATCTGCATGTATGGGGGGTCAGGTATTTCTCTTTTCTTCTTCTCGCGGGTCCTTCGTTTGCTTTTCTTATCTATCTACTACTACTAGGTTAGGTGAAGCTAGGCTAGGCCAGGCCAGGGTTTATTAGGTATATATATATATATAGCTATAGCGGTTGAGGTTGTGACTCGATTTGATATCAGATCAGATCCGTCAGACAGAGGGGCTGGATAGATAGGTAACTAGGATAGAATATAGTAATATAGTAATAGTATGGTATAGTATATAAATTGCACACAGATATAGGATATGAATATGGACATGTACAGTAGCTGTGAACACTGCAACTCAACTCGAGTCAAATCAAATCAGATCAAATCAAATCAATGAGAGAGAGAGAAAAGAGACAAAAGAGACACAGACAGACAGACAGAGACAAGGCAGGAAGGAAAAAGTACAGTTAGTTAATTCCCAAATTCGGGTAGATAGATAGATAGATAGATAGATCCCAGGGAAATGGGTTTCATGATGAAGATGTGTGAGATCATATCATGATCATCATATCAGACCAGAAGATGGTCAGGGCAGGTCAGTGTCGTCAATCAATCAGTCAAATCAGTCCAAGTATAAAGTGTGAGCAAAAGAGATAATGGCAGCCCGGGGGATCATCAGTTTGTTCCGTTCAGGAGGCTCAAAATGAAATGGGGGGACCTTCGCGCGGTAGGGTAGGGTGTAGGGGCAGGGCAGGTCGTATAAGCTGGCTGTTTGCTTACTCCGCCCCATCCCCATTTACTTGCTCTTGCTCTTGCTCCCCAACGATCTGCCCGTTCGTCTGGCCATTCGCCTGCATCTCTCCCGCCTGCTGACTCTGTTTCTCCTCCACCAACGCCCTCACCATCTCCGTCAACTCCTTGACCCGCTCCTTCAACTGCATCACCTCCAGGGTACACTTGTCGACATGCACATTCGGCCGCGACTCCTCGACCGCGTGGCGCCAGCTGCCGCCGGCAGCGATTTCGTCCGTGTCCGCGTCGAAATCCACCTCGGCCGCGATCGCCTCCCACTCGTGCACTTCGCCGTCGTCGTCCTCGCCGCGGCGGCGGTTCCGGCGCACGCGCCGCGCCCTGCAGGCCTCGACAGAGGCGATGAGCAGGAGCAGCGGGGAGTAGATGATGCCCATGATGTAGGTGTTGAGGCGGTCATAGAGGTGAGGAGGGAGCCACCATTCGAAAGGGAGGATGAGGAGGAGGATTTCGATGAGGTTGAATGCTGCGTTTGTTATTTAATAAGCTAGCTGCTTGGGGGATTGGGGGGAAGGGGGGGGG
>Ga0008109_10000889_pt1 | contig 11279 bp, 15 predicted proteins | sample HigsolmetaGSP18D_FD_59306 | JGI IMG/M metagenome (GOLD analysis project Ga0008109, IMG submission 59306) | High solid enriched microbial communities from the Joint BioEnergy Institute, USA - SP1-8-D | ecosystem: Engineered > Bioreactor > SSF (Solid state fermentation) > Aerobic > Biomass ...
GGGGGGGGGGGGGGGGGGGCGGTCGGTAGTGTTCCTTAATTTATATAGTCTGACGCTTTGATTGAACCATTGCATCTTCATATTATTCTCATCTACTAAATTTATTATAACTTTAAGGCATTAGATACCCAAGTAGAGGAAAAAACATTCAGATAACTACAATAAAATATCAGATACGATAAGCATAACAGGTCTATGAAGGGGATGACTTGATCGGCGACATGATAGCAGGGCCACAGCTGTATCCTTAACGCTTCATGAACTGGCTGTCCTTCTCAAGCCAAGCAGCGAAATCCTTCAGTCCTGGATGAATCTTTCTGATCTCCTGAATATTCGCATTGTATCCATGATCGCGGAACCACCGGAACATGTACCCAAATTCCTTGACCAACCACATAAAAAGGGAACAGAGCGTCTCCGAAGCCGTAGGAAGGTCCTTGCCCGTCTTGTCCTTGAAGATCTTCGCGAGCTGATCATACGTCAACTCATCGCCCGCCAGCGAGTAGCACTTTCCCTTGAATTTCTCCGGTTCGAGGAACGCCTGAGCGCCAAAATACCCGATATCGCTCACGGCAATCAGCTGCAGCGGTTTGCTGTTCTTGAGAGAGACCTTCCACGAGGTCGCGAATGCTTTCCCGAGAAAGCCCGGGACGAGATTCTCAAAGAAGGCGGTCGGTCGGAGGATAGTCCAGTCCATCTCACCGTGCTTGGTCTTCTCCATGAGGTGCTGCTCGATGCGATGCTTGCTGATGAAATGTGGGATGTCGGTGGGGTTGTCGATTGAGGCGTCGCCGCCGCGGTCGACCGAGGTGTAGACGTAGAATTTGACACCCTGTTTGATCGACTCGTCGATGAGGGCTTTGCCCTGCCGCTCTTCCGCTTTTACGTCTTGGCCTTTGCCCATTATCGACTTGGTGCCCCGTCAGCATTGTATGTAGAGGATATACGAACAAAGCTAGAACAGGGTTGGTGCTGGAGCTGTTCTTCAGCACTCACTTGAACACTAAAAACCCCCCAAATCGGCGCCGACGTGACGCTTCTAGCAGTCCTGAATATGCCCGCGGGATCGTCCAGGTTTCCCTCCACCAGTTTGATCGTCGATGACATCTGCGAGAGCTTCTGAGCAGCCGGGGACCTGGCGTTCCGAGTGACCGCAAGGATCTCGAACCCGGCGCGTTTACTGAGGAGCGTTTTTATGACGGCGCCGCCCTGCTTGCCTGTTGCGCCTGTGATGAGGACAGCGGACATGGCTGTGATTGGAACGTTGGTGAGATTCTGAATGAATTTGAGAATTACCAGTTAAATCGAAGCACAGACAAGAAAGAAAGACGAGCGTAAGGAAGGGGAGCAGTTGCTACATGTGATTTGACTGTGGTGTGTATAAACTGTGTAGGCCCTCATTATATCCCTTTCTCACAACACTATTAAGTTCTTACTTTGTCATTCTAGTTTCTGACACCGATTAATTAAGTTTAAATTAAATTATGCAGCTTACAGGCACACCGGCACGTGTCTTTCAACTCTATTCTCTTGCCAGACGTGGGGAAATAATGTTGCCCTTTCCTTTTTCTGTTTCAGTCTCATTATTCTGGTATGATCTTGGCAGTGTATATATTTGTCATCTACTCGGCCAACGGGTGAACGACTAATGCCGAACGCCCGAGCCAAGAAAATGGAATAATGTTATCCTGAAACTGCTGATCCGCATCTCCTGATTTCCTCTGTGATCTTTTTTTCCCCAAAATAGCTCGTCTAGTAGCTGTAGAGAATTGATAGAGGTTCAACAGAAAGTCTTCAAGATAACCCCTGTCAAAGGTAGACCTTTTGTTGGGGTCTTTTCTTCCTCGCTACTTATCTACAGTCTGGCGTGCGGGATATGCGCTGGCAATATCGGGGATTGCTGCGTGTTTTTGGCACATTCCCATTCATTTTCTATGACTTTGAAACTTGAGGTGTTCCTATCTCGACCAGGATCTCGTAGAAAGTATACGGGTGCCCCCTATCCATACTTATTACCTTCCTTAACTGTGCAAATCCATGTTCTCGTTGGGACTAGCCAGGACTTGCTCGCCTCTCAGTTAAGTCTTTGATAGTACATTCCTCCGACTCAGTTATACTATGCTCTTTGAAGTCTTTGAAGTCGCAAAGTATTTCTAGTTACACTCAACTTAGTACTACTAGTGAGATAAAATATTGACTGGAATACCAGAAGAAGTTAAGCTGGTTGAAGCGAAGCTTGGTGTAGTCGAGCGCCCAGTCGCTGGCGATGTATCGGGGAACGTTCGCCTCCTCGCACGCATCGATGAGCTCTTTTTGTCCGTCGACCATGCGCTTGTCGTCGCCGAGATAGCAGCACACGACGACGTCGCAGCCTCGGACAAAAGAGCGCACCGCTGCACGGTCGAATGCTCCGCCTTGGGTTATCTGGAGCTGCGGAGATGAGGACAGCACAGCAGCAGGGAACTTGCCAGGGTCACGGCAATAGCCCCGGATTGTCACGCCCTTTCGCCTCAGGAGGTGCGAGACTAGACAACGGGCAAATTTGCCAGTGATACCTGCGATTCCGACGGTTATCGCCATAGTGGACTAAATGCTAGTAAGAGGTAGATTGTTCTTCAAAACGGACACGAAGCACAAAGAGAACAGATTCAATTGACTTGTAAAATGCCAACAGCATGTAATGATTGGCTTTGTATACCATACGCGACAAGACACTTATATCAAGTTATGTCACTCCGCGCCTCCTCAAATCCTCGGGCTCGGGACTGATAGAGAGACCGGAAAGCCGATTATGACAAATCATGGGCTGAATGACAGTAAAATGGAAGGGGATTCGACAGGGAATTGCAGAGATGTCTCAATTCCTGACGCTCCTGAGTGACCCTGCACCGTAACAATAGGGGAAACAAGCTGGACGTCTAACGGCTTGGAGCTTTCTTCTAACAGATCCGGCAGGAGACCCCTGTCTGTGGGGAAAGATTCGGCCTCTCGGCGTGCCGAAAGACGCCGGTGCTGAAGAACTCGGGGTCAACCTTAGATAACAGATAAGCCGGGCCGAGACTAACCTGAAAAGGAAACATAGTGACATCACTGCTATGATATCGATGTCATACTCGGACACTATATGAAGCCTGGGTTCAGGAACTCCCAGACACAATGTAGCACGACTTCCATTGACTGTAGACTCGAGAGTTTTGCAATTATTGCCTGTTTTGTCTCCTTCTCACAAAATGTCCAAGCTCATCACTGTCTTCGGAGCAACCGGTAACCAGGGAGGCTCGGTTATCCGCCACATTCTCGCAGATGCCGATCTCTCCAAGGAGTTCAAGATCCGTGGTATCACGCGGGATGTCACGAAACAGGCGGCACAGGCCTTGGTAAACCAGGGCGTCGAAGTGAAAAGTGTATGTATAAGCAGAACCACGCCTAATCACCAGTGAGAAGAAGGAACCTAACAAAAATTCAAGGCCGACCTGAACTCTAAGGCTTCTCTTGCCGATGCTATCAAGGGCTCACACTCCGTCTTCCTCGTGACCATCCCTAGCTGGGCTGCTGGTGCGCCCGACGCCGAGCTGGTGCACGGCAAAAACGTTGCCGACGCTGCCAAGGAGGCCGGTGTGCAGCATCTGATATATTCCTCGCTTCTGAACGTGACCGAAGCTTCTGGCGGCCGGCTCAAGAACGTTCCGCACTTTGATCTGAAGGCGCAGGTTGAACAGTACATCCGCTCCACGGGAGTCCCCTGCACATTTGTTCTACCCGGCTATTTCATGACAAATTACACAAAGCTTGGAATGTTGCGACGAGGCGATGATGGCATGTATAACCTGACGTACCCGGTTGGAAGGGACGCAAAATTCCCCCTGATCGATCCTTCAGAGGACATCGGTAAGTGAGCGATGATAGATAGATTCACAAACCCCCCCCAAAGACATTCAAGCTTACTTACTCTTCCTAGGAAAATTCGTCGTCGCGGCCCTCAAGCAACGCTCGAAGCTCCTTGGAGCTCAAATCCTCGCAGCTGCTGACTACTATACGCCAACACGCATACTCGCGGAATTTGAAGAGGTCACTGGCAAACACGCACGATATGTCCAGGTCGATGCGCAGACATACAAGAGCTCCTTTCCACCGAAAATGGCGACTGAGATGCTGGAAAACCACCTTTTCATTGAGAATCCGGGGTACTATGCTGGCCGAAGCCTGAAAGAGAGCTTGGACCTGCTGTCGGAGGTTGGCCTCAAGCCGACCACATGGAAGGAGTTTTTGGAGAGGAACAAGGCTGCTTTTGCGTAGAAAAGATATCTGGAACCGAATCGAGCGTCCCGCTCTACTCTCTAAGCAGCAGATAGATTAGTTTCTTGAATGTATGCTCCTTATGCCATATGCTTTCTGTTTATCATCATATAAAGAGCTGGCTCACCATATAGACTGATTTTCGGCATCAGACTCAAAGACCGCCTTCCAACTATAGCATAAAAAAATTGGCACAGCAGCATGTTTTAGACGAAAAAAAAGACCTATCCTATAGTTGACCGATCATAGGTAGGTCATAGAGGTCGGCAACAAGGATATAACACGATGAGAGAGAGAGGACCGCAGAGTCAGATAGCCAGTATAAAGATATGACGCACAATTAGCGTCGGAAATCAGCGCAAGCGTGGCTGCAGCCAGCGGGCAAGTCGCTGGAGTTAGTATAAATGGCTTCAACGGCCCTGACCCCTATCAGACTCAATCAGCAACTTTTGATTCTGCCTGGTAAATAAGATTTAAGACATCGAGGTACGGTATCAGTGGCCATGGACGCTGATTCCAATAGTATGGATAGCCGTCGAGTTTTGGAGATCGGTGTTTAGTTACCCCAACAGCAATACGGCGAGGTGGAGATAACCCGGATGATATCCCCGCAAGCTTGCGCTCTCATCCGACGCTCTTATGCGGGGGTGCGGGTCTTAAGCGCCTGGAAGTCTCAGAGGGTACGCTCGACAATGATAAACATTGCGGGGATCCAGTGGATTCTTATCAATCAATATCGATAATATTGAGAGCTTGAGAGCTCTTATCAGGGAATATAGTTGTTTATCTGTCCTGGCGACTTCTCCATTTTTTATGAAAGGATTTCCCTGTTCTTTCACGTAAATTATTTCCAATAGTGCAACAAACTGGTCAAACGTGTCCTCGTTGGCTATGGAATCGATCTTGATGTCGTGAGTGGTTTGTAAGTATTGTCGGAATTTCATACATACAACTCAGCCGTCTTCACAACCCTTACTATTGTCAATAACTGACAAAATGCAAATCTAAGGATCAACACGCGCTCCGGAGCTCCTGCAAATCCAACAGATGTCTCTAGAGGCATCTTCGGTGCTACCGTCGGCATCGACCGTCTACTGAAGCTATTTGGTGAATACGGGATCAAAGCGATGTGGTTTGTGCCGGCTCATTCGATCGAATCGTTCCCGAAGCAATTGGCGAAAGTCCGTGATGCTGGGCATGAAATGTGGGAGAATACCTCCCTACCTGCTAGCTCTGGTATGTATTCGAAACGTAGGATTGAGTATGATGTGTTAAAATATGTAGCGGCCTTCCTGGCTATACTCACGAATTTGTATCCACATGGAGCGAACAGCAGCAGCGAGACGTCCTCTCAAAATCTATTGAGGTAGTCACTGCCTTTACTGGCAAGAAGCCTAAGGGATGGACGGCGCCTGCGTGGGACACGTCGAAGCAGGCAATTAAACTGCTGGAGGAGTATGGAATCGTGAGTGCTAAATATTTTTATATATATCCTATCCGGGGAAAATGTTAACAGTTTATTATACAGGAATACGACCACTCCTTCATGCACCACGACTGCCAAATGTACTTACTACGTCCCCGACGGCACCGAGACCTGGAAGGAAACCAACGTCTCCCTCTCCGCCTCTGAATGGATGGCGGATGACGCCCATGACGAAGCTCACGTCCAGCAGAATCGTCGAAGTCCCCGCCGACTGGCACCTCGACGACTGGCCGCCCTTCGTACTCAACCTCAAGCAGACCAGCACCCACGGCTACGTCGACCCCCACGTGATTGAGGAGTTGTGGAAGGAGCAGTTTGACTTCTTCTACCGGGAGTACGATACGTTCGTGTTTCCCATGTCGGTCCACCCCCAGGTCAGTGGGAAGCCGCAGGTGATCTTGATGCATGAGAGAATCATCGAGTGGAGTGGATGACGATGGAGGAGATGGTGGCGGAGTTTAAGGAGGGGAAGCTCCAGGGTGCTTTGGCTGAGGGGGTGTCGAACTGTAGGTGATCACTCTCACTACAATCTCTCAGGTGCTAACGATGAGGGGTATGAGTGGGCTTCCTAAGACACGTGAGCTAATCAGGTCTGATAGATCTATATTACTAGATAGCTCCAGCATCCTTTCTTTCGATCATTGGCTGTCAGCCCGTTTCCAGCGTTTGACAGTTTGGAGGCCTAAATATTGAATGCTACTCCGCAGTATTCAGCCCATTAATTAGTATCTTAGGTATCTATTTGTTGAACCCATTTTCAGTATCCGCGCTTCTCTCTCTTTTAGTCCCTCTTCTATTGAACATACTAGTGCACTTGCAAGTTTCTGAACCCTTCACGTACATACCTACCTACAAGCCAGTATCTCATTGTACAGTACCTAATCACACACTCCCCATCATGGCATCCACACCAAAACCCACCGTCCTCTTCGTCCACGGCGCATGGCACAACCCAAACCACTTCAAGCGCATCATGGACCTCTTTGCAGCCAACGGCTTCCCCAGCTCCTGTCCACCGCATCCCAGTGTGGCAATCCGCCGCCAATTGGCCTCACAGAGGACATCCAGTCTATCCGCGACGAGCTCACGAAGCTGGTGGAGATAGAGAAGAGGGATGTCATTGTTGCTGCGCACTCATACGCCGGTCTCGTCACCACCCAGGGTGTCACTGCTGAATTTTCAAAGGCGCGAGAAGCAAAGGGACTTGCGGGTGGTGTTGTTCACCTCGTCTTCATGTGCGCCTTCATTGTGCCGCTGGGCGAGTCCCTGGAGTCTGCGTTGGGCGGGTTATTGCCACCTTCTTTCGAAGTAGATGTAAGCATTTACCTTCAGGAACCACTAGAAATATATGACATGCTAACATCACGATGATAAAAGGAACAAGGAATGTGCACCATGCTCGAGCCCGAGCGAAGGCTCTACAACGACCTCCCCAAGGAAGAACAGGACCATTGGACCTCGGAGCTGAAGCCCAGCCCGACGGGACCCCAGTTCATACCCATCTCCCATGCTGCCTATCTTCACTATCCGGTGACATATCTCTTCTGTGAGAGGGACGAGGTGTTGCCCTTGGGCATTCAGCAGATGATGGTCCAGAAGGTAACGGAGCGAGCTGGGATCAGTATCGAGACGGAGACCTGCACAGCGGGGCATTCGCCGTTTCTGAGCCAGCCGGAGACTGTTCTGAATCTTGTGAAGATAAGAGCCTGAGCGGATGGCAGCTCTATTTTTCCACAACCTGTCATGGGTTGTAGGTGCTCGGAAATAGTTTTATTCGAGATATTACTCACGTTCCATTCGTACTCTTAAGACATTATTGCATCTAGTCATTGGTCTGTGATATTGTCTTAGTAACGATATACATGGAACGGGTATTTATCCGGAAAAGGAGGATCCAAGAGACAATGGATAGGCATATATGGGGGTTATTGCACGTAGACTAATGTACCTTCATAAAGCGCCGTGGTCGAGCAGAAGGGGTACTAGTATCTAGACTAGAACACATGGGAAATCTTCGAGTACATGTTTGGACAAAGTTGTGAAGCTCGAGCGCATGAGGAGACCCGAATGCCCCACGACTGAATAGACGGCGGTAACCATCTCATGCAATAGCATACCGATTGCAGAACATGCTTCGCTTCCGGTCTCTTTCGGGGCTCGCCGGGAAAGCGTCATCTGTGTATCCATCCAACTGCTTCTCTCACTAAATGCATATCCTCGTCAATTGCCGCATAGTAAGAGAGACTTCTTCGTCTTTTTCGCCTTTACAAAATCCCGCCAAGGTGTGTCCATCTACTTATTTCCCTTGCCGCTGCTTATGCTTCGGATTCTTCGAGCTACCGCGGAGAAGTCTTATCAATATCCACATCCACAATGCGCCAATGACTTCAACGAGCTGTCGAATGACAATACTTACCAGATGATATAAACCCTGCCCTTCCGCCGAACGGGCTATAATAAGTTACACACACAGAATCAGCATCCTACTCTCAACCAAACGAATCCACGAGAAAAACGGCATATGCATGCATACCTTGCACCCATCACACAGCCTCTTCACCGACGACCTCGTTTTCATGCCCCGAACCTGTTCGAGCCCCCGCATCACACTCGCGACAACCCCACCATTGTTGTTGCTGCTGCTCTGCTGCGGAAATCGCAGGCTCCGCAGAGCGTCTGCGGAAGGTATCCTGGCCAATTGCGAGAAGAACGAGCGCTGTGAGATGAAAGACGAGGAACCAGATGATGTCTGGCGAGAGAAGATGGGGAGGGCTCCGCGGAGGAGCGAGAAGGAGCGGAAGGAGAACATGGTTGCGACGCCGGCTGCTCCTAGCTGCTGAGATATGGATGTTCGTGCGATTCGACTCAACAGAACTGGATTTCCCAAGTTCCGCTCCCAGACCTGTCTTTTGCGGAATGGAAGGCAGAGATAGATGCGAAGCTCAGGGTCTTGGGTTTTCCGTGTTGCGCGATGGTTTCGAGGTTCTTCCGCATCGCACCGGAGCAGGCACACTGCCCGGGGATTCTGTATCGCCGGGGTTCCGATCGATCGCGCAGAAAGCTGCGCGCCTATTGGCTGCTTGTCTAGTAGTTGTCTACGGAGTACTTCCCATTACGCTGCTCTCACAATGAATTGAGAAGATGAGTTTCGTACAATAGAGTCAACTAGCTGTGCATGAATGAATTCTAAAGAATGGTGGACACAGTCCGAAAATCATCATGTCTGTCGCCATCAGCTCCGAACGCCAAACAAAAACAAAGCAGCAACGCGCACATCATCGCCCCATACTTTTCAACATCTGCTAATAGTTCCATCGCGGGAGGGAGTCTAATCGAAATCTACTTCACTAGATATCGTATACAGTGATAAAAAATCTCACTGCGTTTTAATCGGAACGCAGGAACATTTTATACGTAGGAGAGTCTGTGCATTCCTTGAACGGATAGCCCAGGTCGTTGAGGAACGCTTCGAGGTCTGCCTTCTCAGACTCCGGGCACTGGATGCCTGCCAACACCTTGCCGATGTCACCGCCGTAATTCCGGTAGTGGAAGAGCGAAATGTTCTGATGCGGGCGAAGGGTCCTAAGGAACTTGTGAAGGGCACCAGGGCGCTCGGGGAATTCGAACATGAAGAGGCGCTCGTCCTTGACTCCGCTGCGACCGCCAACAAGATATCGGATATGCGTCTTCGCGAGCTCGTCGTCACTGATATCTGTTGCGCTCATGCCGGCCTTTTCTAGCTGTGCAATAATGTTGGCCAGGTCGTCCCGACCCGTAGATGCGGACAACGAGATGCCCATAAGGACGTCGGCGGTGTCTTCTCGCGCATATCGGTAGCTGAATGCTGTAACTGCTTGGGGCATTACAACCTCGACTAGTTTCGCGAACGCGCCAGGACGTTCAGGAATGGTGATGCTCAAGAGGGCCTCCTTCCTTTCCCCTAAAGCGGCACGCTCTGCGACGAAGCTGAGTCTGTCAAAGTTCATGTTCGCACCGGAAGTGATAGCAACAAGCTCTCGCTTGGTGTTGGGGCTGGGGTATTTGGCGACATATTTCTTGAGACCGGCAAGGGCAAGGGCACCGGCCGGCTCAACAATTGACCGCGTGTCCTCGAAGACATCCTTGATGGCGGCGCAGGTCTCGTCGGTGGAGACTTCGATAATTTCATCCACGACCTCCCTGCAGATGCGGAATGTCTCTTCACCGACAGCCTTGACCGCCGCGCCGTCTGCGAAAAGTCCAACTTCTTTAAGTGTCACCCTCCGACCCTGTCGGAGAGACTGAACCATAGCATTAGCATCATGGGTCTCAACTCCAATAACCTTTACGTGCGGCGCAATCCGCTTGATGTAAACTCCAACACCAGCAATCAAGCCACCACCGCCGACACAGCAAAATACAGCTTCGAGATTCTGCAAATTCGCCTGGCGCAAAAGTTCCATGCCAATGGTCCCTTGGCCGGCAATAACGTAGGGGTCATCGAAGGGAGGAATGTTCGTAAGATCGTGCAGCTTCTCCAGGCGATGCGCTTCCTCCTTTGCAGCATCAAAGTCATTCCCATGGAGGACAACAGCCCCGCCTAACCGAGAGACGTTGCGATGCTTGATGGCCGGGGTGCCGGCCGGCATGACGATAGTTGCTGGGATCTTGAGTTTGCGCGCGGAGTAGGCAACGCCTTGCGCATGGTTTCCTGGGCAAGAGAAACAAAAGTATGAGCCGTAGAATCCAAGGTCCTCTCGGAGAGTGATCTAACCTGCAGAGCACGCGATTACGCCCTTCCATCTCTTCTCAGGGGGAAGATGAGCCATCTTGTTGTACGCTCCGCGGAGTTTGAAGCTGAACACAGGGAGCAAGTCCTCCCGCTTCAGCAGGACCCTGCATTCTAGCCGATTGCTCAGGTTTATGGCGTGTTGGAGAGGTGTTTCCTCGACCACCTCGTAGACGCGCGATGTGAGGATCAATCGGAGATACTAGGTTCAAAATTCCACACAGTCAGAGTCAGAACGTCGGGGCATTTCCTGAGAGTAAAGTTTCTTACATCTGGGTAGCCATTGGGGAGCAAAAAGTCCTCAGGAACTCCCCAATCTGGGGGCAATTTTGGGTCCGCCCGCTCAGAGGGCGGGGTCGGGTTCGCAGCGTACTCGGTCAGCGACAGGCCGCTGAGCTTGGGTGTACATGGCGTTGTGGTGCCATTGGTGGATGGCTCGTCGGACATGATCGTTCAAAATATGGAAATCTTCAATTCATGCGCAAACGTAAATGAAACCTGAAAATGGAAAAGAAAGGAGCGGAGTCAAAGGAGCTGGTGGCGTTTTAAGCGGAGTGACTCCATGTCCTTACTGCCTTATCGCCAAAAATGACTTGCGCGGGGCGGAGTATGATGAGTCATCAACCCTAACAACAAGCCCTACGTTCCGATATCGGCTTTAACAGTCGGTTTGTTATGGACCTTGCCATACAAAGGCCGGATAATTATAGGACCGAGGGAAGGAACTGA
>Ga0008109_10000890_pt1 | contig 11276 bp, 11 predicted proteins | sample HigsolmetaGSP18D_FD_59306 | JGI IMG/M metagenome (GOLD analysis project Ga0008109, IMG submission 59306) | High solid enriched microbial communities from the Joint BioEnergy Institute, USA - SP1-8-D | ecosystem: Engineered > Bioreactor > SSF (Solid state fermentation) > Aerobic > Biomass ...
GCGTGTGCTGACTAGGTCGATATGCTTCTTGGCATACTACTAGGGTATAGTGGTGATATTCGGCTGACATATTACTTTGTTAGGATGCCGATAATAACATTGGTGACAAAAAACCCTCCGCTGCGAATTGAACCTATATATTGCATGCTCTAGCGTCGACGTGCTGGGGCGGGTGGTGGGTGGGTGTCTCCAGGTCTTTGCTTTCAAGTTGGAGAACAGGAAGGGGATGTCTTGAAATGTTTCCTTCGCCTCTTTCTGAGGCTCTTAAGCCAATGTGTGTGCAAGCTTATTTTCGGGACCCTGATGTGGCCCCTGAATCTTCATGTGAGTCCCTTGTATATCGAACCATGTTGTGTCTGTGTTGTTAACTTTTCGGAGTTATTCGCAGCCGGGGTCTGTTCTTTACCGGTTTGAGCGAAAAGTCGATGACACCGAGCGCTTAAGCGCGTCCAAGAGACATTGAACGCCTCCGGGAGTATATAATCGCTCATCAAAATTCCGGAGAAAAATCTCCTTCCCCGACATCGAGATTCTATCCGAATGCTCAGAACCAGATGCGCAATGTTTCCGTTCTCACTCACTTCCAGCGCACCTAGAATGGATCCGCAGACGATCGACGCTCTGCCGAAGTTGCTTTTCAGCGGGCCTCCGGCTCCTTTTCTATATATATATATACTTTTATTTTCCTCCAGTGCCGACCATGTCCGTTCCTCCCGTCCAACGCTTCGTTTTCAACTATATACAATATATGCGACAAGTATCCGACAAGCCGTGTTGGGTCCACCCCCATGGCTCAGCCCCGGTCCTCGATTTCCGCAAGGACAGCCGGCAAAGACAATAATAAAGAAGTCGCCGAGCGCGTTTGTGCAGATCGAATATGTGCCGGACATTGCGGCCCCAATGTGGGGCCCTGTCAGTTTGTTGTGAGGATATTGGAGAACTTATTTATATATATAGCCCCTATTTCTGGGGTACCTTACTGGGTTCAAACCACTCTGTCCTGGCTGGCTGCTGAGCAGTGGGCCCAGCAGGATCCAAACACGTGGTGCTCGTCATGACTTCTTTTCGATTGGTTTATATATATGTCTTGCTCCTTGTCGAACCGACGACCATTCATGAACCACTTCCTGTACCATACCTGCGAAACATCTCTTTCCAGACACTCCGTGCTGGTTGTGAGGGGTACAAGAGATCGTCAGTGACGTTCTGCTCTTTTTTTTTTCAGGCGCGATATATATGCATTTTTTTTTCAACACTCGTCCAGGAGATGCACAAACAGGGCGCAGTCCCAACCCGCCTGGATCTTACATAGTCCCGCCCGGCCCTGAGGATGCTTCTCTTCCAGGGAAGGTCAGCAGACTCAGTCTTCATCTGGCGAAGACACACCGGAAGCCAGGTTTGAGGCTCCTAGGCGAAGCTCTCATATATATACCAACATTGTTCCCTTCCGAGGGCCCGCCGGCTACTACCCGTAGTCAGCACTGGGGTGGTCGTCTGCGCCCAGTCATTTTATATATATTGTTGTGTTCGCCAAAACATCAAAAGACGATTCATTGCGGGTCGCAGTGATGATTTTCTCGGGGATATATATATATATATATGCGCAGTGCAAGCGGGCAAGAGAGTACTTCGACGAGAGCGGACCTGGGCAGCTTATATACACTCTGAGACGACAGAGATGAAGTTTGATTAGAACCCCTCGCAAGGGTGGACACTTCGAGGGTATATATATATATATATATATATATATCCCTGTGGATTATATGTTGAGGAATCATGGCTCAAACTCGCAAAAGAAGGTCTAAGCAAAAAAAAAAAAAAGAAAAAAAAATTTACAACCTCAGCGAGATGAGATCTGGATCTGGAATAACCGAGGAACGAACGATTCTTTTTGTTGCGAGCCCTTTGGCTTCCTCTTATTTCTTGCTTGAGCAGTATGGACAACGACAAAGAGCTTCTCCAAGACAGTGTGGCTGGAGTAATCTACTCGAGTCCTTGACCGTTACAATCTTGGATCAGAACGGGATGGATAAAAATAGACGATTTATCCATCATCCACCCTAAGGTTATGATGGCTCTCTCAAGGCACCTACGTCGGTTGAGAATCGGGATCATCTGTCCAGAAAAAAATTGGGGAATGGGATATTCTACATTTATATATATACAGGACTGCACAGTGTCCGCGTCAGAATATCTACACTTCACACTACTATCTCTGTCGCAAGTGAAGAACTGAACCGCACAAACCATGGCTGCTGACTGCATCCCTTCATGTTTGCCCTTCTATCATAAGGAAATCTGGAACAGTTCCCGGAAGAATTGTCCGTCTGTCCGGCGTGGCGTTGAGAAAATGATGTCGGCTTATATATACATCTCAAACGTCGCTGATGACGCCTGGGAATCGAGATCCCAATACGGACACGGACGCGCCACGAAAAGAACCATGGATTATCACAGCAAGGGTATTAAAGGTTTATTCCTTCGACATCCATGCTTGCTTTTCGTTTATATACTCAAGAGCAGAGTCGAGGATATTGCCATTTGGGAAAATCTATATATAATTCTATCGCAACCCTGGATTATCTACGTGCCTCGCTGTCCTCTGGTCTTGCCGACCTGCACTCTCCTGGGGCATGTTATCACCCATTCCGTTTATATATATACTTAGAGCGGCCTAAATCCAAACGATTGTCAAGATACAGACGTCTACCCGTGACTGAACCAGCCCTGCCTCTCAGGGGCCTTGAGCTGGTATATACCTATATATGACTTGGCCGACCACAAGGGTTCTTTTGGCAACTAGACTGCCAAGGAGCGCTTCTCGCAACATGTGCTAGGTTTATACATATCAACAGCTGAAAGAACAAGCACCGTACGCTATGAGCTGCGAAGCGTGGCGTGTCTGATAAAGTCTCCTTTTGATAAGGAGCGTCTTCATCCTCATAATATCGAAAAGTTTCACTGCTTCTTTGAGGAGAGAAAAAAATTCAATGGTCATCGCTTCTGAAGAATGTCCCAGCAAGTGAGGAGCCAGCATGTCCTACTGGATTGAAGCGGTTCGCGATCATCACTTCATTAGCCTGACAACTCCAGCTGGAATGTCGATACCCACCTTTAGGTAGCAATCATATGATTGCAACTTTATTCTCACGACCCTTCAGGTGCAGTGTGCGCCTGTGGAACCAGCAGTGCATGTTTGCTGGTCTATATATACACCACACTTTAATTGTGGCACGGCACTGGCGGCAAAGATGCCGCTCTTATTGTTTGCTTGTTAGTAACCGGCCTGGGGACAAACTCGATCGCGCATTGTCTTCTCCGCTTTTATATATATATATGTCTTTCTCGTCCAGATCCTCTCTTAAACTTCTGGAGTGGTGACGGAAGAGGCAAGAGGAAGGGAATGGAAAATCCTTTTTGAGGATCACAAAGGAGAAAGGCCGGACGACGCTGAAAAAGAAGAATGCATCTTCTGTTTCCAAGGCCTCTTGAGTGATCCTGGAATGATCAATGCCTTGCATGGTTGATATATATCCTCTTTCAGTGACCCTTATTTTCATTTTTTTTCTAATACATATAAATGTGCCTGTTCTTCGATCCCTTCACGGTTGGTTCCGCCTCCAAGCACCTTTATATATATGAAAAGTCTGCCTTTTTCCTATAACCTGGCTATGAAACACCTTCCTCTTACCACCAATCTGCGGTGGCTCCGTCGTGTCGGCAAGAAGGGCGCGGCCTACAACGACAGAGAGAGGCTGGAAATGTTCCGAAGGGGTGTGTGCCAGCTTTGTCTTCCGCACCAGTCGGTATATACAATATTTTTAGTAAAACATATATTCAACTTCTGCCGAACTCTGGTTCTCTCATATATATATATGCTTTGGTGTGCGCTCGGATGACGGTATCGCTCCGATAACAGCGCGTTTCTTGGCCTTGTTGTGTCGCTCGGCTGATAGGTTATTGCATCGGGCAACTCCTGTCACTCCTGTCACTTCATCTTACTGCTCGCGAGATTTTGCGAATTAGCTATATATATGCCGAGTTCTTTCTCGTGGCACTTTGAAGTGGTGGACATTGTCGAACCGCTATTTTCGTCCGCACGGCTTCCTGTTGCATACTTGTCGCGACGTGTATTAGTGGAATCAGAGGCAGGGAAGAAATTCAGTCATCTCTGCGGCATCCGCCTCCCCTTCTTTTGGAGATACGTTCTGGGTTCCCCAATCTGTGAACCCCAAGATGGGAGCGGTCCATAGACCCGCGGGACAAAATGCCCGCGGCGCGCACATCGCCAGGAAAAAAGGCTCTGTCGTCGTCGCTTGTGGTTCTCACCCTCTTTGGACTAGATCATTATTCGAAATTTCTTTATATGGCGGCACCCGACCAGCTTATATAGTTCTGTGAGGCGTTCACGCCAAAGTACGGGGTCTTGTGTGATGCTACTCCAAGAGAAGGCTGATTGGGGGCCAAGAATATCTATATACTTACCTGGGTCGGGTCTCGTATCCGCCGGCGAGACGAGGAAGAAACCGTCCGCTTCACGAACTGGATGTTGTGCGGTCCAGATTTGGGAGGCGATTCGATACCGTCTTTTATACACATTGTGAAAGAGCGGTATATCTACATGCCTGTCCCATTTTCCAGAAGACATCAACTTAAAAGGGGAGATCGAAATCGAAACCTCGAGACCAGTCCCATCTCTCTTCATATGTCCCCGAAACTCGGGACTTCCCCTTGCATCGTCCGCCCACATTCCATTCTATGTGAGTGGGGCGAAAGGAACGATAAATAAAACAAACATCGTTCTGCCTCTGACATATATAGTCGGCGGCTTTCGCTGCCCCGTACAGGGGGCACGAAGATCTCCGCCGGAAACACTCTTCTGGGAAGATGGGCGCCGCATATGATTGTGGTTCTGCTTACGAGAAATGCGAACTCGACAAAGTGCCAGGGAGGATGATTTTATTTTGAATATCGATTTCGACAGATGCTTCGCTTCCAGCTCTACGTTCTGGGTGGCTCCCATTCGAGGAATGGCTTGCAAACGACAAGAGCTTCAATCCTCAGCCTGAATGAGAGAAAAAAAAGCAACGGGTAAAAGGTTAGAGAGGATGTGTCCATGCCATGGAGTCAACAAAATTGTCTAGAAAGTACGACTTGGGGCTCTGAAGATAGGACAGTGATGGGGAAATTGGAGTTTTAAACTTTTTTTTCCCACAATGTCTACTACCATGACCTAAGGCGACGTTCATGGCGCGTCCCCTTCGCTGTTAGAAGCTACCGCTAGAGCTTGGATTTGAATTCCCAGGGTGTTGAAAGTAGAAACACGGCTGAAAATCTATATTCAAGAAGAACAGCATGGGTTGTACCCCCCAGCCCAAAGCGCGGGAACAACAACAAATCCGACAAAGCTCGACACGTTCTGTATACGGAGTTGTTCTTAACTTTTGGAAGACAACGGCTGCGATGCGGTCATTGCCGATCCTGAAGAGAGGAAGGAAACCTAGCACCCGTCAAACCGAACCCATCACCCAACAATGATGGATCGACAACAAATCCACAGACACCGCATTCCGCATCCTCTGCCAGTTAAATTTCTTTCTTAACCATAATTTCTATATTCTCTGACTGAGAATGTTGGTGTTGGGGTGGTATACCTGTCCGGACTGTGTATCAGTCCGACGGCAATTGTGGCTGTCTGCCTGGGCATATTTAATAACCCAGTCCCTGGGAACGTCTTGAGCCACTTCACCATCCAGAGATAGGTGTCCATAATTAATATATATATATATACAGCAACTAATAAAGTGCCCTCGGCGTGGAGCATATGGCAGGATGGGAGATGCGGTGCCAGCGCACCTTTACATATGAATGCCTCAAATGCCATATCAGCAAGAAAATGTCACGAAAGTACCCCGAAACACACACTATCCTGTCTGAGCTACAGCCAGATTGCAGACAGAGAGGGCGTTGCTTTATATATATATTCACCTCCGTTGATGACTTATCACTGGGCATTTTCGGAAATTTTACACACAGGACCTTAAGGAACAGAGCCTCTACGGATTTCCTTCTCGGTCTTGCATACCTGCAGGATCAATTTGCTAGCGGTCGGACCCGAAAGACCACGGTCAGGAACTTTTCTATATTCGACTCTTTCACAAATATATATGTTCCTCTGGGACCTCTATAATATGTTCCTAGCTGCTTTTGATAATATGTTTCTCGGAGGATGAGGACAAGCCGAGCTACAGGTTTGCTGTGGTTCCCTGGGCCAGCTACGACTTGGACCACATACAAGCGTGTTTCTATACCCAGGCCTTGACAGTTGAAGGCAAGAAAGTGGTGTCGAATCCCAATAATTGGAAGTTGGCTATCTGCCAGTTGAGAGATCCCCGTATCTCATTCTATATAATATGAAAGGTGATTGCGCAGAACTTTTTGATTATTGCAATCAGAAGATGATTGAAGCGGCCGCGGTCATGGTTTATATTTTTAAAATTATTTCATACAAAAATTATCCGTCTGCAAAAATGTCAAAGAGAGGAAGGCTAGCAACAGTAGTGCTGTCGATCTCAGCAGGGATGATAATGACGACAACGAATATGAGGATGCTTCAGAGAGCACTAGTGCGGAGTGGACTCTCAGAAGCTCAAAGCAGTTCGATCCGGTAGCAAGGGAAAGACGAAATTCTTCTTTGACGCTCTCCGCTTTATATATATGTGCTGGAAGACCGACAGAATCGACGCGGAAGACAGATGGTCCAAACTTGAACATAAATGAATATAAATGTGCAACAGTCTCAGCGCGACGCGTCGTCGAATACGAAAGATCCCAAGTATCCTTGAGGCTGCCCCAGTAGTGGGCATCCTGCCTCAGCCAACCTCACCTCTGGTATCAGATGGGCGGACACAAGTTCAAGAAGATGAAATCGCACCTATCCCATACGCACCGCAAAATATGAGATGCGTGCGTCGAAGCCACGCGAGATAAACCGAAACCGAGGAACACACTCAAGAGGATCGACATTAAAAAGATCGACGAAGAAAATTGACTAGGAACTACCATATTATATATGAAACTGGCTGTCTACGCTGCTGCGCTTGCAAGGACTGTTTGGCGAATTTGATGGCTGGCAGCAAATCTGTCATTGAGCGTACGATCTCGCCGCATATTATTGAATGCGACATTGATATTATTTCAACTTTCTTCCATGGTATATACGCCCGCTATAGATTTCCCACTGAGGACAAGCCGGAAGCTGACGGGCGTTGGCAATGGTTTTGACGATATCTATATAAGCCCCTCTGGCAATATACGGGACTAGCCCTGCTCACTCTTAGCTCGGCGACGGTTCCGTCGCCTCTCGATACAGTTATACAACCACAATATATACCGGTGCCGTTGAGGAAGACGACAACTGTATTGAATCATGGAGATCAGAACTACTCATGGTCTTCCTTCCACAGAGCATTCTCAGAGTGCGGAGGCATCCAGTGACGTCCCTGACTCAGTTCAAGATCCCACACCAGCGCGAGAGTGGGCCTCATGCAGACGATGCCCAGATCCAATATTCGTGGAATGGTGTCTGACTTTCAACGACTCGCCGAGCTTGGACGGATAGATCACTCACCTGGGCGCTCATGACACCTCCACGTCGCAGTCTTCCTTCTGTCCCTGGGGACAGAAGAGGCGCATTGTCTCAGACAGCTCCATCTTCCACGGAAAAGCACCAAAAGTCAGTTCATGAGAAATATGAGTGTATAGATTCTTCAGCGACAGACTCAGATCTCCTTACACGCACACATATATATATACGAGCCTTGACCGTACTCTTCTACAATCCTCTACGCTACGAGCCCCTGAATTCAGCGGGGCCTGGATACAGGACAGTGAGAAGAAACAATGCAGTGAGATCAAAATTGAAAGAAAAAGGACGCAGATCTCGGAAGCACCTGCCTGAGAACACTCGTCCTTGGCGGAGATCTGGCGTCAGCCTTATTATACTGCACGACGTCGATATATACTCTGCATCGAACAGGCTCTGATCATTGGGCACGCAATAGCTGCTGCCCATACGCGACGATTACAAGTGTAAGCAATGGCCCACGGATGCGGTACACTTGCACCAATGCCAGGCTGATATCAAATGCCAGCATCCTGTGCGGAATGAGTCGACGCTGAATTATATACACGATCTCGACGGCCTTGAACCTTCCTTCCTAGGAAAAATCTCAACTGACATCGAATGGCCGTTGGATCCATTGAATGAGGAAGAAGGCACCGTTGACTTGGGTCAGAATCGCCTGCAACCTCGGTTTCTGAGTCTGGGAAGCTAAAGAACCACCACGATGAAGAGACGAACATGTCTCATAACGACGAGTGCAGCTCCGCAGAACGTTGGATTTATTTGTTGAGAAATGTAGATAGAGGAATAATTTGGAAAATTTCAGGATTGTGGCAGAGCTACTTACGAGCTGTGTATACAAAAAGAATAAAGATGAAAGAAAATCCAAAGAAAAAGGAAGAAAGGGAGGGGGGATAAAGGAAAAAAACCCGAGAGCGGAAAGAAAGGACAAAAAACTAAAAAGGAGAATGATATAACTATAGGAAAGAATTAAAAATCCAAAGCAAAGCAAAACAAACCAAAAATCAAAACAAAAATTAGGGAAGAGGATGAATTTCGCCTTTGGTTCAATCATAGGGGCGCTGTAGCAAAATACGCGGCCTAGAATGGTGACAGAGATATTGCAAGCATTTCCAGGAGCCCGCTGTCGCCATGCTTCTATAGGGAGAACTTCGCCATTTAGGAAGCCCACGCACAGCCTGGCTTGCAGCCGGAAGTCGTCGATCCGATGTAGGTCCTTCTTGCTCGAAATCGGGGTGTGCTAACTGTCTTCACAGGAATAACACCGACGAGGACACCGATGCTGCCCATGCTGGAAACAGCCAAGGACCAAAACTGCATCGTTGTGTAGACCGTCCACATGTTCTCGTCAGCGAATACATGTATGACAGCCCTAGAAACAGACGCCGTGCCGTTTATGCCTATTGCACTGCCGATGATAAGGTGAAGTACGGGATAATCAGGTACGACAAGCGCGGGAAATACGTCCGAAACGTTGCGGGTGCAACTGACAATGGCGGATGTTGTTGCCGAGCCAAGCCAGCAGACGAAGGTAATCACGCTCCCCGATATTACATATATGATGAATAGCCATGTTCTAATTCTACTCCAGATATATTTCCTTTTTATGCCTCTGTTAGCTGCTTTCACCGCCAGCCCCAGCTACATCCCTCTCCTGAAGGACTCAGATATATGTATCTACAATTCCCATCCATTCCACACAAAGGTGGGGAAATGTCGACGCATCGGGATGACGATTACGGCCTATATCCTTTTCTCATCTCCTTCCCGAGAGTACACGGCAGGTCGACTTCCATGAGCAAGGCCGGAATCGCAGATTTGACGATATCCAGTTTCAGTCCCAAGTCTTGAAGCCGATATTCAAACCAAGTTACGTTCCGCAGACGTATGGGTTCACTACTGCCGAAAGCATTATGCTGGATTTATATATATTCCTTCGATTCCTTCAAATACTGGCCGGACTTCCTATATAATACCATCTTCCTGAACTCTCCGTGACTGTCCTCTGCTGTGCTGATATCGGTTGAACCTTGCTTATATCTTAACTGGGAAGCGTGTTCTATATATACTGGGAAAGGCGCATTGCAGACGCGGCTACGGAATCGAAAGGCTTATATATAACGGACGGAAAGTTGCCCTTCTGGGTGGCAAAGCAGTCTATCTGTCCCTTTGCTTGGAGATATACTTTATATCCTCTTTCCGATTCCCGCTGTCAAGGCGATGGACGACGAGTCCTCCCCTCCATACGTGCGGCGGAAAACTTTTTATCATGCGGCTGTTGCTGTTTATACATGTACACACTTTCGCGCAGAGCCCGAAACACGGGGCCGAGGGGGCCCTCGCAACGCCGCGATGAGGCAGGAGCGCGTAGCACGGGTCCTGGCGAGGGAGGCCCGGCAGAAGGAGACGGACCAGAGGGCAGAACCTGCCCACGCTGGCGGCATTGGAGCGTCCAGCTGTGTCTAATAAAAGCTTGACAGCTAAAGAGAACGTGTGTTCCATAACCCACAGAGCGTGAGGCCTTACCTCCAGCAGCAAGGGCGTTGAGGATCTGGCCACCGCGGCTCCGACCTGGTTTGTCCCTCAAGCAGAACAAAGAGGCACGAAGGGCTGCTATAACGCTGGATGACCCCAGCGACTCGGAGTCGGGAAAAGCGTAACCCCCCACTTAGAGTCCCGGGCGGGGGTAAGAAAAGGATACAGGGCAGGGGATAAAAGGAAGACATGGGGTTGGATGTTCGTATTTCTGCATGAATGATACGCGGCATCTTTTTTTTTAAAAAAAAGCTTTCTATATATGTACTGTACAGAACTGTACCACGTTATGCAGGAGATAAGTAGCCATCAAGGATGCCTGGGGAATTATGGGGTGGCTGCGATTATGATGTACATACAGTATGTACGGGTTACTGCCTAGCTAGGGATTCAGAAATTCGAAGACATGACGTCTGTGATACATAAAGCAAGACCCGGATATATTAAAACACGGCTTCGAGAGGTGCGCGATTCGGAGTCAATGAGCATTCAGTGTCTTCATACGGAGCGTATTGTCGATAGCAGTTAATGGTAAAGGGTGAATCGGCCGTGATTAAGGAGATATATATTGGCTCTACTAGTAGAGACAAAACATATTCTTATTCCAGTGAATTATCTTTATTCCTATTGCGCGATTTTACTAGGATTATTGATTATTCTTTACGAAAAAAAAGTCTTGCTATTCTTTAGGCTGATTTCTCCAACTTTCATCCTCGAACTGCTATATCGTCCACGTCGAGAGTACCATGCTGAGGGAAAAAAAAAAAAAAAAGGCGACTTCCCGTGGCCTTTCTTGCTAATAAAATGCACAACATAGGCAGCACGTGCAAACATGCACTTGGCGCTTTGATGGATCTACGAGCTCCAACAACGGACGCCGTTACCGTGGTCAGCGCCAGGGCCTTTGTCGGGTCTGAAAGAGATGGAAATACCCGACATTCATGGATCCCCTGAGGGGAAATTGCTTGGCAGAATCTCCACATTCTACCCTACAATATTAAATTCATTTACGATGCACTGATATACATATATACATATATACATATATATATATATATATATATATATATATATATATATATATATAACTTGCCGG
>Ga0008109_10000895_pt1 | contig 11181 bp, 6 predicted proteins | sample HigsolmetaGSP18D_FD_59306 | JGI IMG/M metagenome (GOLD analysis project Ga0008109, IMG submission 59306) | High solid enriched microbial communities from the Joint BioEnergy Institute, USA - SP1-8-D | ecosystem: Engineered > Bioreactor > SSF (Solid state fermentation) > Aerobic > Biomass ...
GAGACAAAGGGATGCTCAACACCGCCTACCTTACCGCCTAGGTGTGCCGCGCCGTCACAGTTGTAGTGCTTGGTTATATGTGGCTGTTGCTTATATATTACGTTATACTATTTAAATTATCTAATATAAAAGAATTCTGTATAATAAGATGAGACTAAGATTCTAAATACTTGTGCTGTCACAAAATCTTGTTATTCTGATAAATACTGCAGACTCGTATCTAACAGCTGTAAATAACAAAATTAGGCTTTAAAAGCCTTCTGGCCAGCTCAGTCCAATTGAAAATTCCAATCAGTATTTGCCATATGTAACTCTGTTCTAAAACTAAATTATGAAACTTTGGATACTGTCTCTACTGGAGCGCCAAGGGCACAGTCACATGATTTGATCTACAGGAGGTCTCAATTTGGGCAGCAAGGGGATACTGCAGCAATACCGACATATTGCAGCAGGTAGCCCAACTCTCAAGTTAATTACAAAAGAATATAGAGATGAACAATTACATACTTTGAATCATTATCAACCCAATAATAAAACTGCTTACAGCTTGTCACCTCCCTCCCAATAACTGCCTAAGTCAACAATACGCAAGGTGTCCACAGGTGCAAAGCTGCCGGCTCGCCTTATATCCACAACGTGGCCTCCTATTCCCCCCTCCACAATCTTGATAGCCAAAGAAGCCGCAGTAGGCAAGACACACAGTCGGATTTTAATATCACACTAAGCGAAGTGCACTTGATCTTTTCGCTCCAACTGGACGGGACCTGGCAATCATGGTATGTCACTTGCTCGATACCTTGGAACATACAGTGCTGGAGACTAATTCTCTCTTCTACAGGCCCAAACTCCTCAACAGCGGAGGGCAAATGAGAAGTACGCGAGACACGAGGCTGCGAAACGCGGAAGACCAGAAAGTGCTGTCAAACAGAAACAGAGGTTGAAGTCTCCGGTGTCCACCGGATGGGTGGGTACGTACCAAAGGAAGAACTATAAACATTCGGACTGTGCTAAGAAAGCTCACCAGTGGTTCTCGCATTTGTGATATGCGGAGGGCTTGTATTTGAATTCCTGAGGATTGTACCTGAAATCTGGTCGGTCATTGCAGCATTATTCAGTCGCTGGACAGGGTAGAAATAAGTACCCGTTTTCAGTTGTCTCAGGAGTTGCCACCAAGATTCAAAGATGCAGGAAAGGTGAGCACAATCAATAGCTGGGATTATTTAATGTACTGTCTGTGTCGACCTTTGGAGCATTTCAGCTGTGAAGTAGCTAGCAAGGCGCCTGTAATGCCTGGTTTGAAGCTGTCTGAGCAAGGGAGGGAATCAGGAGCTTTTTCCTAACTACGGGCTCTATTAGTTCTCTCTCGACTGTCCGCCTTGCTGCTGAGATATACTGCAAGGTCCTTATTAGGACCCTCCAAGAAGACCAGGCAGTGGCATATGGGTCAGACTGGGGGAAGAATGTAATCAAAATACAAGCATCGAAGCATGGAATAGGTTAATTTATTGTATATTACATTATACGGGCGGAGCAGATCCTATACCAATTGCTATTCCATTTCGGTTGTTGAACAGGACAATGGTTTCACAGAGTCAAAAAGCTCCTCTGGAACCCGTGCCCATGTCATTCCGTTCCTGTCTTTAATGATTTCTTCTTTCTCTTCTCTGCCCGAGCAATGATGCTGGCCTCCCCATTTAACTTAGGGCTGCCAGCCGCGGATGCCCTGTCACATTTATTGTGTGACCGGCCACCAGCATACTGAGAGCTCTCAGTGACTGACTTCTTCTTCTTCTTCTTCTTCTTTTTCACGAGCGTTCCTTCTGTGGGCACGCCATGAGCACGGATTCGTTCTGATGCTCTTTGCATTTCCAGTCGGAGCCTTTCTACTTCCTGCATTGCCCTGGCCATTTCAGCCTCCTCTTCATCATTTTTTGTCATGTTCTCAGAAACATTAGACCAAAACCGATCGTCTTCTTCAAGTGAAAGCTGCCCGAGGCCGCTCGAGTCCACTTGCAGCAGGGATCGTTTTGCCTTATTCGTCTCTTCAGTACCTTCAGCTCGTGTAGCATCTGCAGGCTGCTCGTCGTGTCCAATCGTCTCATCAGCGGCTATCTCAACCTTTGCGGGTCGAGATCGGGACTTCTTTCGGCTTTGCCCTTCTGTGAGGAAGCTCGCAGAATGTTTGCCTCCATCATCGATGGCCAGGTCGATGATAGGTATGGAGTCAATATCTAAGTCCCCACCGTTCGATGTGTTGAGATTTTGGTGAAAGGGAGTGGATCTGCCGGACGATTCGTCCTCATTTCCAATGTAGAATGGGTCATCTTTATTACGCTCCTTGCGTTCTGCTCGCCGCTTTGCTATTGTGCTGGGGTCATCCAGAGAGCTTCCAGAGAGGTCTTGATGTGATGTCGTCTGTTGCATATCCGTTTTCATGAATCCATTATGCTCTTTGCTGACTGATGCAACATCTTGCATGTAATAGAACTCCTGGATGTCCCGTTGATCTCTAAGCTCAGGCGAAAACTTTTCGGAATCACGGAGAACAGTAAAGAGCTTATCGTTCAGAGCCCGGTCTAGATCAAGCTTCTCGGGCAGCGGAACCTTTTTTTGTGCAGTAGCGGCAACGGGATTGAGCTCGAGACCGGAGAACAGACCTGGGATGACAGACGACAGGAGAATAGGTACCCCTTGAGCCCGAGACGTGCCTGAATGTATAGCTTCTGCCGTGAGCCGCAGAAGTTCGAGGAACTCAACCGCTCGTTCTTGAACATCCAAGTCAGGATGGATCGCCAATGCCTCCAGGAAATTAATGATGCGTGCGAGTAACAGTGAGGTTTGACTTTGCCGAGAAGCATCCCAATGCTGGGTGTTGGATGTTAGAGATACGAAAACCTTAGGAATTGCTTGGAGATAGAGTGACAGTGTCCGCGCGGGCAACGACAGGTTAGACAAGTCAACCAGGGAGTTAAGTGTACGATCGGGGAACGCGAGATAATCTGCGTACTCCCCAACCACCCAGGCACTTGGACCCAAAACGCCGATACTCGAAGCAGGTGATGTGGGAAATAGCGTTGCTCTGTTGTCAACAAGAATAAGCGATTCTGCTGCCCTGGTGGCATCCAACCGGACACTCTTCACACGGACCGCGACATTGCGAATTTCTGAACCTATTCGTGAAGCAATATCTGCTTTGGAATTGCACATTAACTGTGGATGGGTATCCGGGGTAGAATGGTAATGATTGATACCATCAGAAGGCGGAACGAGTCTCACTAGCTGCACCAACACATCGACGTACCACTCGAAATCGATGATCTCTGAGTAGTTGTCGCGCGAGCAGATATCTAGAATTCGATGAAGGACTTCATTCCTGTAGTCATTAGGTAGGGAAGGTAGATGATTCGTCTTTCGCTCACGCGGCTCCAGTCTCTCCCCGGGATCATCGCCCTCAATATCAGCCGATGGTTTCAGTTCCATCACCGAAGGGGGTTCAGTGTAAGAGTCTTTTGTCGGCACTGGAGAATTCTGTAGCTGTGCCACAAGGCGATTGACCACTAATTGTAATGTCTCACTTGTCACCATTCCCACTGCAAGCTCAAGCGCTTGTAGTCGAATGGAAATATCTGCATCGTCCAAGCAGTCCATTATTACGTCTTGCTGCATTGACACAAGTTCGGGATACGAAACAACTATCCTGTTGAATGCCAAAAGCGCAACATATTTCACTGAATGCAATTGGTTAAAATCTGAGAAAGGACAAGTTCCAGGGAACTTACGATTCGGGTCTGATTCCATGACTATCATTCCTCTGAGCTTTCCCACACAAAGGCTGGCAATTTCGTCTCTCTCCCGGATCCCTTCTGCACCATCTAAAATACCTCCTTGGATGACACCGTTGATACATTCGTAAAGCAGCGACATAGCCGTGGTTGTCTGGATTATATTTGTCAATGGCCGGAGAAGCTTTCGAATCAAGCGCGGTTCGAGCGGAGTTAGGGTAGCAAACTGTGAATGATTAGGAAATCCAACTACAGTGATACGTTTGGGGGAGACAAACAAGTTTGATTATCTTTATAGCCATCCAATTGTTTCCGCCATCCACAAGTAATTCGAAAAGTCTTGGTGCAAGTGGCAAAAAGTCATGCGGCCTTCTCCAGCCAAGTTCACAAACAACATTGATAACAGCAGCGGTGACACTGCTGTCTTCCTGATCATCCATTAAGCGTTCTTTAATTTTCGGCCACGCCAGTCTAAGTGCTTCAGGGTAGACTAATGCAAGTCTGTAGAGACAAACAACTGCCTTCTTCCGGATTGCAGGATGCGAATGGGAGAGGCGAGGCAGGATATCTGTAAGCAATGACAGAGCAAGTGAAGGTGTGATAATATGTGGGAGGGTTATAAGTGGCAGAGAGATATTCGGCACAATAGGAGAGACAATGTCCTGGTACGCAGATGTCAGTGACAACAGAATGGAGGCAGAACAATTGCCAATCTGACCAACCTTTTTCAGAAGATTCGTCGCTAACATCAGCACTTCGGTGTCCGGCCGGAAGCTCTGTACTGCCCCAAGATAGCCGACTCTCTTTTGCAGGTACTTGGCGGACGACATAACTTCAAGCACATGGAACGATGCCCAGGACATGTCGTAGCCGAACATCTCGAGGTATATGAGCTTCAGTAGCGCAGTAGCCTTTTTGTCTTCTAGGTCTCAGCCGTTGGTCGGAAAGCCGGAGAGAAAGGGTAAGGTATGCGGGGGAGCGGCGAACCCATGTCTTGCGATTTGATTTCAACCTTGCATTCTTTAAGGCTGTTCTGAATGTATTCAGCCTCATTGCCCTTGTGGTTTCGTAGACCTCTAATGAGGTCATACAGTGACTTCTCAAACCTGGAAACCGAATTGAGTGTCAGCGTCGCGGAGGCTATCGAGCGTTAAAAGACCACCTACATGGTTATGGATATTAGATATTAGGTGGTTTCCTTGGACGGCACCAGTTCTTCAATGAATCTGGCATCACCTATTACAAACTGTGAATATGTCGATGGAGTTGCGGCTTCAGCAGAGTGATAGTCAATAGCTTGTTGAATGTGTGACCAGTAACATATGAAGCCGATACTCGTGGAGGGGCCGCTCGTGGTCTGCCTAACTGAAATAACAGATAGATACATTGACAGCCTTCAGATCAGTCCACACATACTGCGATAATAAACAGGCGACTGTAGACAAATATGTCTGTTTATCTTATCGCTATGTCAGCGGAGGCGGTTCACTTTAGTTTATCTTGTCACTTGGGACTTTCCGAGGTCTGCCAAGGTTGCAACCATCAGCGGTTAGTGTCGATTTTATCCACCTGGACACCTTACTATTAGTAGTAACTGCACCAAGTGCACGTGCACAGAGTCTTTGAGTTTGGGCGCTTGGACCTTTCCACCAATAATAATATCCCATCGATTGTAGTGCCTGTGTCCTTTAACTTAGTAATGACTGCTACGTTCCCAGCCCGATACCTTTATTAACACCATACAGTGTCCTTATCGGCCTGCATCAGCCTCCGTACCTAGAGTATAGGGTGGACAATTTCTTTGATTTCAATGGGAGGAAAGATCTGCAGAGTCTCATCGCACATTGTTTCTTTCAGCGCCTATTTCCAAATTACCCTGTATCTCGCGGACCTGTGATTCTGCGAACCAAATCAGGTTTGCCGTCTCACAATGTAGATTTAATAAACATTGCTGACCCGTGCCAGATTTACTCTAACTTGTGCTGTTGCAATGGCACCCACACTGCTAGATTCTCACAAAGCCCTGAGCTCCTCGGATCCTGGTGCTGCTCTTCTCCTGTCGCAACAAGCGCCTTCCTTCTTAAGCCGATCCGCTTCACGGCCTGGTTTTCCATCCTTGCTGTCATCTGCCCATGAAAACTCTGACCAGTGGGCAGCCTATGAGCAGCTTCTCTTCGCTTGTCTCAGGACCGGAGACGACAAGTCAGCTTATCTTTGTCTCGATCGACTAACAGAACGTTTTGGCCCATCGAATGAACGAGTTATGGGGTTGCGTGGCATGTATCAAGAAGCTATTGCGGGCGACACAGCTGCCCTAGAAAATGTACTACATGAATATGAGAAGATTCTGTCAGAGAACCCGGTAAACGTGGTTCGTGTTGCTCGCTCGGAATGGCAGGAGTCAATGCTAATAATATCCATGGTAGCCCATTCTCAAACGCCGCGTTGCTATTTTAAGGTCAATGTCCAGGAATGCAGAGGCTATATCTGCCTTGGTAGAATTTCTTGAGGCATTCCCGACGGATGCGGAAGCCTGGTGTGAACTTGCGGATCTGTATCAAGCCCAAGGGATGAGCTCTCAAGCAATCTTCTGCCTGGAAGAAGCGCTGTTGATCGCCCCTAATTCTTGGAATGTAAGGTTGGCCTTATTCACCATTATGTTTTGACAGCAATCACAATCTAACTTAAAATCGTTCTCCAAGCTCCATGCACGCCTCGGGGAATTACAGTATATCTCTGCTGTTTCGTCACCTTCGGAATCTCAGGAGACGTCGCAAAGACTTCTCGCCAGTTCTGTACGACAATTTTGCAGAAGCGTTGAATTGTGCGATGATTACTTGCGTGGCTTCTATGGGTTGAAATTGGTATGCACCCTCTTTGCCAAATTCATATTTCCCTATAACTTCATGGCCGTTTCCCGACTAACATCCTCTGTCCTAGGCCTCATCTCGCCTGCTAGGTAGCCTGTTGCCCACAAGATCTTCCGCAGACGGCTCTGGGAAAGGCGACGATGAGCTCCCAGCAACAGAAACTCTCGAAAGACTAAATAATTTAGCGACAAGAAAGCTAGAAGATATTGTTAAATCACGCTGTTCCAACACTCGTGAGTGGCAGGAAAGTCAAGGCGAGCTCATCGCAGCCCAGGAATTACTTAATCGCCGGGATAACCTTTAGAAGGAGTTATTCTTGGTACATGCCCCAGGACTAATATATCAGCAACTCAATCTCTACGGACCCAGCAAATACCCAAACTTTTGGCAATGATATTTGTTGCTAAGCAACGTCTCCTACTAATTCCAGTCACAGTTGATGTTGCTTTTCTTTACCGAGGTTCCTCAATGAATTTGGACGCGTTCGCAGATCCAGAATTGGAAATTTATGATATTTCCGTGGTGGAATTCAACGGTATCAAGTTCTACAGAGCCGCCTCCTTTCCTCCTCCGCATTGGCGCGTGGGCTTCTTTCTACAACCACTGGCTATCATTTGCGGAGGTGTTTTGGTATGCTGCAGTGGCAGTATACAGCTGTCTGCGCTCTCTTAATAGCGTTGTCGTTGGATGATTTGCTGTCACTAGTCTCGTGCTAGCGACGAATTGATGAATTGGTACAGCCGGCCTCCCTGCTCGGAGAGGCTATCGTTAATATAAAACCCTTATCTTCCGTTGCCTTGCAGTCTTTGTTTAGTTTGATTTCACATGGCACCCATCCTTTATCATGGGAGATATTCTTTCCCTTAGCCGTGCATGCTATTGCTGAAAGAAATGGAAAATACAGCATAGAAACTAGAGCCAACATGACCAGTACTTTCACAGAGGCGAATGCCATTGCAGATATGCACTCCATAAAAGACATCTCACGTAGGGATCTCTAGAAACGCCCGCACTTTTTCTTTTGACCGTCGAGGCTGCCGGTCAATTTGACAAGGCCTTGCTTTACATGTTTATTTCGGGCAAATCCACTGGACAGGCGTGATAAAAACCGCGCTGTCCTTGGAAATGGCAGAAGTCATGATAATGGTCCTTTCTATGCTATCTCTTTGGTCTTTTTTAACTTCTATGAACAGATCCTAGGTGTCTATATCCGAAGCATGTATGTGCACTATTTCGAGCCCGTTAAGCGTCAGTAGATAGAAAGGAATCGACCTGTCCTCAGTCTTGACAGGACACAGGGGAGTGGTCCTGTGATGCAAGATCCCAAGACTCTGTGTTCAAATTTTTCTGGGTTGGTCTGTGCATTCACCCCAGCCACCCTAAAACCAATTGTCATGAAATTGAATTTCACACGCTGATATTAATACCTTTGATTGCACATAGGCCAAGAGATATGTCTAATACCACCGCCTGTATCTAGTAATTGTTACTAGACATCTAGATATAAATAACATTAGGTGCTCAGGCAATGCAGGTGGCACTGGGTGCAACAGGGTGATGAAGGACCCTTACACGTCAATACATAGTTGTATTTGCGACCACGGGTCAGGGTTTGATTACATAATTGCCATGTGACCTTGTCACTTTACACTCCGGCAGTCTGTAGACACCCTTGATGATATTGTTTATTCCCATGATTCTTCTGAGATATAGATATCTTAGAGTCTAAGCCTTTAGAACTTAGAAATTTTGTGGCATGTCAGCTGACTTCTGGGACTATAACATAATCTATAAGCAAGACACATAAGCAAGATATCTCCTCACTACATAATGTGTTCTGTCAACTTCAACTATCAAGATGCCATCAAAACAAGCTGAATCTCTGTCAGAAGGAGCCAATCATGGAAAAATACTTGATGTAACAAGTGAAGCAACAAAGAATACTCTGTGAAGCTAATATAACAACAGATCTAGATGACTAGATCAAAGAGAGTTGTTGGTTTATCTTGAGAACAGAAAACAAGGGGGTAAGCAATATAATAGTAAAAATAAGCCTGTGTTACTAGCACATCTATATAATAGGTTGCTGTGTGAGTTGACCACAAGAGTTAGAATCTGTCTGAAAGAAATGTCTTTATATACATGCTGCTCATTCTGGGTTTCTGAGAATTATAGAATGAGATTATAGCCTTAAATTATAAGCTTGAATTATGAGGTTAAATTATGGAGTTAAATTATAAAGTTAGATTATAAAATTAAATTATAGACAATTTATTATGTGACCTCCTTCCTAGTCTATAATATATATAATATACAAAATAATATACAAAATAATGTATCATGAGAGAGAAAATATACTAATATAAAGAAAAAATTATATAAAACTACTTTTTTCTGTATTTTTTCTACTGTGTTTTATTTAAACTTGATAACTTATTTTACAAAACTTAACTCAACCCTTAACTTGCCCTGCATGAGATAAATTAAATTAAAAATTTAATAATCTGCAGCAAATATAAGTTGTGTTATAGACTAGAAAGAAGGTTATGTGATAAATTATCTACAATTTATTTTTATAATTCAACACTATAATTTAATTCTACAATTCAATTTTATGATTTAAATTTATAATTTAAGACTATGATCCTATTCTACAATCTTCAGGAACTCAGGACAGGCAGTATATATATAATAACACTTCTTTCAGACAGAATTCAACTCTTGTGGTTAATTTATATAGCAACCTATTATATAGATATTACTAGTAATACAGGCTATTCTCACTATTGTGATAGTGCTCAGTTATAGTATTATTAGCTGAAACTATAGTAGCTTGTTATACAGAATTAAAAGCATGAAGAAAAAAAGAAAAATTATAGCATCATGAGATAATTAATATAGTTAAGTAATTCCAGCAATATTTCTCACTGCCTACTGTTATGGACCTTGCCATACAAAGGCCGGATAATTATAGGACTGAGAGTAGTAACTGATTAGTATATAACTGACTGCAATCACCTTAATCACCTTAATCACCTTGATCACCATAATCACTATAATCACCAAGACTTGGGAAAAAGGCATGTATATAATGATGCTTTTTTTAGACAGAATTGAACTCTTGTAGTTAACTTATATAGCAATCTGTCATATAGGCATTGCTAGTAACACAGGTCTATTCTTGCTCTTATATTACTCACTCTCTTGTTTCTTGTCTTCAAGATAAATCAACAACCTCTTTAGATCTAGTTATCTAGGCCTGTTGTTACACTTTAACCACCTTTCTTGCAGGAAGCAAGGTGTGTTGTGGGCACTTAAGAGACTGCAGACATGAAGGGGTATATCACCCAAAAACTAGCTCAAGCAGTAAGAGCTCTACAAGAACAGATTCAGCAGTTACAGAAGCAGTTACAGAGACAGATCAATAAAAATATATAGCTGTGAAAACAGATAAAATACCTTAAGCACTAGATATATTTAAATAAGAGCAACACAAGACAGATAATTGAAGCAAGCCTTAACCAAAATTTAACCCAACAGACTAAGGTGGTTAAACCAGACCTCTTTTATAGAGAAAGGAAGAAACTCCAGATATTTATTTTCTAGTTAAAACTCTACTTCTTCTTTAACATGCCAGATTTTCTGGATGAAGACAGAAAGATTATGTTCACAATAATTTATTTTTAAGGCATAGCAGCTCAATAGTTTAAACTCTATCTTCAAGACTAAATGCAAAGAATGCCAGAGAAACATCAACTGAAGACCAATAAAATATTTAATAGATTCTCTACTTTTGTGGCTAAGATAAAGCAGAACTTTGAAGACCTCAATAAAATCAGAAAAACTACTTATATTATTATAATAATCTATTAAAGAACCTCTGTTGCTGCCTACACTACTGAATTTCAGCAAGCTGCAGCATATCTGAGTGACTGATCAGACAGATCACTTATAAAGCACTACTATTAAAAATTAAAGAATAAAATCAAGAACAGATTAATAATCTATAAAAACTTTAAAAATCTAAATATGCTTATTAACCTGGCTATTAAAATTGATAATCACTTCTTTGAATGCTGCTACCAAGTTAATACTCCACAACAGAGCAACCAGTGGCATATTAAAAATGGAGGTGACACTATAGAACTGAACAGCATCAACTAAAAAAACTCTCAGAAGTTTAAACAGCTCAACAAGAAGCCTCAAGAACCCAATTCTAATTAGACTAAAAAGCAAAAAAAATGCTATAAACAGAAACTATATATTCACTGTAGAAAAAATAATTATATAAGATAGAAATGCTCTAACAAGTCCAAAAAAAAGAAAAGAAGCAAGCCACCTCTATTTAGAAAAAGAAGGAAGATTATGCTATTTATTACTAAACCATCTATTATAATAATAACTGCAGTAATGTAATCCACAACCGAGCAACATATACAACCGAGCAACGCAGTTTCACCGCACTCACTATGTTTTTTGAAGCTTTTCAGCCATCAACACCATTAAATTAGACTATCTTGTAGTTGAAT
>Ga0008109_10000905_pt1 | contig 11000 bp, 15 predicted proteins | sample HigsolmetaGSP18D_FD_59306 | JGI IMG/M metagenome (GOLD analysis project Ga0008109, IMG submission 59306) | High solid enriched microbial communities from the Joint BioEnergy Institute, USA - SP1-8-D | ecosystem: Engineered > Bioreactor > SSF (Solid state fermentation) > Aerobic > Biomass ...
CCCCCCCCCCCCCCCCTGTTCCATCATGCTCATACTATTTGCCTTCATCATAAGCCTCCTTGTCCACAATGAATCCCATTTTCTCTGTATGACAGGTTGTACACTGCATCACTGGCGCATTATCATTCGGAATCGTATACGGTCTCTTTCTTTTCCGTCTGGATTGCTTTCTTTGTCGTTTTCGCGTGCAAGGGCTTTCATCTTGCTTTTCAACAATCCTGTGTTATTTTATCGGGGCTGGCTGAGCCATGCGGGCCAGCCTGCCGGTCTCTCCTTGGGCGGTCTGGTTTCTGGCGCACGAAAAGAGTGGAAGATTGAATCATTCGGTTTGTTAGTTGACTTGACCGGGTTGGGCTGGGCTGCGTTTCGCTGGGATTTAATCAATGCACTGCTTCTTGTCACTCTAATGGCCGCTCACAGTTGATCAACCGAGGAAGGCTCGACTAATGGGAGTTCAAAGGCCGGTAGCTCAGATGTTCGCCTTGCCATTATAGCATAACACTTAAACCGGCCGTTTGCCGTTGTAGATAAGATAGTGCCTCCGCCGTTTCCCTTATCTTTTCCGCGAACGGCTATCCCGGCCTACTAATGCTGATAGTACATTCAGCTGGGACATCGAGACTCATGCGGTACATTTAGTGGACTTGAGATTTTTCTACTAGTCCAATTAATTAATTTCTGCATGGAGTTGTGGACGGAAGTTTCAACTTGCACGTGACTTTCCGTACTGGCTAACTTAGAGCCCATAAACAATGCGGCGAGCACTAACTCCGCCCAGCAGCTTCTCGCGAGTACGGCGACAGAGCCAAGGAATACCAATCCATCTGAACTAGATCATCGAAGAAAGAGGACGAGCGACCAAGCAGACGACAACAATGCCACAACCACCACCTTCGCACCACTACTCCCACTCCCAATCGTCTTCTCTCCCCCGCGCATCCATTCTCCCGACAACCACCTCGACATCCACCTCGACAGCCGCATCCACTGCAATAACCTCAGGAGCGCCGTCATCCTCATCATCAACGATGGCATCAGGAGGGATGTACTCCGGAATGTCCACGACCAAGGCGCGCCAGTACGCCCAGCTCCACGCGCAGCTGGCCCGGCTGCACGCCCACCTCGCCGACACGGAGAACCTGCTGCGCATGACGGCCGTGCAGGCGCGGGACATGCGGTTCCTGGGCGGGTACGTGGGCGCGCTGTTCATGGGCGCTGCGAAGGTGTTGGGGGAGGAGGGGATCCAGAAGGATGGGTTGGAGGGGGGGATTTTTGAGGGGAATGGGGGGAAGAGGGTATGAGGGGGGGTTTTTTGTTGTGAGGGCTGGGTTCTTGGGGATTTGATCTGTCTTGGAGTTTGTTGGGTTGGATTCGGTTGGGTTCGATTTGATGGGTCAGTTTGTTCGGGTTTGGTTTTTTCCTGGGTTTGTGGTGTCTGATATGTCGTCTTATGGGATCCTGGGGCTAATGGTTTTTAGTGAAACCACAGGTCTTTCCAGGACGCAGCTGGCGTTGCATTGCTTGCTTGCCCCTCTGCTTTGCTAGGGAAGGGAGGGAAGACTCTGAGGTCCTAGGGCGATGACACCCATATCCTCATGCTTATGAAGCGTCTCTATCATACATCGAGATGATAGGTCGATCTGTCTGTCGCCTTGTTGCTGTTTCTGGCCGAAGGATGGAATTTTGGAGCCGGATGAGGAGGCGCTATGGAAGGAGGACGATACAAACAAATTGAGTTCCAATTGGTGCTCTACATACATAGGCTTCTGGACATTGGGATACGCAGGCTTCTGGATATTGGGGTTGAGGGCCCTTCTACGATATTGAAATCTCGCACTCTCTCGACGGAGCCATGGTCCCTTCACTCATCGAGATAACCTCCCGTCCGAATCCATTGGTTACGCTGCCACCATATCGAGACTGGATGTCTAGCTCTCAACGACGAACCCTCCACCGAGGATAATGGCCGGTTCGTCGATATTGTGGTATTCGTAGCTGGGTGGTATCACTATTACCGGGTGTTTCGATCGATGTTGCTGCCGTTTGGATTTCCGATCCGGCTGCGCGACTTTACGATCGACTAGACAAACAAAACGAAAGAACAAAAGAACGGAGGACTTACCTTAACGTCCCGACACCGCCCGCTTCGAGTATCAGCGCCGTGTCGGTCAGCGGCCTTCCGATCCACCGCATCGTAAAGGCGCGCAGGATGTGGCCGTGCGCGACGATGAGGATGTCGCCTTTGGCCTCTGCTCTGTCTGTCGGGTTGCCGCTCTTCAGCTTCTCCATGTACGGGCGGTGGTACCTGTCGCGGATTTCGGCGATGAGGGCGTCGAGGCGGCGGATGATGTCTTGGGGGGATCTAGTTCAGACAAACACTCAGAAATAAATGAAATTAGCCATTTTCGCTCTTTGTGTTCCCTTCCTCACAACGACAATTGACCTATATGAGGGTACGAGGACACTCACTCTCCACCCGGACACCCATCCCGCCAGATATCCCACGACCCATCCCCTTCCCCACTCTGCTTCTTCCTCAACTCCCTGATCTCGGCGCTCATTAACCCTTCGCACTCGCCGTAATCCCATTCCCGGATCGCCTCGGTGACCTCGACCTGCGCTTCCGTGCGGATGGGCTCCTCGTTCTCGGGCCTCCGGCTCTCCTGCCAGGGGAGCCGCTCCCGGCACCCGATCTGCAGGAGCTCGAGGGTGCGTTGCGCGCGGAGGCGGGGGAGGAGACGTATCTTCATAGCGTTTCTGTGTCAACCGGTTGCATCGCGACAGGGGAAGTCAAGGAACTGTCTGGTCGCATGCGACCAGGACATGTAATGTAACGGACAGAGAAGGGAGGGGATGCATACACATGCGCCAACTTGCCCGGCACGATAAGCCGGTGGTCGCCGACGAGCGCCTTGCCCGTCGCCCGGATGCGCTTCTCGCCGTTGGCCGTCAGCGCGAGCTCCGTCGTGCCCGTGTGCCGGCCGTTGAGGGACCACTCGGTCTCGCCGTGCGGATGATGAAGACGCGGGGGGTTGTCATTTCTTTTTCTTTTTCTTTCTTTCCTTTTTTTCGGATTCGAATTCTTGAGAATGGATGGGTAGATATCTATCTAGGTGCCTAGGTGAGCAGGTTGGGGTATGGGCGTGGTAGGGATGGGATGGTATGCGATCGCGGAGTGGAGAGAAGAGAGAGAGAGTATGTCTCAAGGAGAATTGATATTATAGGCTTATATGGAGTACATGAACTATAATGTTAATTGAGAGAGATGTATATAAAAAAGAGTGTCGTTTTCCACTTTTCACTCCTCCCGCCGCGCCATTTGGGTAGCGATGCTGTGTCAGCCCGCGGGGTGCGGTGCGGTGCGGTGCGGACGAATTATGCCTACCAAGTACTGTTTGTTGTCCATACATAGTTCTAATGCTTACAATGTGTGCTTATGAAGATGTTATGTATGTGCTGTATTTGTACCTATATGTCTAGGTACAGTAATAGATTTAGGCCTACCATTTTTCTCAAAAGTTAGCTACCGAGTATTTATTGTCTTCTATTTGCTTGTACTGTACTCTTTATCCTCTAATTCTATTGAAGGGGTAGGTATATGATATGTTCTGTACATCTCAAAGTGAATTTAATTCAAATCAAGCTGCATAGATGCATCATACTTCTCACAGGAAGAATGGAAGAATAAGAAATACACCTGAAGAAATGCCATCCCATCTATGCCCACGCCCACAATAACAGCAGGGCTCACAATGCGCGATCCTGACCGAAATCCATACATCCTACCCAACCCTGACTTCCTCCTCCGCCAGTGTAAGTATTGGACTATATACAAGCTCAAACCATCTCAATCCCCCGGCTACCAACGCCCGTATAGCTATAGTCATACGACGTATTCATACTATCCCAATCTCTCCTCTTCTTCTCCGCCTTTTTCGCGGCCTTCTTCGCGGCCTTGATCTCCCTCTTCTCCCGCCGGCTGAGCTTGGGGAACTCCGAGTCCGGACCCTTCAGCACCCGGCCCGGGTGGAAGATGCTCATGACGACGAGAGAGAGGAACATGGGCAGCGCGTCGAGGACGTACTGGTACGCCTCATGCGTGGGGATGGGGTTGGAGGCGTCCGTGCCGCGGCTGTATTCGATCAGGCGGAAGATGATCCGGATCTGTTGTCTCTTTATTAATATGTATATAGATGTATTGGTTGAGAGACGGACTCACCGAAATCATCACCAACGCAAGGTACATGCCCCAAAACAGCCACTGCCAGGGCATGGACCCCCGACCCATCTTCTCCTCCACATCTACACCAACGACTTCATCCTCGAATGCCTCCTGGCCTGCATTGTTCTCATACCGCCGCCAGGCAGCCGCCGCGGCAGCGGCCCTGCGGATCTTCCGATGCAGCGTGACCGTCAATGCCACGAAGCACAGGATGAAGAACTGCTGCAGCCCGATGCCGCCCATGTAGATGTGGATGCCGAGCTCGATGGTGTGCTGCGAGACGTCGTTGCCCGAGAGCATGACCGCGCCGGACGCCTGGACGATGAAGGCGACAATGTCGAGCAGGACGAAGAGCAGGCCAAACCGCCGGGCGGAGACGCCGGCCAGGCGGGCGGCCTTTGCTGTCTTTGTCCCTCTTGGGAGGTTTTCTGCTAGTTCCGATGGATAGGAATATGATGGTGATGACGGAGAGAAGAAAAAGTGGAGCAGCCGGCCGACGATCATGTAGATGAAGGCGTTGATCCCTGGAGAATTCAACAATGGTCAGAAAAGAAAAGAAAAAGCATGAAAGAATGGGTGGAGGAAGAACATACACAACGGCGCAAGCAGCACTAGCAACTGATTCCCAACACTATACCCGACCACGTTCTGATGCCTCGTCAAAAGTGCGCGGAAGACATATCCCAGTAGCTCCCAGAGGGCGCCCATCATGATGACCCAGCAGAATCTCTGATCATCCCGCCATTCGTCAGCCATAGACATGCAGAGAACAATGCTAATAACGATTGAAGGGGGAAAGGGGGAAGAATTACCAACCTTCCTCAAAACAACGGCCTGCACCGTATGCACGATGAGCGCCGCCCCGAACAAGAGACAGAAGATGACCGCCGCGGCGAGCGACGGGACGTATGGCAGCAGGTCGCCGCAGGCGTCGGGAGGTAGGTATCCATTCTTTCCGGGTTTGACACTCACGCATGACGGTGTCGCTGATGTCGTCGATGTCGCTGTCCCGGTCGCCGTGCTGGTGGCGGTTGTGGTCATTTTTCGAACGATCGCTTGCTTTATATATGTAGCACTCAGGAAAAAAAACCAAAAAGGGAAAGAAATAAAAACAGAAGAATTGTCGAGCGCAGAAGTATATAACTAGCTGTCTTCAAAAAGAAAAGATAAGTACCATACCTAGGCCGGTACTGCAAGCAAAGGTGTCGACAAGATCACCAGCATGTATGTACATATATAGACTGATTGATTGAAGATGTCAGAGACACAACAGCAGCGGACATAGATGTATATATATAAGTAATTATTTCCATCCGAATCAACACATTACGAACGGGCCTGTTACCACACAGCCCGCCATCCCTCTAACCTATCTCTCGCAATAGACCCGAAAAGACACGACATGGATAGCTCAGCCTCAACAATCAGGCCCCCTGCCCTCTCCCTCCCCACCCAACTTCCCCGGACCTTATGAATATCAAGATAAATAATATCACAGATACAAGCGATGCACGAAAGCTTGTCGAGTAGGGCTGATTTGCCTGTTCGTCAAAACTTACATCGTGTCGTGTCGCACCTGGGCACTGCCACTGGGAACCAGCAGAAATTAGGCATACCATCAGGCCCCAGCTTATTTTAAGTAATACTGCCTACCCCAGTACATAATAACCAGTATGCAGCAATACTAGCATAGCCTACCCCGGACGCTTGGACAATCTGTGCTATACGACGGAGCCAATCACGGGCAAGCGTAGAATTAAAACGATGGAAAAAAAAGCAAAGATGAAAGCAAGGATATATGCATAGTTCTAGGACCTACTTAGGTATTTTTGTGCGAAAATGCATCTCTTCAGCATCTATTTTCCGACTAAGCTCATACTGCTTTGCTCCTCTGCTAGAACCCTCTTGTTCCCACGATACTCCCATATATATGCTCGCCTACGCCCACCGAAGGGCAGGTATGGCCCGGTCTTGATATCTCAACGCTTCGGCGACATATTTCGGTCGCTGTGAAGGACCAAGGTACGCGAGATGTAAAGCAGAACAAGCTGGAATGCCGTGCATCAGAAAGGGAAACTCAGCTGCTATCTGAGACACAAACACTCCGAATGCTTTTTTTTCTGTTTCCGGGCTGCAAGATATGCTCAGATACATCGAGTTCACCTAATGGTCTAGAAGGCGGGAATCGGTAGCACTGAGTGGGAGGTGACAGTTCAGTGTCTTGTGGATTCCCTCCGCGCTCTTGTCCCAAGCATCGAGAAACAAGGTTAGATTCGGTGGCAGCGACTGCTGCGCACAATCAGATATTGCGTCTGCCTGCTGTATTGGAAGAACCTATATCGCCTTTCGACACTGGCCTGTCGCACGAAGATGAGATTGTTGACGGGTCGGTAAGATATTGCAGCGCATTTCCCCTGAAGAAAGTCTGCAACTGCACCGGATGTCAGTCAAGTCTTTCGCGGCCAGGGATGCGATGGACAGACATCCAGTAATGTCATGCGCTTTTCCGTGACGCAGAGACGTTCACAGTCATCAAATCGGCACGCAAACCCATTTTGAACGGGCAGAAATGGTACGGGGAACTGCGTCGCATCTGGCGAGATCACGTCCTCGGGCGCCGCGAGTTAGAACTTGGACACGTATTCGAGAAGCGGACCTCGTTGTGCTCGATGGAGCTGATGGATGTTTTTGAGATGCCGTGCGACGGCACCGGGCTGGACTGCGTATTGACACTGCACGCATATCAGGATTTGATGCACAGGCTAATAGCAGAATAACTAATCCAGCACTGGATCACAGGATGGCTAGTGACATCAGTAAGCGTGCACAAATCTGCCAGCACCGACATCAAGGAGGTGAATAGCTTGCCCAAGGGTGATGATTAGTGAGGACAGTGTTCACTGACTGACTAGGACCTGGTAGATATGGATAGAATGGCAATGATAGGGAAATACTCCAGTCGGAAGAAATGATTCAGGCAACCTAAAGCCGCCGAATAAGAAAAGAGAGGGAGTTACGAGAGTGAACGCCTACATGCTGCGCTTCTATGTGCTAGAGCAGATCGACGCTATTCAAGCGGACAGAGCGCCTGAGGGAAGCATCGGGGACACAGCTAACACCGGCTTGTACTTTATATTTTTCTTTTATTTGTTTTATTTTGTAAAATGCTGGAGGCTTAGGATGGAGACAGTGGTACATCTATGTTACTTTTGGCCTCTATCTTTATTGAGCAGTACAACCGCTGACAGGCCCTTTCAATGGCAGGTGTTTGGTCGGGATTACTACTCTCCGGTCCGTCGCAAGCTATGTACTATATTACCGTTTATTGATTTACAGGAAACAAAACGAATACTTATATAAGGTATGACTAGAAATAAACGAGTGACTGTCAGCAGCTAGTTGGCACTCGTATAATGAGAAGGCGTATTGTCCGGTCTGCTGCGGACTGAATGATAACAAGGACATTCAATATGAAGATTTCTATCTTCATCCACTGGTGCCCTTGATGCACTTGCCCCTGTGTCAGGGGAACCATTTCTGAACTACCAGTCCTTGGTGCTTTCCTATGGAGTAGGTATCCTTGACCTAAAGTCAGAAAAACCAATTGCTTACTTCGTGGCTTGGAAACTCATTTGTGCACTCCGCCAAGGAAGTTGCAAGAATCAGTGGCAACGACTAGAGAATAGGTTCCTACCTAGGTATCCAGCTAGTTGATTCCTTTCGGCACGTTTGCTCTCTCTGGCAGGCAAAATTTCCACTGGTTTCAAGTTCACATTATCTAAAGTCTTACATATTCTCTTACATGTTCTAATTAATACAGAATTACCCTTCCTTTTGGACCTTGCAACTTGCAAGTTTCACTCATGGTTCTAAGCCCTAGTGTGATATACTAGGCATGATGTCATCTTCAATCCTGGTAAAGGTGGGGAGGCTTAAAGTTCTGTAGGTTAATATAAAAGTAAAGTACAGAAGTACACTTAATCCAACAGTAAATTCTGATGTGTTAGGTAAATGGAGTAAATCCGATAGACAAGACTAGTCAGAGTAGTGCTGACCTAAGCAATTCCCAAAGGTAATTCAACAGTTGCGTGTTAGCCTGCTAAGCTGCCAGTGTATAACTGTCACAATGTGGAAATTGAGCACGAAGAACTAGATATACGTATTCCTTTATACTAAACCACGCCTGTCTCTTCAATAACCGAAGCATTCGAGTATAATTGCGGTTCGTCATACCTAGTATACCCAGGACGTCCGGTATACTATCCCAATATCAGTTATCAAGAAATGTAAAGAACTGAGATCCTGCAAGGGAGAAGAGGGCCCATCTTCTCTGCTCGGCGTACCTCTCTCATAGGTACCTAGGTAATTAACTGGATGGGTAACACCTGGACATTTGAATAACCGGCCACGTCTCTCGAACTTCACTATTCAAGACTAGGTATATGCACGGTCTGCGAAGGGACAACTTTCCCGACTTGTACAGAAGGGCTCTAGACTCGAGAGCGATAGAAAAATCGAGTATACAGAGCATACTTCTCACGGTGCATTCTCATCGTAGCATCCGGGAATAAGAATAGGAACGTGCATGGTGACCACGGCGCGAACCGGATCCACATCGCGGACTTCCCCGCAGAAGCAAGGTCCTTTTAACTCGTCTTGGCGCGGGAGCTAACGACAAAAGAGCTAAGCTCGTGCAGTAGCGTCCTTCGGTCCCGCCGTCGGCTCTCGGCCTCGCGCTTCGGCCTCGCGCGAACTAAGCCCGAGCCGCTGATTCGTTCTACGGAGTATATACATCAACACTCTTCACTCTCTGTGGTATGTCTTTCGTTTCTATTATGGATCTATTCTAGCAATTGATATTCATTTGAGGTGGTATGGGCTTTTGACGGAGTTCCATGATGGCTTTGCAGATGGGTACGGTTGTCTTATCATTTATCACATCGGAATCTACCTGTTCCATATCATTGCTTTGGGAGTACGAGGACCATATTAGGAAAACTAATTTTTTACAGTGCAATCCACTTCCAATTTGGTACTGCGAGCCTCGTTGCGCTTAAGGGCCAGACAGAATATCGCTGCTTTTCCCATTACCGCTCCCAGAAGTATTCAAGTTAGGTATGTTCTACTTCACAATAGACGAACTTACAGACCTACCACACCTACATAGTACATACTCACAATACCCATATAGACCACAGACAGCAAAAGCAGCGACATCAATCGAAATCATCAAAACTCCCCAAAACGAAGCCAGACAAATCCTTGCCCGCCAACGCCTCAATCGTCCCGTCTCTCCCCACCTCGGCATCTACAAATGGCAGATTACCTCCGTGCTTTCTGCTCTCGAGCGCATTACTGGGATCTTCTTCGCCGGCGGCCTTTACATCTTTGGCACTGCATATGCTGTCACTCACTATCTTGGCTGGCCGGCCGGGTGGGATTTGTCGTCAGCAAGCATGGCCGCGGCGTTCGGTGCACTGCCAGTTGCGGTCAAGGTTGCGGCCAAGTTCTGCGTCGCGTGGCCGTTTGCGTTCCATTGTTTCAATGGAGCGAAGTATTTGGTGTGGAGTACGGGGAGGCTGCTTACGAATGGACAGGTTATCAGGACGGGGTGGGTGACTGTGGGTGCGGCGACAGTGAGTGCGGTTGCGGTGACGATTTTGTTGTAATGTAATGAATGCATATGGAGGGCTCATCGGTGCCTAATTAATTAATCGTGAAACATTGAGGCAGGGTGTGCTGATATGACTTGACATCAAATAAGTACCAAGGGTTGGAATGTTTTGGAAGAGAGAATGCCTTGTCTGCTCACAGGGGACATTTGAAACCATCACTTCAACTCCTCCATTATGTCTTGCATCAAGGACGCCGTAAGCAATGTACGTTCTCAATCTCACCACGTTTGGGCGACCGGAGAACCTCCTCTTCCTCCTCACAAGGCCGATAGTGGAACCCAGGATTCACGCGTTTTGTATCTGCGGCAGGTCAGGAAATAATGGCTAGACTGGTGAATATCTTAGCTGGGATTAAATGAAAAAAAAAAAAAAAAGAAAATCAAAAAGAAGGCGTTTACGTTACTCGATCCTGTGCCGCAAGGCGAGGTTCGAACCCTGGACCCCGGCCGACACCCCGACACCGAGTGCTAGCTGCTAGGTCCTTCTGGCCCAGTCGGCTTAACCAAGCTAGTCCATTCACCTGGATTTTTGTGCCAGGTGAGGGAAATCCTAAAATATAACCCAGAAACGGGGAGGGCGCCTTGTTGCCTAGGAGAGGGGTTGGGGAAGGGGGGTTAGGGGTCGAGACTTGGGTCATGTATGTACAGGTGCTGCCCATAATTGCTAAGAACAATCCAAGTATATCTCATTCATCTAATATCCCTAGCGTTGAGGTAATTTCCAGTGGATTCACACTGACATGACGCTATCCAGCCCACCGCATAGGTCCGTATCATGGGCTGCGAGTTGTACTATATAAAAAGAGCTAGGATCCCGGAGCGTAACTGTAAACCGTTGACAGTACTTTCTGTACCCGTGTGATTGAGTAGCGAAGTTCCATGAGACACGTGATGTTGATAGAAAATAGGTATACAGCTTACGTGACTGGAAATAATGTACGCCATCTTTGAGATCAATCGAGGGATGAGGCAGGAACTCTGGACTAGGTGAATGCATCAAAAACGCAGGATCTTGACAAGTAAGCAGAGGGAGCCAACAGCAGGAACAAATCCGGTATGGTGTAGTGGCTAACATCGCTGTCTCTCACACAGCAGCCGGGGGTT
>Ga0008109_10000918_pt1 | contig 10840 bp, 11 predicted proteins | sample HigsolmetaGSP18D_FD_59306 | JGI IMG/M metagenome (GOLD analysis project Ga0008109, IMG submission 59306) | High solid enriched microbial communities from the Joint BioEnergy Institute, USA - SP1-8-D | ecosystem: Engineered > Bioreactor > SSF (Solid state fermentation) > Aerobic > Biomass ...
TTGTTTCTTGTCTTCAAGATAAACCAACAACCCCTTTAGGTCTAGTTATCTAGGCCTGTTATTACAGTTACTAGATATAGATCTATTTTTCAAATTAGACTATTTACAACTTGCCAAACAGTTTCTCCAGTTGTTTCCCAACCCACATTGATCTCTCTCTGATACTTGAAGCATTCCAGATACCTTCTTCACAGACATATGCATCTACCAGCTTTGGTGGAGTCCACTCAAAATAGACATTTTTAACCTCCAGTGTTATGCTTGCTTCTTCGCCTGCCTTTGGAGGAGTTGAATCTCTAATCTCTGACAATGCTTGCTCGATGACATCCACACCTTTTACGCCCTCGACTCGCCATCCTCTTATAACCTCAGCGGGATCGCTTTCCTCAGCGGCCTGAGCGCCCGCTTCACCCGGTTCAGCTACTTTTTCCAACTCGCTAAGAACAACAACTTTCACTGCCGGGGAAGTGTATTTCGCGCTTAGCACGGTGGGCAGGGAGCCAGTCTTGTTGCTGACATGACCGGAGCTGGCAATGCGGTCCGCGCCCAGGAGGAGGATGTCGAGATTTGTTGAGGCTATAGCGGCGGCGGCGTCGGTATAGACGGTTATTTTGATCTTGGGAGTAGCGCGCGACTGCGGTTGAGAATTCAACTCGGAGAGGATAGAGGAAGCTGCGCTGACGCCTTCGCAGAGCGGTCGGGATTCCAGGATGCGAAGGTCAAGCGTTTGCATATCCAAAGACCTGCAGACATGAAGCAGGCAAGCTCTGATTGTTGAGCTGGATGAGAGGGTGAGAATGGTTATGGTTGACTTGGAATCCTCAGCGGAAACGAAATTTGTTTGGAGATAGGACGCAAAGGCCTCGGTGATGCGAGCAGTCGTCGACTTGCGCTTCGTGATAAGGCTGTCGACAGCAGCGAGGATACGGTCCCGCTTGCCCCCTTCGCTATCGAGACGGATTGCCTCGATATCGGTCAGGACAGCAATGACGACGTTCAGAATGGCGGCACCCATGCTCTCCCTCCCGTTCTTCCACAGATGCCAGCCAGCCATCCTGACCTTCTCCCACCATCTGCTGTCAGTAACGTCCTCTCCCATCTCCGCGATCACGTCTTTAAACACGGCCAAGGCGAACCCCGCCAGCTCTCGCGATCCGCTCTCATGGTCCGTCTGTAGCCTGTGCAGCCCAGCTGCTAAGATTCTTCCTGCCCGTTCCCCTATGTCCCCTTCAAACCAGACTCTTCGCAAGCTCTCCTTCAAGCGCGGCACACCTCCAAATTCCTCTCGATCCACGACATCATCTGGATCATACCACTCCCAGCCCTCATGTTCCCAGTCTATTTGAATGCCTTCCTCTCCCTGTCCTCCTTCGGCTTTGCTCCGGAGCATAAAGGCAAAGGGGTTGATGGTCCATTCACGGCCGACAGAGGGGTCGCTAAAGGAGTATGGCTTCCCTTGACGGAAAAGAGTGAGAGAGGAAGGTAGAAGCTTCGTCTCCTCCTCGATCTCACGCCACGCCGTAGCTACGGGATTGGTGTCGTTGATATCAATGCTTCCCGATATCGGGGCCAGGTGGTGGCTATTCGAATGGAGCGGTTAGAATGACAGTGCTTCCACATAGAAGCGAGTGCAATGAGGATCAAGATATTATACATGCAATGTAGCCTTTCAGACGCAAAGATGGGTAATCAGATAACAGATCCAATGAGACATGATCAAGACACTCTACAACTATGAAAGACGTCCGCAAAGATGGCGAAACGTATCCGGGACCCCGCCGGGACTGCCGGAGGTAGTCACTTAAAGACAGAGCAAAGACTCCAAGGAAGTTTACCTTCGCGCTTGCGTACGCAACCGCTGGCTCTCCAACAGCACCAAGGCGGAAATGCAATGAAGACTCTCACTCACCGATACGTGTTTACCTTGCCGCTCCTCCTGAATAGTGCAACAAGGGGCTTCCCTTTTCCGTCTTCAGGAAACTTGAAGATAAACGATGACACCACTGCCCGCTTCTTCAGCGGCTCCTTGAGGGGTTGGCGCTGGTGGGGCTCCTGCTTGCATTGTTCGGCCATGTCTGCTGGATCAGGAGAGCACTTGAGCCCGAGTTGTCGATATCATCGATCGATCTGTGATCTGAATGCAGCGGTGGGCTTATGAGGTGAGGCTGTTGCAGGATTTGTGAAGAGAAGATGTATGATCGTGGTGGCTTGGTAAATGTGCAAGGGCGCACTTCGGCTTTAAAAAAGGCTTGGAGGTTTCTGGAATTCTGGAGACCGCACAGGAGTTCCTACAGCCTACTGCAATCTCAGAGGTTCCCTTGATGTCAGATACTGCATCCTGGCGAGCATCTGGACATTTCAACAGCACGGCCCTTGCCCTGCTCCCATCGCTCGCTCTCTTATGGTTGTCGGGACAAATGACGTCAGGGTGAACATAAGCGGAAGGACACACACAAAACCGCACATGTTGCATAACTCGCTCAGAAACTCTACAAGGACGTGCATCTTGATCCAATTGATCGAACTAGATTAAGTTCGTGTCGACTGTGATGGTTCTTACAAGACGTGCGACACGGAAAGGTCAGGTTCTCTGTGGGCTATGTATCGACAGAGACCACTCAGTACCAGCACTCGGAACATTTGACATGCAGCAACAGTATTGTACTCCAATCCAGCAACTCTGAATGTCTGGACTTCAAGGCAGGCAAGCCGCCGACGGGTGACTATATCCGATGTTTCTGGCTCAATCCGCCTGCTGCAGATGCCTGAGAATCTCTTACACTTGTGTTGATACCCGCGTGTTTGGGATCAGGCAGTCGGCCATGACAGTTTTCGAGGTTCAGCATTCTGACACGGGATGAAGAAATTGCAATGGACCGTTCAAGTTTTGGCTTTGATTGTCTTGCGTAATACAACTGCTAAACGGCATAGGGAGACGGATCTTAACCTCCTGAAGACCGTCTTCCTTCACCAAGAGACTACTGTCCGCTTTGCATCAGGGACAATTATCATGTTGACACCCATCCTGGAACTCGACAAGTACAGAATTCCCAGCCCGTGTCGGACCATCGCAGGGACAAGTGGAACATGTTGTGGAAACTGAACCCCTCGCAAGCCGCGAGAGCGCAGGCCAAGTGGAGCTGAGCAATCAAGACTCGCCATATATATTTTATTCTCCTGGATCCTTACCCCGTTAATTGTTTGATACCACATCAGCGGAACTCTATGTCAATGAGACTACTTTCCGCAGAAGCACGGACACGGTTTGTGGGCATCGGCTCGGGGTAGACGATCGTCAAGCAGCTCACGGATGTTTTCAAGTCTGATCTCTCGCCCTACCAGCGACTTCAGAGAGCAGGCCACGCAGCACTGAGTACGTCTTGCGTGATATGGCACTCTCTCTTGGGCTCTCCGCAATCCACAATTCTCATTCCCCTGGACCTCAGGGGCTTGAATCACGCCAGGTGAGCCGCCTCGACAGATGCTTGTCAGAGGCCTAGGCGACAGCAAAAAGCTTAGCTCATGGCTAATTGGCTTTGAGATGCTGCGGCTGAGTCCGCAGGTGCATGCACGGCAGAGAGGCTTGTTCTTTAGGCTCCGGCCTAAATGTGCAGATCCTCCTCCTTTGGGCATCTCTAAGGCCGCCCATGATGTGGCATGCCGGAGTATATCGATGACGATCAAAATCGCGAAAGAAGCCATGGAAACTTTGTACCTATTATATACCGGCTGGCCTATTTGCTTTCTACATGTTGTTCTTTCTAAGTACTGTACTTTTCTGATCCACTCCCACCATGGTCCGCCTGCGCAACCTTCTCCAGGCAGCCGCCTTCTTCGGCCTCGGCGCTGTCAACACTGCAGCGTTCCCTTGGCATACAGGAGGACACAACATCTCGACCACGACGATATGGGAATTCCCCAACGGGACCTGGGTCGAGAACCTGGCCGTGCGGTCCAACGGCCGGATCCTGACCACGGTCATCCACCCCCAGCCCACGCTGTGGCAGATCGACCCCTTCACGGACCGAGCAGATAACAGAGCGACCGCCATCCACACCTGGCCCGACAAGACCGCGCTCACGGGCATCGTCGAGATCGAACCGGACGTCTTCGCCGTCGTGGCCGGGAACCTGTCGGTGATACCGACATTCGCAGTCACGCCCGGATCCTTCGAGGTGTGGCGGGTCGACCTGCGCGAGGGGCTCGACAAGCTGTTCGTCGAGCTCATCGCGCAGATCCCAGAGGCATACGCACCCAACGGCATGACGGCCCTCAAGTTGGACGATGATGCCGACGACGGGAAGAAGGAGAAGGACAGAACGCTCCTCCTCATCGCGGACTCGGTCCTCGCCGCCGTCTGGTCCGTTGATGCCCAGAGCGGCGAGTCCGCAAAACTGCTGGCAGACTCGAGCATGGCGCCGCCGGCCAACAGCAGCGGCCTGGGCATCAACGGGCTCCACGCGTTCGGGAGATATCTCTACTTCGACAACGCGTCGCGCAAGACGTTCAACAGGGTCGCGATCGACCGCACCAGCGGCCGGCCGGCTGGTCCGTACGAGATCGTCGCCAACCTGACCGCCGAGCCGGACGATTTTGCGCTCGACCGCCGCGGCGACGCGTACGTCGCGGGTTCGAACCGGTTGACCAGAGTCTCGCGTGACGGCCGCAACGTGAGCGTCGTGACGGATGCGCCTGCGATCCTCGGCAGCACATCCGCGGCGTGGGGGCGCACCCCGATCGATGCGTCGACGCTCTACGTCACGACGAGTGGAGGGATCCTGCAGGAAGATGTGACCGTGCATGGCGGCAGGGTGGTCGCGGTGCCGTTTGGGTCATCACCTTGAGAAGAGCTTCGGTTCGCATTATTGATCTTCTGTCCGAACTGTTTATGATTGCACTTTGGATAGGAATGGTTTAGATATCCTGTTCTCCTTAATATGGAGATGCATAGAGCTGTATACAGAAAGACCCTGTAGCGCACGTGACTTCATCAAAGCAATAGCTTCATGATCCACTAGTTCCTGTCGAGTTGGGCTTAAACTGTCTTGAGATATTCGGGTATGGAGATACCCCGGATTTATAAGAAACCAATTAATATAATCATATTTAAGCTTAATTAGGAGTGATATCTTTGAAAAGCCGCTGAGACTCTTTAAGAACCCTTATTGTTTCTTGCTGATTACTTCTGTGCAACTGTTTGAAGACATGTCAAAATAAAATTCCCAAGCTTCGAGGATTTCAATTTGCTCTGCAGCTGAAAGTAGTGGTTTACCCATCTTGACCTATTAAAACAACAAATGCAGGTGCTATGTGCAACAAGCATCCCAATCCATCCATTGCAGCCCATGCGACCTGCCTCGGCAACAGAGCTGGCACATCAGAAGCTTATCGATGTTCTGTGCATCTATTCAGTTACTAGTCTGTGCTACATGTGTAGGTGCAAGATACGCTCGGGCAGTCGCGCTGGTGGTATAAGCATAGACGGATTTCCAACAGAGCTGCACTCGCTGCGGCACAGAACCAAATATATCTGAAAGAGAAAAGAGATTCTATCCAAGAAGAAAACGGAATAGATTGGGAGAGCGCAGGTACATATTTTTGTAGAATCACAAAGAGATTCCCAAAGAGAACCATACATGGGCACTTTTCTGACTGAAATCAAAATAGCCTACACAGCAATCATGACAAGAACCTACACCCTCCATTTTTTATGGGACGGGAGAACCGGGGGAATCGTGAGCAGTCCAGCGCGATATTACCGGTTTGGAAACCAGCGGCCGATGTGAATTAACTACCCTGGTAGGATGTCAGGCAAGGCGGTTCTCACGGTAGAAAAAGAAAGCATACCTGCCACCTCGTCCAATCTTGCCTTCTTCTTCCACTCGTCAACAAGGCCGCGATAGTCCTCCGGGCCGTACGGCTCAAAGCACTCCGCAAGGAGGCCTGATTTTCTGTGCGTCCGAAGCCCCAAGTCCGTCAGGAGCAGGTCCAGGTAGGGAAGGGCATCGAAGACGAAGTCCGGGTTCCGCTTGCCAAAGCCACCGGGGTATCTGAACTTGCCGAATTCCGTGCTCAGCGCAGTTTCCCACAGGAGGTCGTCCTGGTCCGATGGCCTCTCTGGACGTTGATCATGTCCACCCTTCGCGCCGTCGGAAGGACACCGCTCGGTGGGCACGACGGGCAGCTGGTCGTTGAAGTAAGCCGTCGTCCACAACGCCTGCGCCTGGGCGATCAGAGGGGTGTTGATGGTCATCGTGATGCCCAGAAACGCGATGGACCTCTCTCCGATCATCGACGGCGGGATCATGAATCGCGTCAGCCGGAAAGGGTGGGGAGCGGCGGCCGCCTCGTCCTTCGCGAGGGGTTTGTACTTCGGATTGGGGACGGGCTGCTCTCGGAGCCGCGGGAAGCGGCGCAGTATTTCCCGGTCAGCTCTCTTGACCAGGTTCTCGTCCAGCGGATCCTCGCTCCATGGGAAGCCAAGCTCTCGATCGATACCCGCGGGGAGGAACTTCACATTGGGAGTAGCCTTCCACCCGGTCGAGCAGATCAGAGCGCTCGTTGGGAGCGCGTCGCCGGTGGACAGATGCACCGTCTTGTCCGACAGACTGACGATGTCGGCGATGTGGATCTTTATGACGCCGTTCCTCACGTAGTCGAAAAAGTCTGTGGGATAGTTGAGGATGCTGAGCGAGGCGGCGGTCCAGAACGGACTGATCCACGGCTTGAGCTTCTTCGTCTCCGGATGCTTGTCATATCCGTTCAACTGGACGACATCGTTGGCTAGGATTGCCCAGAAGGCATCCACGATCTTCCGGCCAAGCCAGGTCCCGTGGAGCAGACGGCGGACCATCCCAAACCCATCGGCCTCGCCCCAGATGCAGGGGCTGAACCATGTGAGAAATCGGGTGGTGACCAGCTTTTCCAGCCACTTCTTCAGCGGTGTAACGTACGGGGGAGCCATCCAGATGGGTCCGTGGCCGGACTCTCTAATGATCCAGTCGACGTGCACACCCGAGGCGGCACAAGCGTATGCTGCGTCCCAGGCCGACTTTGTGCCCCCGAACACGGATACACGCTTCCCCGGCCGTAACACCTCCTTTTCACGCGCCGCAAAATGGCGGCAGTGGAGGATTGGAGCGCCAAAGCTGTCCTGCCCCTCGAATGCGGGCAGGAAGGGCTGTGACGTGATGCCGGTCGCCACGGTCAACTTGCGCGCGTCCAGCGTCACGGTGCGAGATCCCTCGCCGTGAGTCTGGGTGACCGTCAGGCGCCATGTGCCGTCCGGTCTGCGTTCCGCGCTCTCGACCTTGGAGTTCAAGCGGATCCGATCAGCGAATCCGAAGTGCTCCGTGTACCTCTCCAGGTAGGATTGAATGACTTCGCCGGGGATATGTTGGCCCGGTTTAACCCCAAAGGTCGCCTCGTCCATGGGAAAGTCGCTGTATTCGTAGGTCCCCAGCATGTTATTGGATTTGAGTCCCACGTAGAGGCGCTCCTTGGCCCAGACACCCCCAACGGACGACCCAGCGTCCAGAAGGACGACGTTGCTTGTGGGATTGACCTCGAGGAAGGTTTTGGCAGCCGCGAGGCCGTGCCATCCTGCTGAACGTTAGGGAATGCGACATATCGGACGGCGACAGGGACCGCAAGAATCCAGCCCACCTGCGCCAATCACCACGAGGTCAACCCTTTCCGCTGACATTGTCTTTGTCTTTGCCTGTGGATGATAGGAGTCCCAAGAAAGACAAAGACGAACGGGGAAACCGAGACAGTTATACCGACTGCTCTCGAGCGCAAGCGCCAGCAGCAAGCACAGACAACAAGCTCTTCCCCCCGCCAGCTTAGACGATCGTCGTGCTTGGTCCAGATTCGAAGTTCTGGCCCCAGGAGCTAGCGCACGCTTTCCCTTCCCCGACCCCTGCACGATTGGCGGCATGTGCCAGTAGCGCTGCTGACACGCCATGCACACATGGTCCGTGATCTGGGCGTTTGAAGCAGCGTGGGAGCCAGGAACGGCGCGGTGCTTGTTCGAAAGACCAAGGCTCTGCTGCTCGAAGCTCTGTCATGGGGATTGGACTGCTTCCCAGGTAAAGTGTAGTGCAGCGCGGACCTGGCCATTCGCGTAAGAAAAAGTGTCAGAAGCGCGCAACCTGAACCGCAGTAGCTCCGCAACGGGCTGAGGTATCAAAGTATAGGGTCGCATCGATTCGTCTGTTGTCTGCCGCACTCATCTGATGTGAGATGGCTGGTCGAGGCGTTGGCAGTTGGAGAGTGTGACGGCCGACGGGCCTTCCCGCGCACCCTCGCTCCTGCGGGCGGCACCGACGCGGCGCAAAGCCTTGAACGGCGGTCCCTGGGGGCAGCATGACAGCCGGTGCACCGCTTCGGCCGGCCGCATGACGGTCTGAAAGCCTGCTATGTGGCATCACGACGAGGAAGACCATCTATCGATCACGGTGGCCGAGGCGTCGTCGCGTTGGTGGTAGTACTCGGCGGCTGGTTGCAGATGTCAACGGCGCAGATCAGGGGCCGCGGTTCACGAGCGACTCGACTCGACAACCGGGACAGCAGGACAGGTTGAATTCCCACGGTTGACATTCGCAAGAACCGTGAACAGACAAATTTGAAGACATTCACATGATGGCTGTGAACATCGCGATGGTGGTGGCATCCCGAGTGGAGAGCAGCCCTCCGGAAACAAATGCCAATCCCGGGTCTGCGGGGCAGGATCAATAGATACGTAGAAAGGACGGCGGTGCGATGTACCCGTACTACATGACAAATCTACAGGCGTCTGGTTCGCAATGCTCTTTGCTATGTCGTGCAGAGACCCGATGAGAGGGCTACGTTCAGAGCTATTGATAACCAGAACTCGTCTCTGCAATCCATGCGGTGCTTTATCCCCAGGGTCGTACAGAGCCCGGATAGTAGTGCTCCTGGGCTCTCGACTACCGGGGACGCGGATGGATGGGGCCACAGGAGGATGCTGGGAGAGGTTTTTAAGACGTCCCTCGATGCTCCTCCTCCAGTCGGCATGCGGTCCAGACAACAGCGACCATGGATGATTTCGTGGCCGAGGCCTTCTCTCTCCTGGGCGTGGCCGTCCTCCTGGCCGCCCTCCGCACCTACGCCCGGTGGACCTTGGCCGGGCCGGCCAACTTTCAGCTGGACGATTACCTGATGCCTCTCGCGATGGTAAGTCCTGTCGACACGGTCGTTCCGCGAAACGCCGGCTAAAAATCCAGGTCGTGTACGGCTTCGAGACCGCTGCGGCGTACATCGTCGGGGCCAGGTACTACGGGCTGGCCAACAACGCCATGACGCCGGAGCAGCGCGCAGCCCTCGATCCCACCTCGCGCGAGTACCAGCTACGGGTCGGGGGCTCCAAGACCCAGGTCGTCGGATGGTCCCTGTACACGCTGCTGCTCTGGCTGCTGAAGACATGCATGGCCGTTTCCTACTCCCGGCTGACGTGAGTCGTCCAACCGCTGCATTCAAGTCGTGCTAAACCGGGGAGAGACCGTGTGGCACGGGTTCCTGATCCCTCGGATGCTAGAGACGGACTGAGACACATGAAGACGCGGATCCGCATCGCGTACGTCATGATCGCGGCGACGTACGTGGCGACCATCTCGTCCATCCTGCTGGGCTGCCGCCCCCTGCACAGGAACTGGCAGATTTACCCGGACCCCGGAAGTACGTCTCCTCCCAGGCTGTGGTCTGCCGCCATGTTAACTGGGCCAGATTTCTGTCAGCCGGCGATCTCGAAGATCAACGTGTACGTGACGGTGGTGCTGAATGTGGCGACGGACGTCTACCTGCTGCTGATCCCCGCACCGGTATGTCTTTCCTATAGAGACAAATCTGGAAAGAAAAATCCGGGTCCGCGCTGAGGTCCGCGTAGATGCTCTGGAAGGCACGTCTTCGACTGCGCCGGAAGATCGCCCTGACGGTCCTGTTCAGCGGGGGCATCTTTGTCATGGCGGCGGGAATCCTCCGCTGCGTCTGGATCCTCACGGTAAGCCCGCTGTCCACATGGCCCGGGACGTCTCGTGGAAACGCCCTCATGACATATGTAGCAGGCCGGCAACAACGGCGCCCAGCAGGCCGGCAGCTGGGCGTGCCGCGAGTCGTTCGTGGCGGTCGCGATCAACAACATCCCCATGATCTACCCGCTGGCGCGGCGTCTGCTGCGGCGGACGGGGCTGTATCCCTTCTCGGTGTCGGACGGGTCGTCGCCGGCGGACGCGCTGTCGGCGGACGAGGCGCGGGACTCGCGGCGGCGCAGCCACCGGTACCCGCACCCGCTGTCGCTGCCGACGGAGACGAAGGGGGAGAGCGACGAGCAGGTCATGCTGCGGCCGTCGTCGGAGGGGATCATGGTGACGCGGGAGACGACGGTGCAGAGCGTGGACGCGGAGGCGAACGCGCAGGCGCTGGGATACCAGGTGTCGACGCGGGGGGCGGGAGATGGCCCGCGGGACGCGAACGGGGGGGGTCTGGGGTACCTTTCGCTGTCATCGATGATGAAGCAGTAGGGCAGAAACGAAGCTTTTAACTCTTGCTCCTTCAGCACACGCGACGTCCTGGCCGAGAGGCCGCTGGATGGAGATCCCGTGATATCACTTCACGTGATGGACATGGAGCCCGAGCCGTGACCAGACGATGCAGCTCCCGAGGCGGAGAGTGGTTGCTCCGTCAGCATCGACGCAATCCGGCTGACATGGGCCTGTAGATCCGTAACCACGATGACTGCCACTGCAGAGAAACCGGAGAGAAAGTCGGGTTCGAGAGAAGAGAGTAAAAAAAAAAAAAAAAAAAAAAAAAAAAAAAAAAA
>Ga0008109_10000921_pt1 | contig 10781 bp, 10 predicted proteins | sample HigsolmetaGSP18D_FD_59306 | JGI IMG/M metagenome (GOLD analysis project Ga0008109, IMG submission 59306) | High solid enriched microbial communities from the Joint BioEnergy Institute, USA - SP1-8-D | ecosystem: Engineered > Bioreactor > SSF (Solid state fermentation) > Aerobic > Biomass ...
GGAAGACAGGCATGTATATAATGACGCTCCTTTCAGACAGATTTCGACCCTCATGGTCGAAGTATGTAATATAGGATTGCTATTTTCTCTTTGATCAGTAAATCGCACGCATAAGAATCAAATGCATGATGTTGGAACATATCAGGAGACTGCTTTTAAATTTCGATCACTGTGATTTTTTTGACTGCTTTACAAGATGATGCAGTATTTTGCTCAAGAGGCGAAATACACGATCTTATATCGACGAAACGCATTTCCCATCATCTGTATTGACCGGAGGAACAATACAGATGGCAATACTCAGACCTATTACCTATTATGATACAGACGGCCTAATAGCGCATCTAAGAAGAGTGTAGCCATACCGCCCCAGATGGCAAGAGCAGCAACACCCATGTATGGGCTTGCACCCTTAAGGACATTGGCACCGCCGGTGAAAAGGGGAGTGGTGCTGTTCGAGCTCGTCGCAGTAGGGACCGAAGCGCTCGGAGTCCCGGTCGAAACGGCCGTAGATGAAGCCGAGCCGGCATTAGTTGAGCTGTTAGTAACAGAGGCGCAGGCGCTGTCGTAGGTGTTGTAGAACGAGCTCACGTAGTCTCTACCGCATCCGCTCCTATACAGTACAACAGCGATGTTAGTTCAGACAAACAGGAACAAGGGTGCCGGGAACATACGTTTCGTACAGGCACTTTTTGACAGCAGTGGCGAAGTCAGCGAGACAGAAGCAGCTGGACAGGTCGGACCTAGATTTTGAAAATGTAATCAGCCCCCCTGTCCTAATTGCCAATGTCGGTTGTCCACAATGATAAACATAACAAACATACGCGTCGCAACCGAGAGAAGATGCTGCGGTATTCTCGCAAGTGGCAATGCAATCACTACTTACTCACGTTAGCCTTATCACACATCCGAGTCAAAAAAACTACGGTGACAACTTACCTGCTAGTAGCGCCCGCGGAGGTCGCTGCTGCAGTCGCACTGGCTGTAGTAGTAGCAGCTGCTGAGCTCGCCACCGGAGTCGTGCTGGCAGCAGCAGTGGTGGAGCCAGACGCGCTCACAGATGCGCAGGTGGTGTCGTAGCTCGAATAGAACGTTCTCACGTCGCTGGAGCAGGAGTTCCTATCATAAAATATCAGTCTGGAAATCGCATGAGATAGGGAAAAAGAAAACGAGAAAACATACTCGTACAGACACGCCTTGACAGCAGTGGCGAAGTCGGAAAGGCAGTAGCAGCCCGACAAGTCGGAACTAAATAATGACGAGAAGAATGTCAGAACTTATATTGCCGTTCACATTGATCCAAACAAGGGCGAATAATACACAGTACAATCAAGGTTGCTTGCCGCGGTTGATTCGCATGAGCTGATGCAAGCCTCATCACTGAGTTTTTAAAATGTTAGTTAGTCTTCTTGACCAGGCATTCGAGCCCGATGAGCCAAGGGCAAAAACTCACGCCCGAACCGCCAAAGCACCAAGAATCAAGAGGGTTGTACATGCTTTCTTATAAGTAAATCTCTCTCCAGATTTGAGACAAACAATCCATGACGGTGCACGCTGGCTCGCTAGTCAAGGCCGAAAAGCCGAAGCCATAGACAGCCTTCAATGGGTGCGTGGCTCCGACCCTGAGAAGTTCGCGACGAATTGACAAGGATCGATCTTGCAATTCAAATTGGGACGCAGGGACGTCCAGAATTCGCAGTCAAAGGTATTTATATTTTACCATCGATTATTACCACCGCTGCTAATGGAAACTAGAGTTTCGACCATGGCCAGCATTCAAACCCCTCCTTGGCGGTGTAGCCATCTCGACCGCACAGCAAGCCAGCGGCACTCTTGCCTTAGATTATTACGCCCCAGTGTTCTTCTCCAAGATTTATTCACAATACCAACAAATGAACTACGGCCTCAACGGCATCTTTTATGGTGTCAAGATCTTCGCAGCTCTAGCTTTCGTTCTACTGTCAGCTGATCGTTTTGGGACGCAGGGCGACCCTCATGGTTGGCGCTCCATTCATGGCAGTCTTCCAGATAATTACTGCAGTCCTTCTGGAGAGAGGCTCAATGAACGGCGGCGTGACGTCTATCTCAGAGGCTACCGTTGCTTTTATGTGCTTGTTCGCAATTGCCTACAACTTCTCTTGGGGACCATTATCATTTATCTATGTCAATGAGTAAGTAGAATGATACCTCACTTTTCCTCCTTCTTCTTCCTTTTTTTATTTCCCCCTTTCATACGAACACTGCAAGCCACTGACACTACTCGAGAATCTTCCCCAACCGTCATCGCGACGCTGGTGCCGCTGTTGCAGTTGCCACTCGGTGGACTTGGGCATTGGTCTTTAACTGTATCCTCAAAACACATGATTGATAACCTGAGCTGGGGCACTTTCATCCTTTGGGGCCTCTTCGATATTATCATCGCAACCGGCTGCTTCTTCTTCGTGAAAGAAACGAATGGTCTTTCACTCGAGGAAGCAGCTCAGCCAAACGTCTTCAATCGCGACTACAAGTTCGAAGAAGATACTACCAGCATATCTGAGACGTTATTCAAACCTAGCCATTAACTGCTCAAAGTGTGGCTTCCTTGGGGAAATTTTCTGGCCAGATGCTCTCCATAAATATCTGACAGGAGGAGCGACCTTGTACCAACGGGGAGGTAAGTAAATCGACATGGTCCAGATCCTCTTTTCTGAAGCTCAGCAGGGGTCACTTTGGCATTACTTTGCGACAAATCGCATGGTACGAATGTTCAACACAAGGCCGTACCACATCCAAATCGCGATGCGGAGTTATTCTGGGGCTTTCAACAAGCTTAAAAACGGAACCGAGAAGCACAAATGATGATACATGAGATGATGTTATTAGATGATGTGTTACGATCTAATCGACGTGATGATGTAGAAGCGGGATGATAACCATAACCCTAGAACGCTCGTTTTGTTGCCGCTGGCAATGATTCCATTCCACTTTGAGACATACAACAAGCTTCAAGTCTTGGTGATTGAGAAAAATGAAGTGACTAAAACTTTCTGTTCAATTCTCCTCTGCAATTATCATGCCTCGTAAAATGTTGTATTGGAAGGGTTGCTAAATTTGAGGCCAGTCCAACCCTTATAATGTTGCAATTTACAAAACCAAATGTGGACTTAAGTTCCATAAAACAGAGACATCCAACCACGTAGGTTCCAAGGTAGGAACCAAAGAAAATTCAGAAATAGAAAGAAGAGGAATGTAGAAAGGCGAAAGCAAATATTATGATAACGATTAATTTAACGTACTAATGAGATATAAACGTGACATACCGAGAATAAAGATGTCAGAAAGTGGAACAAAAGTTGAATCTTGCCATATCGCTGTTCTTCCCAATGATAGTAAGCTGGATTTCAGGCACCTTAACTGGCAGAAGGATGCTAGACGTCACGCTGGCGATCCATAAACCGATAATTGCCACCTTCAAAGGACGTAGATGGCTAATAGTCTTAATATATCTATTATTAAATAGTAGCTAAAGACAATGTATTATATTATTTAAGTTCTCTTATAATTGTTAGTAACTAGAGTGGTCTATTGATTGGCGTTCGGTCAATTTGAAATCGGTAGGATAAGGATACATCCAATTTTCCCCTTCAGTTTCCGTTTCTCCCTGGGGTATGAAATAGAGCCTGGGGGTGCACTGACTGTGGTTTCTACCTTCGTTTTGCTCATGTCCTGTGTTTCTTCTTTGTTAGTTCGAGGAGCATGCATAGGGCACCAAGCAGAGAACCGGGGCTTGCAACCATCCATGGAGAGAAAGACCAGTGGGGAATTTACAATGTTACTGTTACACCCTGCAGCTAAGGATCAGAAATTTGTGAGCCCGAAGACCGATGAATACGTGCAGTGAGCATATAATTTTAGTGAGACTCGGAGATGCACTGAGAGTAAGCACTCTATTTTCCAGTCTCTAACACTTGCTATTTCTCTGCGCAACAGGATCGGTCTGGAGAATATTAGATTGGCACAACGGAGAAATGCTCAAAGTAACTTTTCAGGGCGATCGATTTGAAGTAAGTCTTCCTACATGTCTGATGAAGCATAGAAATTCTAATTAGACAGATTGGCTACCAACATGGAGACAGGTGTGGATGGTGTGTTAGTGCCGGACATGCCCCCTGCTGCACAGGGTCTCGATCTGTAACAACTTCCAGCAATATCGCGATGGGCACCTACCAGCTCCATAAGCACTCCCACGGGAAAAGGATGGCGGAGGTGTAAGCAGCCGCCCTCGAGGTCATTGGCTTCTCCCGGGCCCGCGGCCTCGAGACCCGAGGATAGCTCCCGGTCAAACGCAGGTGAGATTCTCCCTCTCTACGCGGCGGTCAGCAAGGCCGGAGTGAACCGTGTCGGCATCGCAGACACGGTAGGTTGCGCATCACCGCTTCAAGTTTACAATGTCGTCCGGAGGGTCCGAGATGTTCCCAGTCATTGGAGGATGAGGCTCCCGCTGTACAGGACAGCCTCTTCCACGCCGACAATGACAGCTCCTAGTACATTCTAGCGCGTTGAGAACGTTCTGTACGGGATCATTCCGATGTCCCTGGATCGGCAATGGGCAATGAGACCGGTAAATCTCGCAGATCCATGCTTAGCCACCGGTTGTGTCCAGAAGCCGGAGAGCTCATATTTGGATTTAATATTTGCGTCCTGCTCTTTATTCGCAGTCTGTTCTGCCATATTTCTCCCAGATTCTTTGTCAATTGCCGCCTCCCTTCAGAGTTCTTCAATAGAATTGCTCCAGGGATACCTTACCCAAGCATTTATCATTTTGTTTCTTTCCTTTTCAAACAATCACGTAACCTGGCTCCAGACGGATGGCGCAACCGATGTTAATGGCCGTGCCATTACGAATGGCCATAACACGGCCCTGTTCAGGAAGCAGAAGGGAAACGTGTCCAATGGCGAGGTTGAAACTGCTCGGTTCAACCACGCAGTAAACGGTAAGTACAGTAACTGGCTAGGTTCTGGAGTAAGGTACCATGAGAGTCTGGATGGTTGGAAGGAATTGGTCGGCCAAATCGGCGAACGGTGCGACCTAAGTAGGCTGGCAAAGGACCGAATGAAGTACCAGCTCGCATCGGCAGGCGTCCTGGGTACGGTGTTTCCATCATGGTGCAATGCTCGCGACAACAATACTGGCTAAGCAGATGGCAGCGTCTGTTTTCCTTGCAGAGGCTTCCACGTCAACCCTGACTTTCGACAAAGCTGTCTAATGTCTAAAGATGATAATTTACCAGAAGGATAAATTGACACCTCTTGGGCCTGAGAAGTTAAAGACGCAGCCTCAGACCCCCAGAATGTGCCAAAGCGCATGTTCACAACCACCACCACCTGCATTGAGCCAGGCTTCTATGGCTAGCAATAGTGATGCCTCTGTAGACAGCGATCCTGGACATTCGACCACACTAGCAACCTGTGCAAAGCCACGCCAGGAGAGAAGAACAGATCATCATTCTCATGGCATTCGCTCGGAAGTAGCACCATCGGAAGACAATCAGGGAAGAGCGAATGGATCAGTTGACCTTAATGCAGTGAAGGAACGGCAGGTAGAGAAGAGAGCTAAGAAGAAGAAGGATGGTTCCGATACATGTTTAATGGGATATGCATGGATCAGACAGGGAGGACAGCATATCTGTGAAGGTGGCAACCATTTCAAGTCAGTCTAGAGTATATTTGTTATCTTGGCATTTACATAGATCTCTCTCTTTATCTTCAACTATCTATTTATTGTTAAAAATAACAAACATGAAAGTTATAAATTAATTGCGGTTCTAATATAGATGTACAAGTTTTATTCATTGCTTTATTAGAGCACTAAGAACTTTCTACATTAAGGATTATGGCGGAAGCAGAGAGACGCCCTCGAATACTCATCGTCAACAGGAGAAAATTGCGGAAACTGGGGGTTCGCTGCGAAAAAAAACATCCGATCTAGTCGAGTCACGATTCAGGAATCCTCTTGAGGGTGCGGAGTTTGTCTCAGACTCCTGCTGGCTGGTCCATCGATGGGCTCCTCAGGAGCGCATCGAACGCACGATGGGTATTGATGAATTCACGTCATTTTGTAGAGACGAGCGCATCCTGAAAGGTGAGCTATTATGAAGTTGTTATTTTTATGCCAATATCCTACTAATATTGTGTCCAGGAGATAATGTCAACTGTTATGCAAGGCCGCCATTGCAGAAGGTCCTTACCTTTCGAGAGCAGAAGGGGGTAAAGGGTCTCAGTTATGCCAAGGACAAGAAGAAGAATGATGCTGTTAATAGTCTGGTTCAAGGGACTGAAGTGCTCATGTTGAAAGAATGAGATGCAGGAGCTTCCCACATATGAGGTTGAGAGCGCCAAAGCACACCAGATACCTACCTGGGCAGCAACTGGTATTTGGAAAGTATTGGATATCTCTCCAGTTTTGCACAGGATATGTCTTCTCGAATAGCTTTCATTCTATAGAGACAAGAAAATACTACTTAGGTATCAACTCATAAATCAGTAATCTGTATATTAAACACACACCTCTCCATCTAGAGTGCCATGTCTCTTTCTTCCCTTGCCTTTCTTTGCCCAGAACCGGCCGAATATGATAGCATTATAATCTATCAATGATACGGATCAAAACACAAGCACCAGAGCAAGAGCGACCACGATGCCCTGCAAAAATTCTCAGCAGGAGCTACAAAAAAGGAATAAAACCCTTTCTGGAAAATACAGCAAGCAGACGCCAGAAGAAAAATAACTCACCACCAACGACGCCCCCGTCAACGCCAGAATCTCCGGCCCCTGGCTCACAAACCTCTTCTGCTGCAGCATGCGCTGCAGCACGAAGTACCGCCGGCACCCAACAAACACAGTATAAATGGCCAGCGCGACGGAAATACACGCCACTACCTTGCCAGCGGCGACGATTCCGACGGCGTTGCGGCGCTGCAGGATGAAGAGCTGGACGGTGAGAACGCCAAAGGAAGCGATGATATTGGAGGTGCGGATGTAGGCGAGGTAGGTCCTCTCGAGGGCTGTCATTCCATTAGTATAGTCTAGTAGACAGATGGACGTCGCCCATGTCGTTGGACATGTATATATACGAGGCAACGCACAAAAATAATCCCTCAACAAGCCGTCCTGCTCCCGGACCACGGGCTGGACGTACGTCGTCCACCACCTGCCGACGCGGTGGCCTGCCGTCACGGCCCACTGGAAGACAGGAGGGTACGGCGGCGGCTCTGCGGCCCTCTCCTCGTGCCTCTGCTCGTCGCCGGCGAGAGTCTCGGTCTGGGAGGATTCGCTGTCCTCGGTCTGGTCGCTGCTGGACTGGGGGCGGAGCTCGATTTCGTCGTCGTCCATGTGGTTGTTGATGTTCATTTATCTAAGTGGTATCCGGATGGTCATGTCTGGTGAATAGAGCATTGTCTCTGAGGTCGCGGGAGGTTGTACATGTACTGCCGACTGATGCTTAAGAATCCATGTGGTGTTACATACGAGACCGGAGTAGGGAGAGACAAGACACAGACTGGTTCCTTGGCAGGATATGACAGAATATCTATTTATCCCTGGCAGCGGGCTAGAGGGTCAGAGTGGCTTCGCAGCTATAAGATACCTGTTTGAAATTAATATACAAAGTAACTATCAGGATCCGCTAGCGATGCATCTAAATATCTCGATAATACACTGGCCCGATATGATCCACAAAAGCCTAGGTATGCGAGGCAAACGTATGTCGTCAGGTTCACTGCATATTCATCGGCTGATGAGAGAATAGGATTCTATGTACATATCTCATATCTTCATATTTGTATCGTCATCGTCGTCGTCATCTGAACTACTTACCATTGTCGAGGCGGGGCTGGAGGCCACGATGGTTTTTAAGGTTACCCAACCTACCAGGCGCCCTGGTTGAGCGTTGCGTATAAACTTCACAAATAATGGTTACCTAGGTCGACAAAGCAAGGTTTCGGACGGCGAGGTTCTGTTATAAAACGAGCAGATCAAGATGACGATACAGGACAAACTCTGGATGAAATCCATAATATTTTACTCTGAATTTGCTTGGATTAGTTTTCGCAAAAGGCAGGGAAATATAAGTGATATAAAAAATAAAATAATAAAATATCTGATGGTAGACAAAGTCGACCACCACATGGCCCAGTGGGGCTCTGGACGTCGTTTTCTGTCAAAATTAGATAATACATTTCTATTTCGGATGGAATGCTCCCTAACAAACAAATCGAATTGCCCTGTCTCAAGATCTCGACATTGACTCTTAAGCTCAGTCTGTCTGAAAGAAGGTAGGCTCTAGTAGATACACTATGCAGACGGCCCGATCTGATCTCTTGTATACATACAAGTGAATGGAATAGGTTAAGAGATAGAAATCGATTCTGTGTTTGGATCTACAAGGATGGGCAGTAAAGTTGAGTCCAGTGGGGCGAAACATACAACTTGCAGGAGTCTGGAGTGTCAATAGCGCTGTACAGATAGAAATCTGGCCTAATCTTCTATCTCGACGCTTGAAAGGCTTGTGTAACTGGGAGCAAGATGAGTGCTTTATTATTCATATACCATACCTCACGGGCTATTTCATTCTATCGAGCTAAGAACAACGCATTCATTGCACTATAGAACAAGAGTAGTCCCAGTATTAAAATTGCATAGTCATACTCTCTTAATCATGCCATTTCTATTTCTTGACGGAATGATCTACCGCTACAGCTTCTCGAACGTCGGAATGCGCTTCTGAATGCCCGACAGCAGGGCCGCGGAGATGTCTGCCGTCTGGACTGCGGCGCTGTTCCAAACACTGGTGTATCGGAGGCCTGTATAGAATTTCGTGTGTCAGAATTCGGTTTCCCGCAGAAGGAGGGGCAGAGGTAAACAGACCATCCTGCACCGAGTGGTCGCGCGACCAGTTGAGCAGCTCCTTAGTCCCCTGCACCGCGACAGGACTCTTGCTCGCAATGAGTGCCGCCAGCTCGACGGCCGCGTCCAGCGCCGCCGCCTTGCTCTCGTGCACGCTGTTGACGAAGCCCACGCGCAGCGCCTCGTCGGCGCCGAATATCCTTGCTGTGAGTGAGACCTCCTTGACCCAGCCGTAGTTCCCAACAACCTTGGGCAACCGGCTCAGCGTGCCCACGTCGGCCGCGAGCCCGATATCAACTTCCTTCACAGCAAGCCGCACGTCCCGCGAGCACACGCGCACGTCGGCCGCCGTGGACAGGTCGACACCCAGGCCGAGCGCGAAGCCGTGCAGAACCGCAATGACGGGCTTCTCGCAGCGCTCGACGGCGGTGACGCAGTCCTGGAACTCGTCGATGTGCCGGCGCAGCTGGACGGCGCGGCGCGCGGCGTCCGAGGTGTCGTTGGCGGACGGGTTGAGGAGGGACTCGGACGCAGCCTTCACGTCGAGGCCGGCCGTAAATGCCTTGTCGCCGGCACCACTGAGGACGATGGCGCGGACAGAGGGATCATGCGAGAGCTGGGAGAAAACACTGCGCAGTTCGAGCCACATCCTGCCGGACGTCACACAGGTTAGCACATGTTGTGGAACAACGGCACGAGTGCGGAGGAAGGGTAGGCTAACGGTCGGATGAAGGCATTCAGCTTGTCCGGACGGTTGATCTCGACGTGGGCGACATATATCCTCGGGAAGGAGACGTTGAAGTATTTGAACGTGTAGCGGTCCGCCATGGTTGCTTCTTTGACCAGCATGTAGCGGAGTAGTGGAGTCGCAGGGAACAGCTGAAGGGAGGGCTGGCTGGCTACTAATCACTTGAGCAGCCTGCAAGTGCACAAGTCAGGGACAGAGGCATGCTGTCCAGCAGGACATGTCTCTGGCCGTGAGGCGGAGAGGCATCTTGTATCTCCCCTGGATCAGGACGCCAATGGAGGTAAGGCCGCTGCCTCGGCGTTGCCGATCACGTGTGGAGATGCCGAGGCTCCCCTGCGCTGAGCACACACAGACATGCTGACCTCTCCAGGGCGATCAGGAGAAATAGCTCCTTGCCAGGGAAAGAACCCCTTATATCCTTCATGGTAGTTGGTCTGTTGGTATTGTTACAGCCTGGGAAGGAGATCACATGACAGATTGTCTACAATCCAACTCCACAATCCGATCCCACAATCCAACCCTATGATCTAATCTAACAATCTGTCAAAATATAGGAGTATCAACTGACTAAGGGTTGATTTTAAGCTTCTTAATGTGAGAAAGTAGGTAGAAGCCACAGAAGAGCTTAGTTGATTTTCTATAGATCCTAAGATCTGCTTTGTAAATAAGATGCGGTAGACTAGATACATGCTTGAAGATACAGTTCTTTTTATGTCTGTCCTGTTCTGTCCCTTGTCCTGCAATATCATGTCTCTAGACTTGCTCAGTTTGGTACTGCTTTTCTCCTCATGTTCTTGGACATGATCAGTTTGGATTATCTTTTCTCCTTCAAGTTGCCTTGTTCTATTTCAACTCTTGCTCTGGGGTTCTGCTGACAATCCCCCGCTTTCAAGGCTTTTATCCCGAAAGTATTTAATCCTGCCAATCTCCTATCAACTCTTTTTATCTGTAAGTTCAGTCTAGTCATTCTTTCCTTCACCATTTCATAATTAACCATGTCTTTAAGATCAAGGCTCAAACAGAAAAAATTTCTTAAATATAACGTAATTCACCAACGAGCGAGCGTCACCAACGAGCGAGCGGCGGTCCGAGCGAGCCGCGCCCGAATATCTGCCCTGAATGCCGCAACGCCTATTATATTAAATAT